>Ga0207112_1113_pt1 | contig 21141 bp, 25 predicted proteins | sample Alteio_BWMinHeat_72_FD_153549 | JGI IMG/M metagenome (GOLD analysis project Ga0207112, IMG submission 153549) | Enriched cells from forest soil in Barre Woods Harvard Forest LTER site, Petersham, Massachusetts, United States -... | ecosystem: Environmental > Terrestrial > Soil > Temperate forest >...
CGGGCGGCTTGACAGTCTTCGCCGAAAACCTGAACTACTCGGCGAAGGCGCTGATGGCGAGTTGGCCGCATCGCTTCACCACCATCGAGATTGCAAACCAATACGCTCGGCAGCCGGAGAAGATCGCGAACTACGTTTACGCCAACCGGATGGGCAACGGCGACGAGGAGAGCGGGGACGGGTTTCGCTATCGCGGGCACGGGCCGATTCAGATCACCGGACGCGAGACACATCAGCAGTGCGGCGAGGCGCTGGGGATCGACCTGGTCAACAATCCGGAGCTGTTGATGGAGCCGCAGCAGGGGTTCCGCTCGGCTGCCTGGTATTGGCAAACACACGGGCTGAATGAGCTGGCCGACGCCGGCAACTTCAAGCAGATCACCAAAGTTATCAACGGCGGTTACAACGGGCTCGCCGAGCGTCAGGAGCTGTTCGCGACGGCGCAAGAAGCCCTGGGAATTTGATAGCCCTGCCCTTGACCCGAGATTCATCAAGGAGAAAACGCGCTCGGGGACACCACAGGGGTAGGGCATTTCGAGGCGGGGGGATCGGCTCCGCGCACAAGCGCCGGATAGACCAGGGAGCCGGATCGTGGAGGCAATCCAGATGGGACGAACCAGTGAGAGGCTCAATCCTCTAGCAACTCGACCTGGCGAATGCGTACGACCCTCAGGACGTACAACCGGCCAGGCAACGGACACAGCTAAGTCCCTTCCCCGCCACAACGGTGCAGCATGAGGCTGTTTAACCTGCGGCGAGCGACCCTCTCCGCGCTAGAAAGGCTCGAAGCTCAAGTTAAGGAGATAGAGGCAACGATGGCTACAAAACAGGATTTGGACGCGTCGGAGAATAAAGTGCTCGCCGCGGTGGCGACGCTAGGCAGCGACTTGAAGGCCACGCTTGCGGACTTTGTGGCGAAACAAGCGGCCGGCCAGGACGTGCAACCCCAGGTCGATAAGATGAACGCAATCGCGGACCAGCTCACCGCGCTTGACGCAACGGTGAAAGCTGCTGATCCGGGGCCGACAAGCGGTTCGACTCCGGCGAGCACGACGGCGAGTTAGGAGCGAACTAAACCGGCCCGGATGGGCATAAAGCGGGCCGCATTGAGTCGGCCCATATTGGGTAGGTGCGGAACAGACAGGCGCGTGTCGCAGTTGTTCCCACCCGACCGACGAGCAGCGCCGGCGCGCCCCGGCGCTCGCGGAGGGCACAAACGTGAAGCTGAAACTGAATCTCATTTTTCAGGGAGCGGCGGGCGTCATTCAGTTCGCCAATGCAAACGGCTCGATGGTGCCTCCGAAGTATCAATGGCTGTTGGCCATCCTGGTGGGCGCGGCGCAGCTCGTCGTGAGCGTGCAGGCTCATTACTCGAACCCGGATGGAACCAACGCCAGTGTGGCGTATCGGCCGGGAGACAAGACGGCTCAGTAGGTGACGTGATGGTCGACAAAGAAACCGTCAAGGGGGATCTGATCTTCTCGCGTGAGTTCGCGAAGACCTCGCTATGGTTTTCCGGCGCGATCGCGGGGCTGGCGCTGGCCTTTGCCGCAGTGATGTTCGGGCTGGGGAGTTATAAGGCGAAAACTCAAGAGGCGGAGCTTTACAAGGCGGCCCAGGCGACGGGCGGCCAGATCAGTGAGGGCGCGGCCCATTTCAATCACGCCGCTCAGCTTGTAGACGAGGCGATGCCGGGATTGCTCGACCAGGTCAGCCAGGGGATCGGCGACGGCCGCGACGTGCTGGGGGACAAACTGCCGCGGTTCTTTGACGACACGCATAAGCTGGCCGGGACATTGAGCGCCGGGACAGAAGGGCTCCTGGCGGAAGCGAAGACGCAGCTTCACCAGGAGGGCGAAGACGCACACGGAATCTTGTCGCCGTTCAAGGCGGTCGCTCCGGACGTTGCGACCAATGTCAAGGACGCTTCCGGTTCGCTTGCGAAAGCGATGAAAGCGCTTGATGACGTGATCGAAGATCCGAAGGTCACGGCTTTCATAGACGACGCAATCAAGCGCGGGACGAACATCCTGGCGAGCGTGGACACCGCGACCAAGGACGTAACCTTTATGACGGCGGACGGCCGGGCGATGACTGCATCCGGAGTCGGAATCCTGGACGATTTCCACGGGATGACCACCGACTCTAAGAACAAGCTGCACGAAATCTTTTACCCCGCGCCGGTGCGGGGCTTCTGGCCCAACGTCAAGCGCATAGCGGGCTACGTCTGGCAGCCGGTGCTTGAAGGAGGGCGCATCTATTTCACGCTTCACGCTCTGCCGGTCAGGCTCGTGAAGTAATGCACTACCCGCCTGAAGGCGGCACTACGAACGGAACGCGAAACGCGAAAGGAGAGGCTATGTCGATCGGATCGTTTGTTCACGCGGTAGAGAGTGACGTAAGCGGAGCCGCAAGGCATGTGGTGAACTTCGTTGAGAAAGAAGCGCCGAAGCTTGAGAAGTTCATCGTCGAGGTCGAGACCTTTGTTGGGTCGAATGCCGTCGCGAAGCAGTTCTTGCAACCGGTCATTAACAACCTAGACAGCCTGGTCACCGCGGAGATCGCCAAGGTCCGCAGCGAGCTGGGGAGCGGCGCGACTATCGAGCAAGTAATTTCGGAGGTCAAGAGGGCGGTGCCGGCGCTCGTTGACGCCGTGAAGAGCACTTTCCTGGCGCAGGTCCAGCAGGCTGGCGGGCACGCGTCGGTGCTCGACTCTTTGTTGAACGCTGCCTATCTGGCGATCGGTCCGAAGCTGGGGAGCCTGGTGGCGGCGCTCCTGCCCGCGGCCGGGGAGTCGGCTTCGTAGCTCGGATGTAGGCCGGACCGTGAAGGGGGCTCGCGGCCGGTCTCTCGCCGGGAGGGTCGCCAGGTAGACGGCTTCTCTCCCGGCCTATCGAGATCGAACGGAGGTAGGCGGTGCTGCTGTTGCTGCTGTTTCAAGAGCCGACGTTTCCATTTTGGGGTTGGGGCCAGATCGCGATGACGGGAGGCCAGACAGTCATCCTGGTCATCGTGGTGCTCTGGTTCCTGATGAAGATGGCTCCGACGTGGAAGGAGTTGAAGCTCCGGGAGTTCACGGTCAGAGAAGAAGAGGCGAAGGTCGGGATCGAGCAGGCGAATGCGCTGGAGGCGATCGCGAAGGCGCTCACCGGGCTAGGGAGCGCGCTCAGCAAGAGCACAGACGTGCTGAACATGGTGGTGCTGGAGCAGCGGCGCGCGACCGATTCGGTCAGGCTCCTGCAAAGGATTAACGCGCAAACCAACGAGCGTCTGGAAGTCACAGTGCGCGATCTGGTGGATAGGCTAGAGGTGGTTGAGGGACGCCATGAAGAAAACCCCAGAACAAGTTAGGGTCGAGCGGGGACGCGGCTGGATCATCAAGACGCTCAACGACGCGCGGCCCGACCCGGTCGAGTTGGCCGTGCTTAGCTCGACTCTAGACGGGCTCAACTTCCCGATGTGGCGGCGCACGCTGGCGCAAGAGCTTGATTACTTGCGCAGCCTGGGCCTGGTCCGCGTTTTTCCGCTTGGCTCCGACGAGGAGCATACCGCGGTCGATCAGGCCAAGCTCATCCAGCGCTATGCGAATTCGAATTCGGACGCGGACCTGGGCGCGAGTCTATGCGTTCGTGTGACGGCGCACGGGATCGACTTTCAGGCTGGGTTGGTCGACGGCATCGCCGGCGTGATGCGGGTTGAATAGCGATGCCTCCAAGACCGGCCGTCGAGAAGCTCGAACCAGAGCAGTTTGACTTTGTGATCCGGGCGCTCCTGTCCGGATGCACGGATCGGGAGTTGTCGAGGGCCTTCGAAAAACAGTTCGAAGGTAAGAAGCTGGCAAAGTCCTCGATCGCTCGATGGCGCGCCGCGGCGGGGAGCGAGTTGAAAGACCGCTTTCGCATCGCGCGCTACCAGGCGCAGCAGCTTAAGGAGCAATTGAAGCAGGAGGGCGTGCCTGGTTACGACGTGATGATGGCGGACATCGAAGACCGCTTGCTGGTCGCGACGCGCGACTTGATCAACGCCGATCCGGTGCGGGTTTTGAAGATCCGCCAGGACGAAGAGAAGAACAAGCTCAAGAAGGCGGAGCTGGAGCTAAGGGCGGAAGACTTGAAGCTGAGGCGGGAGAAACAGGAACGGGACGCGGCGTTGAAGGCAGATAAGTTTGGCGTGGCCTTGGAATTCTGGCGGTTCCTACTAGCGGAGCTTATGAAGCGAGCGCCGGCCGCGGCCGATGCGATGACTAAGCATTCCACGGAACTGCTTGAAGGGTTCGCGAAGCAAATAGAAGCGTGATGGCGAGCACCAAGAAAAAGGGAGTTAAGATTCCGCGGCGTCCCCTGACGCGCGAGGAGTTCACCGCTCTGTCGCAAAAGGTCTCCGACCTGGTGCAGCAGAAACGCGCCGCCGCACAGCTCACCGCGGAGAGTCTTGCGGCCGGCCGCGCTGGCTTTACGGAGGCGGATGGAAGCCGCGAAGAACGGATTGAGCGGACGCGCGAGAGCGCCCTGGAATTCGGCCGCGTTTACCTGCCGCACTTCTTTGAGCAGCCTTCAGCACCCTTCCACGCGGCCTTGGACGCGCTGTTAACAGGCAATTATACGGACGATGACCTGCGCCGTTGGGCTCAGGAGTTCGGGATCGACATCCATATCGGCGATCCGGTGTTGAGGCTCCTGGCGATCGAGATCTTCCGCGGAGGGGGCAAGTCAGTCCTGGCGATCCTGTGCGATTGCTTGAGGAGAATCTGTCACGGGTTGGACCCGTACATCATTCTCGCGAGCGACACTCTGGACCAGGCGGCGAGCCAGCTTGAGGACATCAAGGACGAGCTGGCAACGAACGAGAAGATCAAGGCGGACTTTGGCGAGCTGAAGCCCTCTGCCGACTCCGATTGGGTTGCGATCGGGCTGGAGCAAGATGAGGCCGGCCGGGCCGTCTGGCGCGAGGGCCGAATCGTCACAGCTAACAATATTCGGATGGACGCCATCGGCCGGGGCAGTAAGATGCGCGGCCGAAGACACGGGGCGAAGCGCCCGTCCCATTTCATCGGCGACGACTTGGATAACGACGAGAACGTCGTCACCGTGGAGCAGCGAAACAAGGCGTGGAACTGGCTGATCAGCGCGGTTGTGCCGGCGCTCGATCCGATCTGCGGACGCGTCGTCGTAATTGGGACATGCATCCACTTTGACTGCGTGATCGCAAGGGCTGAGCGCAAGGCGGACGCGGACGGCCAGCGCCTGTTCACGAGCATCAAGTTTGCGGCTTTGCGACGCAATGCTGAGGGCGAATGGGAGTCGGTCTGGCCTGAGCGATTCTCAACCGAGGTGTTGCTGAAGACCAAAGAATTGCTCGGCCCCACAAAGTTTGGGGCGGAATATCAAAATGACCCGAGAGATCCCGCGAGCCGGATCTTTAACCCTGACGACTTCTATTTCTACAAGCACTCTGAGATCGACGGCGCAAAGGGGATGATCCGCGTGCTCTATGTGGACCCGTCGAAGGGGAAGAAAGGCAAGGGCAGGAAAAAGAGCGACTTCTCTGGCTTTGCCGACGTGCTCGCTGATCGCGTCGCAAAGATCAGCTATGTGCTGGACGCCTTTCGCAAGCGTCTGACACCGGCGCAGGCAAAATACGAAGTCGCCTCATGGTATGAGCGCGTGCTGAAGACAGATCGGAGCGCGGAGTTGTGGATCGAAGAGAACAGCTTTGGCGATGTCTTGGGAGATACGTTTCAGGACGAACTGCGAAAGCGCGGCGTCAATCGGCCGGTCAAAACGCTGCTCCACACAACCGAGAAGGAAGCGCGCCTCGGGCATCACTCGATAAGGGTGGAAACGAAGAGCGTCAGGTTTCCGGAAAAGTGGGAGCGAGAAGACAAGCGGCCGGAGTTCTTCAGCGAGTACGAGGATTTTCCGGCCGCGGCCTTTGACGACACCATTGACGCAATCGAGTCCGCGGACACGATTGCGATGGAGTTGTATGCAGGGATGCCGGAGGTAAGGGGCTCGGGGCAAAAGCTGGAGTCGGCCAGCATGGCTGGTTATTGATATGACGGCGAATCTGGAACCAGATCTGAAAGAGATCCTGACGAGCGACATGGCGTTTGCCTTCATGTCCTACGTCTACAATGCGATCCAGATTCCTACTAATAACCTGTCGGCGGTGTGGAACCGGCTGCGCTGGGACCCGTGGTATTCGATTCCGGTCTACCGCGATATCGAAGAGAAAGACGACGCGGTTAGCTCGGCGCTCGAAACCAGGAAAGATGGAGTCCTCGCAAAGAAACGGCGGTGCCTGCCGGCCAGCGACAAGCCGCGCGATAAGAAAGTCGCGGCGTTCATCGAAGAGACGCTGGAGGCGTATTTCGATCCGCTTCAAAGCACGATGGGGATTCGCTTCGGTCTCGACTCGACGCTTTACGAGATGCTCGACGCGGTAGGCAAAGGCGTATCGGTAGGCGAGATCATCTGGGGCAACTCTCCAGATCGGGTCTGTATCCAGGCGGTGAAGTTCAAACCGCAGCACTTGTTCGCTTTCGGCGAGGGCAACATCGGCGGCGCGTGGACGGCCAGCTATCTGCTGCCTCAGGACGGACCGTTGCGCGTGCGGCCAGGGCTGCTCTTGCCGAACATTCCCCCCGATGGCTTGCTGCCAGAGCGCAAGTTCGTCGTGCACACTTACCGGCCGCAGTACAGCAACCGGTGGGGAACGCCACTGGACCGGCGCTGCTTTTGGCTGTCGAGCTTCAAGCGCGGCGCGGTGAAGGCGTGGCTGCGCTTTCTTGAGAAGGGCTCGGGCTCGGTGGTTGCGAAGTGGCGCGACGGCGCAACCGACGAAGAGAAACAGGCGGCGCTCGATGCTGCTCTCAAGATCAACGAGGAAGCCGCGGCAGCGACCTCGGAGAGCACGATGGTCGAGGTGATGGAGCCGCCAGGTGGGGCCGGCCTACAAAGAGATGGTTGACGACTTCGCCAATGCCGGGATTGCGCGAGTGATCCTGGGGCAAACGTTGACCTCGCGGGGCAGCGACGGCGGCGGATCGCGGGCGCTTGGCCAGGTTCACGGGGCGGTGAAGGAAGAGAAGATCGAGGTTGATGCCAAGGGACTGATGATGACGGTCAATCTAAACCTGGTCTGGCCGTTGACGCTGTTCAACTTCGGTCCGTATGTGCCTCCCCCGACGTGGGTGATCGATTACGACCCGGAGGCGGACCTGTCGGCGATCTCGATCAACTTGCAACGCCTGTGGTCTATGGGAGTGCCAATGTCCAAGGACCACATCTACACGCAGTTCCAGATCCCGGAGCCAAAGGACGAAGAGGACGAGCTTCCGCCTCCGGGCCAGGGCGCGGGCGATGAAAAGGATGGGCCTGGCGCGCCTCCGGATAGCGGAGTGGATGCGGCGGCGAAGGCGGCGGATCTCGCGGAGAGCGGGGGCAAAAAAAAAATGGCGGACGTAAAACAGGGCGCTAAAGAGATCGCCGATCTGATTACCGGCGCGATCAGCGAAGGCCGCAAGACCTGGCGGCGGCTGATGCACAACGTCGTGGACGCGTTGGCGGAGATGGACGAGCTGGGGCGCAACGCTCCTCGGCACCCTGGGCCAGCGCAGTGGGACAGGTTCTTCGAGACCGAGACGAGGGATTGGGCTAAAGATCTGGGCGCGGTCCTCGGGGAAGGAACGCTGGCTGGCTACCTGCTCGGAGTGGATCAGATCGGCTGGGAGAATCGGACGAAGCTAGCGGGCAAGAACGTTCAGTTTTGCGAAGCGCAGAGAGTGGACCTGTCCGATCCGATCGAATTCGAGTTCGATCAGCCTCCGCAAGAGGCGATCGATTACTTCAAGAAGAAGAAGATCGTCACTCGAACGGTCTTCGACAATTTGACCGACGATGCGCGGCAAGGATCGTTCACTGTCGCGGGCGTCTATCGGAAGCGAACGATTGAGGGGTTCAAGAACGCCATAACCGACGCGTTGGAAAACGGCACGGCGCAGGCCGAAGTTATCAAGACCTTCCGCGGAATCATAAAGGGCGACGTGAAGCAGAAGGAGCTTGGCGCGTGGCATCTGGAAAACATCTTTCGCACAAACATCCAGATGGCTTATGGCGTCGGTCGAAGACGCTCGCTTGAGAGCGTCGCGGACCTGCTCCCCTGGTGGACTTATCACGCGATCGGCGACGACCGAACGCGGCCGGCGCACCGGGCGCTTCAGAACGTGACCTTGCGAGCGGACAACCCCTTCTGGGAATCGCACTATCCGCCGTGGGCGTTCGCTTGCCGTTGCAGCGTGACGGCGGACCTGGAGCCACCCGAGGGCTACAGCCCTGTCAATCCAACCGAGGGCGTCACTATCGCCTACGGCGAGGACGGCGCGCCCGCCAAGGCGGAGATCGGGACGCAGGTTGTGGACTTCGACGCCGGCGACTTTCTGGGCGTGCCTCCCCAGGGCGGCTTGAAAGAAGCACTCCAGCGAGGGGCAAAGCTGGCGTAGGGCAAATGAGGAATAACCCACGAGAGGGGAGCGCGACTGGCGCACGATTAGGTAAGCCGCGCCAGGCGCTCCCCGTACTTAGCGAAACCGGGCCGTCGTGGCGTTTATTTGCCCTGTGAGCGGCCGGGACTTTGAAGGCCTTAAGGTTGGCGCGGGCGCGGAAAGCCCGAATCAACGCCAGCAAACGGCGGCTAACAGCAGATTAACAAGGGGGTCTGGAAGTTAGGTCGTTTTGGGGCGAGTTGGAGGCGATATGGGCGATTTTAACGGCCAGTGGATTGAGATCTGCACCGCGGGGGTTCAGGGGGTCGATAGCGAAGGCGGCAGACACAATATCGACCTCAGCTTCCTGGAGCGCGTAGTCAGCAACCATAACGTTGCGGTTCACGAGCCGCCCGTGGTGGTCGGTCACCCACAGACCAACCTACCCGCGTACGGCTGGGGCAAGGAACTGAGGCTGAACGGCGGCAAGCTGGAAGCCAAGCTCGGCCAGGTCGATCCGGACTTTGAAGAGTTGGTGCGCTCCGGCCGGCTGAAGAAGCGATCGGCGTCTTTCTACGTCGATAGCGAAACGGCTCCGGGGCGTCGGGCGCCGCAGTTACGTCACATTGGGTTCCTGGGGGCGGAGCCGCCCCATGTGAAGGGGCTCAAGGACATTCAATTTTCCGATGGCGCGCGAGCCATCACGTTCAGCGAGGGAGGTGATGAGGTGATAGACGAGGACAAAGTGACGAAGGGGGTCGGCGATCGCTTGATGGAATACCTCAAGTCGGTTTTCGAGAAGAAGGATGGGCCACAACCAGCATCGGCTTCATTCAGCGAAGCGGACGTTAGAAAGATGGTGACGGAGGCCGTGGCGTCGTCAACGGTGAGCTTCACCGAGGAGCTGAAGCAGGTGAAGGCTGAGAACAAGGGCTTGCAAGAGCGGCTCGCCGGGATCGGCCACGATGCGACCAGGTCAAGGATCATCGCGTTCACCGAGCGGCTTGGCGCGGCAAGGTTTCCCCCGGCATTCAGACGCCTGGGCGTGATCGAGTTCATGGAGAAACTCGCGGCTGTCGAGCCCAAGGTCCAGATCATCTCGTTCGCGGAAGGCAAGGAGACGAAGCGCGAGGCGACGATGCTGGAGTTCTTCGAGAGCTTTGTCGAGGAGCTGGGGCCGTTCATCCAATTCGGCGAATCCTTCGGCGGACTCAGAGACCTGGGCGACAAGAACGTGATGCCGGTGGTTGATGCGGATCGGATGAACCATCTCCGTGAAATCGGAGGCTTGCCGGTCAAAGAGTTGAAGCCGAACTAAAGGCTTTCCAGTGTTGTGATTTGGGGCGTAGCGCCCCGTTAACGAGGTGAATATATGCCGACAACGATTGTTAAGACTTTTCCTCAGCGCGTGCAGTTAGAGCTATACCGCGGTGATCTTTCGGTGTTTGTTCCCATGACCGTAGCGAACGGCTTTGCCTGCAATCAAGGTGATGTCCTCGGGATCATCACGGCGAGCGGCAAGGCGCGCCGCCGATCCAGAACCCTTGCGACAGGGACGGCTTTCTCGAACGCCAGCCCAAACGCCCAGGTAGTGGACGCGTCGGTTTTCGCGGTGGGAGATGTGTTAACCGACGACGCGGGCAACACAGTGGGCACGGTCCAGGCGATCAATACGGTCGCTAATCCGAATACGGTGACACTGACGGCCAACTCGGCGCACAACGTCGCGGCCGGCGTCGGCGTGATCGCAACAGACGGCAGCGCCGTGGCGCAGGCCATCGCGGACGAGTTCAGCGATGGAAGTTCGGACACGGTGATGGCGGCCGCCGTCGCGGGTTTCTTGAACGCGGCAATTCTGCGTGGGCTGGACTCGCTGGCGATCACTCAGCTCGGCGGCGCTTTGCTGGTCGGGGGAGCGCTTTTCAAATTCTGATCGGGTGCGCCGCGGGAGCTTGTCGCGCGGTCAGTGCAGGTAAAGGAAGCCAATAAGGGAGGCGAGGCGAGATGCTTGTATACCAGATTCCGACTAACCAGGAACTGAACATCCTCATCCAGGAATACGTGATCCAGGATCTCGAATTGGTGGGTGAGACGATTCTACCGTTCCAAGAATACGACACGGACTTTGTGCTGTGGGATCAACTCGACAACGAGTTCGGGATCACCGCGGCGCACAACATGAACAGCGACCCGGTCATCAGAAAGCGGCCCGGATCGACCACGCGTCAGTACACCCCGATACCGTTCAAGGAGTCGGAGCTGATCAAGGAAGAGGAGATCCTCCGCGCGAGAAGGCTTGGCACGCTCGGCAACGCGATCAACCTCGACTTCGAAGTGACGCGGCGGCTGCGCGCGCGTATGGGCAAAGACCGGCTGCGCGCGGAGTGGACCAGGTGGCAAGCCTTGGGCGGACAGCTCAACATCGCGGAGAACGGCGTCGCGATTCAAGAGACCTTTGCCGTGCAGACCTACAACCCGGCGACGTTGTGGAGCAACACGGCGGCGGCCACTCCTTTGAAGGACTTCGACGCGATCTCGCTCTTGTTCGACGGGACCGGGGCAACGGCTGAGGGCGCCACGGCTTTTATGAACAAGAAGACCGCGAATCTCCTTCTCGAGAACACAAACGATCAGGACATTCACGGCTTGCGCGGTCCGCAGTTCATAAGCCTGACCTACTCAGTGGAAGAGGCCAACAAGATCCTGACCGCGCGCGGCTTGCCCAACATCCGGGTCTACAACGCTGGCTATTACGACGCCAACCGGAACTTCCAGCACTTTATGCCGGATGGGCTTGTCGTGATCGTGGGTCGCCGTCCCGTAGGTGAGAGGGTCGGAGAAGTGGCCTTGACCAGGACGCTGCACAAGCTGGGGCAGGACGGACAGCCGGCTCCGGGCTTCTTTGCCTTTATTGAAGTCAACGGCCGCGGCAATCCTGATGGCAATGTGGATCTGGCGCAGCTCGGGACGAACGGGAATCCCAAGATCGCTATCACGTCGGGCTTCTACGGCGGACCGCTGTTGTTCTACGTGCGTTCGATCGTGAAGGCGCAAGTGAGCTAGGACGCTGTTTCTGGTTTCTGGTTTCTGGTTTCTGGTTGGTCGGAGGGCAAATGGCAAAGTCGAGAGCGACTGAGGATGTGAGCGCGGCCGGGGTTGTCGAAGTCGAAGTGTTGGTCGACAACCTCGGGCCGAAGCTCTATCAGACCGGCGACAAGACGAGCGATCCCGATATCGTGGCTCTGCTCGGCGATCCGCGCGGCCTGGTGCGGGAGGTGAAATGAGCTACATCGCTCAGGCGGATCTCAGCAACGCGGTCGGCGATGCCGTCCTCATTCAACTGACCGACGACACGGGGGCCGGCGTGGTTGGACAGGGACGGCTGCAAACCGCGATCAACTATGCGTGTAGCACAATCGATGCCTACGCGCGGACGCGCTATCCGATCCCGCTTCCCATCACTCCTCTCGTCACTTCGCTGGCCGTCGATCTGGCGCTATTCGAGCTGTACAAGGGGCGGGCGAGCTTCGCGGATGACGGGGTCTATAAGATCCGCAAGGATGGCTACGAGGCCGCAATCAAGCGGTTGCAGGACATCCACAGTGGCAAGGCCGCGCTCGACCTTCCGACAGCTCAGGAGGCTCCAGGGAATCCGGGGACGGCCGACAGCGCGTTGGGGGCGAGTTCGACGCATCCCTCAATTTTCGATCCACACAATCTGCGGAGCTATTAGCCGTGAGCGACGGAATCGACGGGCTGGATCGATTGGCAAAAAGGATCGCCGAGCTGGCGTTTGATACGCGGCGCGTCGAGCGCCCGTTGCACGCGATCGGCGTCTATATGCTCGGCTCCGTCGAGAGGAACTTTCAGGCCCAGGGGAGGCCGACCAGATGGACGCCTCTAAAGCCTTCGACTCTGGCGCGGCGGCGAAAGGGGCCACACCAGGGCGGACCGCAGATCTTGATGGATACCGGAGGCTTGAAGCACTCGATCAAGGAGCAAGTCACGCTCTCCGGGAACTCGTCGGTTTCGATCGGCAGCAATAAGAAGTATGCCAGGCGGCAACAAATGGGCTACGAGGGAAAGACGGGCAAGGGTGCTGGGCGCGGCCATTCGCCGACGCCGGCGCGGCCCTTCCTGCTAATCCAGGAAGAGGACAAGCCGAAGATCATCGAGATCGCGCGTCGTTGTTTGGAGGGCAAGCTCTAAATGGGCGAGCAGCCGCAATCATTTGATTTCTTCGTGAGCGGGATCGAAGACGGCATCATCGCCGCGCTCAAGTCCTCGCTCCCTTATGTGAAAGAAATCACGTCCTACTCCGGGGATATGGATTCGGAAAGGACCGTGCGCGAGGCGCTCGCGCGGATGGCCAACCGGCTGCCGGGAATCTTCGTTTGCTATGCGGCCGGGAGCGACGAGCCTTCGCCCGCGGTTGCGCCGCTAGTCAACACACCGAACGCGGTAAGCGTCGGGGCGGCGCAGAGCTACGGCCAGGTGGTCGCGCGCTATTCCGCTCCGGTTGTCTATCGCCACGATTGCTCGTTCGTTGTGATCGCGGTCAGTGGCGACGTGCGCGGAGACCAGGCGCGGCGGCGCGGCGCAGGCGGGGTTCCGGGCTTGTACGCGATGATCGCCGACATCAAGAACACCCTCGACGGGATTCAGTTTAGCGTCGATCTGCCGAGCGACGCCGGAAGGGTGCTCTTGACCGGCGAGCCGTTACGGCCAGAAGCGGCGGATTACCTGGCGCGGCTGCCGGAGATCTCCGCCTATGCGGTCTGGTACGGGACCTGGTTCCGATACGCGACGGCGGACCGCTCGACAGCGCTGCCGTTGGTGCAGGAGGTTTTGGTCGAAGTCGATAACACCTGGCAGAAAGGGCAGCCGCCTAACCGGCCGGGCGTCACGCTTGAATAGGAGGCAACAAGTGCGCGTAGTGAACAACCATCATCATCCGATCATCCTCGACTGCGGCGACGTCCTGGCCGCGGCCGATACGGAAGGCTCGATCAAGGATGTTGAGCTGACCGAGGCGGACAAGGCGCGACACCTGCCACACGGCCGGCTGAGCATCTTAGCCGACGAAGAAAGACCCGCTCGCGCGGGCCGCAAGGGTCAAGACGGGGCGGCGAAGGAAGAGACCGCAACAAAGGAGGGGTAAATGCCCGGAGCATTCCTGATAGAAGACACGCTGCCTGGCGTCGTCGTGTTGATCAACCAGGCGCAAGTGGCGCGGCCGATTCAACGGCAGCCTACGTCAACGTTCTTCGCGGTTGGCTACTCGCCGTGGGGGCCGGTCAATGTGGCGCGGGTGGTGACGAGCTTTGCGGACTACTTTCGGCAGTTCGGCGGGCTAGATCCCAACTCGCCGATGGGCGATGCCGAGTATGCGTTCTTCAACGTCTTTCCAGGGACGCAGTCTTGGGTCGTCAGGGTCGTTGGAACCGGCGCGGTCGTCGGAACCGTCTCGCTCTTGGATCGAGGCGTGGGAGCGAACCAAAAGCCCACGCTCAGAGTCGATGCGAAGTATCCGTCCTCGAAGGTCGATCTCAGCGTGAAGGTGTTGGCCGGCACGAATGCCAATACGGTCAAGCTCGTGCTCAGCAGCAACTTCCTCAAGAGGTCGGAGACCTTCGACAACTTCGACATGTCGGCGACGATGATCGCGCAGGTCAATCAATTCTCGACTCTGGTCAACCTGACGAACCTGAACAGCACCAACGCGTTTCCAACAAGCCTGCCGGCGCTGATCGGAGCCACCGCGCTAGCTGGAGGAACTGATGACTTCCCGACGATCAACGTCGGGGCGTACATCGGGACAGACAATGGAGCCGGGCAGCGGACCGGACTTCAGGTCTTCAACGACGAGAGCTACGGGGACGGCCAGGTCGCGATTCCCGGCATCACCACGGAGCAGGCGCACGCGGCGATTGATGCTCATTGCCAGCGCTATCACAGGTTCGGATTGTTCGACCCGCCGCTCGGGAGTCAGCCACAGGACATGTTGACCTCTCGCGCGCTGTATGGCACCTGGTACTCGGCGCTCTATTGGCCGTGGGTGCAGTACACGGATTTCGGCGGCTCGGGCTTGATCAAGTTCTATCCGCCAAGCGGCTTCATTGCCGGCGCTTGCGCCCAGGTCGATCGGACGATCGGGACGCACAAGGCTCCGGCCAATATCCAAATCCCAGGCGCGCTTGGGGTCGAGGTTGCATCGAACGGCCAGAGCTTGACTGACGAGAACACGCGGGCTCTGCTGAACGCCAACTCGATCAATGTCATCACGCCTCTGAGAGACCAAGGAGTGAAGATTTACGGGGCGCGCGTCATGACCGCCGATCCTCGTGTGCAGATGGTCCACGAGATCCGCCTACTCAACTTGTTCTATTACTCGGCGAAGATCGGCTATCAGTGGGCGGTGTTTCAGGTTGTCGATTCTCAGGGTAGGTTGTTCCGAGACCTGGTCGCAAGCGGAAAGGCTTTCCTGCGTCCCTACTTTCAGGCCGGGGCGCTCTATGGGATCAACGCCACGAGCGGCTTGACCACAGGCAAGGAAGAGGATGCGTTCTCGGTTGTGGCGGATAGCTCGAACAACCCGCCCTCCGAGCTGGCGGCGCAAAGGGTCCATGTCCAATGGGGCGTGCACATCAGCCCGACCGCGGAAGAGGTGATTGTCGAGATCGACAATGTGCCTTTGATCCAAGACCTGAGCGTGTTGCAGCAGTGAGGCACTACCCGCCTGAAGGCGGTACTACGAACGACGACGAACTGTAACGACGGAGGTGGATATGGCTGGGAGAGGAACTAGCGAGGGCAGGTACCTCTTTGAATTCGATGGGGTCACTGCTATACGCGCGACTGAGGTTAGTGGCCTCAAGAAGACCCACGAGGAGTTTGAGCTTTACGAGAGCAACAGGCCCAACCCCCACATTGGGAGGGGCCACTTCAAGGTTGAGGCCGTGAAGGTCAAACACGGCCACGCTCTGAATAGCACAGGCCAGGAAGTCTTCAAATGGATGGATGACTTCGTTCGCGGGTTCAGCGTCGAGAGACGGGGCGGACGGCTAATCGTCCTCGACGAGGACGGACTGACGCCGATCGCGGTGTACGAAATGACGCTGTGCGTTCCGATCAGTTTCGAGCCGGAGACGCATTCGGCGGGGGGCAAGAACGCCAGCTTCTTTGACTTCTCAATCCGCCCGGAGGACTTGTTCCTATTATGAGCTTCGAACTTAAGCCTCTCACAATTACTCTGCCCATGGGGCATCGAGACAAAGACGGCGCCCTGCATACGGCCGTCACATTTGGCCGGATGATCACGGGGCGCGATCTGTTCACCATTGACTCCGACCCACAGAGCCAGTTGCAAACGCAATACGACGATTTGGTTTTGCGGACTGCCATCACGGGCTTCGGCACGCTGAAGATGCCGATAGGTCTCAACGTGCTGCTTGGTCTCGACTCGATCGACCGGGAAGATTTGAGCGATGGCTTCAACAATTTCTCGAAGGCCAACCGGGATGGGGCGGAGGCGCAGATCATCGATGATCGCGTGCTAAAGCTGGGCTTCGGCTACGAGAGCAACGGACTTGTCTATGATCGCGTCGAGTTTGGGCGACGACTTACCGGGATGGACCAGGTCGAGGCCGACAAGCGCAAACTCGACGGCATTCGACGCGTCTGTTTCCTTGCGGGAAGACAGATCGTCAAGCTCTCGCAAAGCGACGGCGCGAGCGAGTTGACAGGTCCCGTCGAGTTGGACGTTTTCGAAAAGCTGTTTGCCTCAGACATCCAGTCCATTCGGGTAGCGTCGGAGGTCTACCGCCAATCCTTTCGCCGACCTGGAGCGCGAGTATAACGATTCCGGGGAAGCTCGGAACGTGCTCTTGCTTGCGATCAAGACCGGCTGGACCGAAGCCGATATCCTCACGATGCCGCTTGAGAGGCGCAATACTTACATTTCCCTTCTGAACGAACTCTATAGCGATGGCTAGCCAGATCTTCGAAGTTGCGATCCTCATCTCGCTCAAAGACGCGGCGAGTGGGAAGCTCGACCATGTTCAGGATCACCTGCGAAGTCTGGGCAAGGAGGGAAAAGAGACTCTCCGAACATTTGAGGATTTGAGGAAAGACTTGCGCCAAGGGCTTGTGCTCGGCGGGATCGGCGTGGCGGGCCTGGAAGCGATGCGCGGAGGGATCAAATCGGCTGCCGATTATGAGTCAGCCGTGACGGATCTGCGCGCATCGGTCGCGACGCTCGGCAAAGACGGCGCGGTAAACATCGCGAAGCTCAACGACGAGATGGCGCAGTTTGAGGCGCTCGGCGTGAAGCTCGGCAACACCTTGCCTGGCAGCACAAAAGACTTCCTGGAGCTGTTCACTTCCCTGCGTCAGAACGGATTGCAGGCCAACATCATCCTCGACGGCGCCGGTGAGAGGGTCGCGAAGCTGGCGGTTGCCACGCACAACGTGCCTGCGGAGCTGGGCAAAGAATTCGCGCAGCTCGGTGAGATGTTCAACTTCAAGGGCGCGGAGTTTGGCCCGGCAACCGATCTCTTTGCCAAGCTGCACGGGGCTGTGGGTCTGCAACCCTCTCAGTTGATCGAAGGAGCAAAGTTCGCGCAGCTCCGCGGCGGACTGCCGCTCGGCTTCACCGGCATCAAGGGCGCGACGACGATGGCCAACCTGCTCGGCATCCTGCGCACCACGGGACTAGAGGGCGGAATCGGCGGACGCGAAATGGCCGGCCTGATCATGGGGCTGTCGGTCAACAGCAAGGAGCAAAAGAAGGCGGACGCGATCCTAAAGAAGAAGTTCGGCATCGACCTGAAGTTCTTCGACCACGGCGAGTTTGCCGGCGAAGAGAACATGATGAAGCAGTTCGGCAAGCTAAGTGTTCTCAACCCGGAGCAAAGGCTCGACCTGTTGCGCAAGCGCTTCAAGACTCAGGAGGCGATCGGGCCGGCGTCCGTCTTCATCGATAAAGGGCTTGAGGGTTATGAGAAGTTTCAGGGGCGCGTCAAGGACGCGATCGACCTTGAGAGCAAGGTCACGATGATAACGGAGACGTGGAATTCCCGTTTGCAAAACGTCACCGGAACCCTGGACAACGTGAAGGCGACGGCATTCACGCCTCTCCTTAATCAGCTTAAGCCAGTGCTGGATGCGACTAATAATCTACTCGCCGAGCTTCAGACCTTTGGCAAGGAGCACCAGACTCTCGCGCTGATCGGAACCGATATTGTCGGCCTCGGCTCGGTTGCCCTGATTGCCGTGGGCGGCTTCAAGGCGATGCGCGCGGCCTGGGGGCTTTGGAAGATCGCATCAGCGATTGGCTCGGGAGAGGCCGGCTTGCTCGCATTTCTCAAAACGACGAAGGTCGAGGCGGAGACGACGGGCGTCGCTTTGGAAAGTGCGGGAGTTAAGGCTTCCGGGCTAAAGGGCAAACTCGGCTCGATCCCCGCGACGGTTAAGACTGCCATAGTTCTGGTCGGCATCGAGTACGCGATCCAAAAGGTCTCTGAGTTGTACAACGCGTGGAAGGAGTACAAGCAGGCGTTAGGAGAGCAGGCCGATGCGGCAAAGGGCGCGGAGTCCTCCTACGATAAGCTGGAGAAAGCTCTCGCCGCTCAGGGCAAGAAGCCCGATCAGACGATCGACAAGATGGCCGCGATTTCGGCGTTCCAGTCCCTCAACATAAATGATCAGTTGTTGAAGGGGCTGCGCGGAGACTTGTCGATTTGGTTTCCTTTTGCGGGTCAACGTCCTTTCGGCACGGATTACACTGGCTTTAACCCCAAAGTGGCCGGACGGGTCTTTAAGGAACGCGCTCCGGAACTCGCCCATCTCGGCCCGATGAAAGAATTCCTGCGAATGATTGAGACCATGCCTCAACTCACCCAGGAGGCAAGAGCCAAGATCAAGGAGACTCTCGAAAAGGACTGGCCTGAAACTTTCAGGACCGCGAAGAAAGAGCTTGATGGAGTCGAGGAAGGAGCGAAGGCGGCGGCTCCGGAATTGAGCAATCTCGCGCCGAGAGCGAAAGAGACGGCGGACAGCTTCGGGCGGCTTTCTCCCGCGGTAAGTGACGCCACTCAAGCTATGAGCCTGTTCGCCTTCAAACTCGGCGGGTTTGTGCCGGGCCAGGGCGGCGGAGCGGTTGGCGCTCCAGCGAAGGCGAGCGGCGGGACGGTGATCAGCGATGGATGGGCGTACGTGCACGCCAAAGAGGACATTGTCCCGGCGCGGGTAACGGCCTCTTACAACCGAAGAGCGCAGCAAAGCGCCCCGGCGCACTCGGGGGCAGGCGGCGTTCATATTGGCTCGATCCACTTGCATGGAGTCCCGCAAGACTCGGCGGTCTGGAACAACCCTGGACGGCTTGCCGAGATGGTCGCCGATCAACTCAGGCGTCAGAGGGAGCGCGACTGATGTCCGGACTCGTAGGCGGAATAGCGGCGTTCGGGTCTCAGCAGTCCGGCAAGTTCACCCTGGTGAATCTATGCGGAGGGCCAACCTTGCAGTTTCGGTTCTTCCCGGCGCCGCCGATCAGCACTGGCGGTCACGTCAACTTCGAAGAGCAGGATACGACGATTGGAACGAAGCCTCTGTTCTATTTCAATCGCAACCCTCGCCACGTTGATATACCGGAGCTGTGGCTCGACAACACCGACACCGGCGTTTCGGTCACCGGCGTCATCGAGGCGATCAAAGCGCTGCAGGAGCCAACCTGCAATGGCGCGCCGCCTCCGTTGCTGGCGATCTGGGGCGATCGGCGCGAGCGGGTGGAGCTTGACGACTATCACATCGATGAAATGTTCCATTCGCCCGCGGGCGCGCCGCTCCGCGCGAAGGTGACGCTCAATCTGAAGGAGATTCAGCAGTAATGGCGGACAGGTCGATATCGCCATATGAGCGTTTCGGGCAGTTCGTCCCCTTCACGGACGCGAGCCTTCGGGTGCATCTGTGGGACGCCGGCGACACGATCACTGGCCTGGCGAATCGATACCTCGGCGACTGGCGGCTGTGGCGGCTGATCGCAGACCGCAACCAGGTTTACGACGTGCGGCAGATTCCACTCGGGACGCAACTGTTAATTCCGGCGCTGCCGTTGGAGAAGGGGCTCTATGAATCCGCCTGACAATCCCCACGCGATTGTGAGCATTGACGGCGACATGTACGACTCGTGGGTGAACCAGGCGTTGTTTCAACAGGTGACCGTGGAACTGACCACCAATATGGCGAGCCAGGCGTTGATTCGATTCTTCGACCCAGACTTCAAGATCATCGATAAGTACGCCGAGGCGGACGGCGTGCCCTTTGCGCCGGTCGACGTTTGGATGGGTTTCGGCCAGGATCTGGGGCCGAAGCTGTACACCGGGCTACTAACCCGGACGGAACGGCGCGACACCGATACGACGTTCATCGCCTACGACAAGTCGCATTGGATGAAGAACAAGCTGGGCCGCAATAACGATTTCCATTATGGTCTGAATGACATCCAGATCATTCAAAAGCTGGCGGTTCGCAACGGCTTGCAGTTCGAAGGTCCGGACTCGCCGGTCTCACTCCCCCCGCACGATTGCATGATCCAAGATCACAAGCATGACTGGAAACATGCCAAGGAGCGGGCTCGGGAAGCCGGACTCATCCTCTATGTGCGGGGCGATACTCTGTTCGCGAAAGAGCCGGCGAAGGTCGGCGCGCCTCTCATTAACCTGATCTATCGCAACGACCTGAATAACGCCCCGCGGATGTTTCACCACTTCGACTGCTCTTTCAAATTGCCAGAGAACCATCAGGGGCGTCATAAGGTCGTGCATCAGCTTTATAGGGAGCGCGGCGGCAAGCGTGGGACTGGAGAATCGAGCCAGCACAGGCGGGGACATACGATCGAGGAGAACAAGCACGGTCCCTCGATCCATCAAAAGTCCTATGCGTCGAGGAAGGCATCTGCTTCGAAAGAATTGCAGCGCGAGCACGCCTTTGTGATCAACGCGCGGAGCGTTCCAACTCTGCCGATTGTCAGGCCCGACGTGCGCGACACCATTGCGGTTCTGAATATAGGCAAGCTGTTCTCGGGCTCCTATTTGGTGGACAAGATCTCGCACGACCTTACCGCAACAGGCTTTGTAACCGACTATTCGCTGTACCGAGACACCAATGCGGGGTGAGCAATGAGCCGGAACCTGAATGAGCTTTTGACCAGGGATGAGGACGCGCTCGACGCGGATCGCCACGACTTCTTTCATGCGATGGTCGGGATTGTCGCGGTCAATGACGATCCCGAATTCCAACACCGGATTAAGTGCATATTGCCCTGGATTAACGAGAGCCGCATCCACGATCACTGGATCAAACGGGTGGTGTGGTTCACAGGCGGCCAGGGCTACGGCGACTTTCACCCTCCCGATCTGGGGTCCGAGGTCATCATCTGGGGCGGCAAAGGGCAGAAGTTCGATCTCTTTTACGCCTGCGTATACAACGAGAATTACATTACACCGGCCGATTTTAGGAGTCCGACCGTGCGGGGTTTTCGCACGGACGGGGACTACAAGGCGATGGCGGACTTGGACTTTCAAATCAGAGCCGGGCGGTTGCACATCGAGGCAGACTCGACGGTCAGGATTCTCGCGCCAGGCGGGCTCTTTGTGAACGAC
>Ga0207112_1115_pt1 | contig 20952 bp, 15 predicted proteins | sample Alteio_BWMinHeat_72_FD_153549 | JGI IMG/M metagenome (GOLD analysis project Ga0207112, IMG submission 153549) | Enriched cells from forest soil in Barre Woods Harvard Forest LTER site, Petersham, Massachusetts, United States -... | ecosystem: Environmental > Terrestrial > Soil > Temperate forest >...
TATTACTCTCAACAATATTTTCTTCGACTTTGATAAAGCCATATTGAAATCAGAATCATTCCCAGAACTAAACAGGATTGTAACACTGATGAATGAACGACCAAAGATGCAAGTCGAAATAGCCGGACATACTGACCCGATAGGCACCGCTGATTATAACTTAGGACTGTCTGAACGAAGAGCGAAATCTGTTGGTAACTACTTGATTGAAAAAGGAATAAAAATTGAAAGTATCACCGGATGGATGAAGTTGGTTTCTTTGTTTATAGGGCCAGACATTTCAACTTTCGCCCCTTTATTAACAGCATCTTGCAATATCACTGCATGGTGCCAATTAAGTGACACCATCATTTATGCACAAGGAAGTATTATCAGTGCAAGCACAAAGGAGCCCGTTGTTTCTAAGATTTCTTATAAAAGTTTGCCCTACGGAAGTAAGGCTGGTTTTCTTTCAGGAAGTACCTTCAACTTTCCTTTATTTGATAATGAGAAATATGAGCTCACTATTGTTGCACCGGGTTATGCTCCATCAAAATACATGATTGACCCGGCTGAGGCAAACAGCGAAAAGAAAGTAATAAAGAATATTGAATTAGGCCTTCCTGTAAGCGCAGTTAAAGTGGCCGAAGAAACTCGCACTGTAGGCAAACTCATGCGATTAGACAATCTAATTTTTAATGTTGGAACATCAAAAATAGAACCTTCGTCTTATCAAGAGCTAAACGAAGTAGTTAAGATGCTGAAAGACAATCCAAAAATGATTATTCAGCTAGAAGGCCATACGGATGTGCAAGGCTCTCCAACTTTAAACATGAAATTATCTCAAGATCGAGTTGATGCAGTAAGAAACTACCTGGTCTCTAAAGGATCCAGCAAGGCAAATATCAAAACTAAAGCATTCGGAGGAACCCAGCCGATATCTAGAGAGAACACAGAAGATGCACATAAACTGAACAGACGCGTTGAATTACGCGTGCTTCAAAACTAATTTATTTATCGGCAAGAGCGGTTATGTTCTGATGTACGTGAAATTTTAGCAGCTCAGCGAGATTCTTTTTTTGCGTTTCGTTAAGGTGACTTCTCATTACGGATCGAGTAAGTATGGGTGCGAATTCGTCAATGCGAGGGTTATCGTAAATTCTCCAGGCACTCTTTAGATATTGACAACTTGCAATAAGGTCATTCTTATGAAATGACTCTACGGCCAAGTTGAAATAAAGCAATCCTGAAAGCTGAATGGGGAGAATTTCGTGATATATTTTTATCCGCGAAAGATAAAGTTGACCCTCAATTTTATCCAATCTGTTCGATCTATAGTTATCAATTTTAACTTCAATTTTTTTTGGATCCGTGACAAATCCTTCGTAGCGATCCGTGCTTTCCATCAACACCTCACCTTGGTTGGTCTCAGCAATCAGAAAGATGTGATAGTTAGTCTCAATAATCTTGTGTTTAATTTTTAGATTAGTAAGTGCCTGGCTTAGAATGTAAGTTCCGCTAAGACAATCATAATCTCCTTTTTCAAAGACATCGTCGATCGTTGCATAGGCCCGATAATTTTTCAGGAAATTGCGGTGTGCTTTATGAAAAAGAGATTTAGCAAGTTTGATTTCTGAAGAGTTCTTTTTGCTTAAAGATGTTGTAAGGCCGGAAATCGCGCTGATATACTGCGGGGAAAGTTCGGTTGAAACCAACGTTTGGCATAAGACCTGATCTCTAAAACCAAGGAAAATACACCAAATCAAAAGAAAACCCCCTTTCATGTTAAGCCAATGTTAATAAACCTCTAAATGAAGTTAACAATTAGGTAACAATTCTGCAATCAAATACCCAAAAATTGTCCAAGTCAGCTTTTCAACGAAAATGAATACCTTTCAAAAAATTCAATTTTAAATGACCCCAGTAGAAACTGAAGTCGACAGCCAAGGGATGCTTGCCACATTTGAGAAGCAGAAAAGAAGAAGTCTATTGCTACGATCGGAAAGCATTTCTGACAGGAAGAAAAGACTGAAGGCTTTTGAGCAATTTCTTCTGAAAAACAAGACTCGAGTTAGTGACGCTGTCTATGCCGATTTCAGAAAACCCAAAACAGAATCAGACATTTCCGAAGTATATCCTGTCTTGACTGAAATCAGGCATACACTGACTCACTTGAATGATTGGGCCAAGCCTCAAAAAATTGATGCGCCCTTGACATTCCTAGGCACCAGGTCGGAAGTGCGATTCGAGCCGAAGGGAGTTTGTTTGATCATCGCGCCTTGGAATTTTCCTTTTAATCTTTGCATTGGCCCCCTCGTATCTTGTCTTGCTGCTGGCAATACTGCGATAATCAAACCTTCCGAGCACACTCCACACACAGCAAAGCTAATAGCTCACTTAATGAAGGAATTTTTTGAGGAGGATTTGGTAGCTGTATTTCAAGGTGACCAGGAGGTTTCCTCTCAATTGTTGAGCCTTCCATTCGATCACATCTTTTTTACGGGTAGTCCGTCAGTTGGAAAAAATTGTAATGAAAGCTGCAGCCGAAAATCTTGCTTCAGTTACTCTGGAATTAGGAGGTAAATCACCGGCAATAATTGATGGATCTGCTAATTTGAAAGATGTGGCAAAAAGAATTGCGTTTGGTAAATTCCTGAACAATGGTCAAACCTGTATTGCTCCGGATTATGTTTTAGTTCACGAAGATGTTAAAACAAAATTCATTGAAGAATTAAAAGAAATCACCATTAGAATGTTTGGTGAAAAAGAAGTGATAAATGAATCATCGCCCAACTACGCTCGCGTTGTTAGCCGGAAACATTTTGACAGACTAAATAAAATATTGCAAGATGCTGTTAATAAAGGGGCGAAAGTTGAAATGTCTGGCCCTATAAACAAAGAAACCAACTTCATCCATCCGGTGATACTTTCAAATGTGGGGTTCGATTCAATAGTCATGCAGGAGGAAATATTCGGACCAATTTTGCCAATTGTCCCTTTTAAAACTATCGACCAAGTCGTTTATACAGTAAACGAAAAACCAAAACCATTGGCTTTATACATCTTTACAAATAGAAAATCGTTTAGGGAAAGTATTTTGACTCAAACGTCGGCTGGCTCTGTTGGTATCAATGACTGTGTATTGCAGTTTTCTCATCCGAATTTGCCATTCGGGGGAGTAAATAATAGTGGGATAGGAAAATCTCACGGACGTTATGGATTTTTGAGCTTTTCTAATGATAAACCAGTACTCAAACAGAGAAGTGGATTTTCAATGGCATACTTGATGCACCCTCCATACACTGATTTCAGAAAAAAATTAGTAGCCCAGATGCTTCGCTGGTTTTGAAAGTTTTTTAGTTTCTATTTAATGGAAATGACTGCAAGCAACCGCCTTGCATTTGGCTATTTTTGTTGTTCAAAATTTTAAATCATGAAAATAGTTAAGAAAATCTTTATTGGCTTAACTGCAGTTGTTATTCTGTTGATTGCCTCTGCGATTATTTTGCCAATTCTTTTCAAAGACAAGATTAAGTCAAAAATTGATGAAGAGATTGCAAAGACAGTGAACGCAGATGTGATTTTTGATGTGAACGGCTTTAGCTTATCTGCATTTCGACATTTCCCTAACATCACCATTGAAGTAAAAGAACTGGGTGTATTTAACCGTGAACCTTTTACAGGAGTTCATCTTTTTGTAGTTGAGCGTTTTGATGTCGAAATAAACTTAAAAGATGTTTTGTTTGGGGATCAACTTCGGGTGAAGGGAATCACACTCGTCCGACCGCAGATTAATGTAAAAGTTTTGAAAGATGGTCGAGCTAATTATAATATCACCTACCCTTCTAAAGACACAGTAAAATCAACTGAGCCAAATAAATTTTCATTTGCAATTGACAATTGGTCGATTGAAGATGGGGAAGTAGTCTATGATGATGCCACCAAGCCATTTTTTATGTCTTTAAATGGATTGAACCATAGTGGTAGCGGCAATTTTAATGAAACTCAATTTGACCTTACCACCAAGACCGTTGCAGACTCGGTTACGGTTCGCTATGGAGGCACAGAATATCTGACCAATAAGCATGCATCCATTAACGCTATTATTGGCATTAGCGAAGGATATACCAAATATGTTTTCAAAGAAAATTCAGCTAGAGTAAATGACTTTGCTCTCAGCTTTGACGGCTGGTTTAAAATGAATGAAAAAGATTTTGGAATGGACATTAATTTCAAAAGCCCAGAAAATACTTTCAAAAGTCTCCTTTCACTTGTACCTGGAATGTATTCAAAAGATTTTGCCAAAGTTGAAACAAAGGGGGATTTGTCTTTTAGTGGATTTGTGAAGGGCACCTATAGCGACAAGCAACTACCAGCTTTCAATGTCGATTTGAAAGTGAAAGATGCTATGTTTAAATATCCGTCATTGCCAACGGCTGTCTCGAATATCAATATGGATTTGTTTATTGACAACAAAACCGGGGTGATTGAAAATACGTTAGTTGACCTAAAAAAATTGCATTTGGACTTTGGATCCAACCCGCTTGATGCTCGGGCTACTATTGAGAACCTGAAAAACTACCGGATGAATGCTGACCTGAAAGCTTCGCTTAACCTTGCGGAACTCAACAAAATGTTTCCTATGGAGGGTATGGAAATGAAAGGAACCTTTAAGGCGGTTGCCTCTGCTAAAGGAGTATATGACAGCATCAAAAAAATTATTCCTACAGTAGATGTTGCTATGTCGCTTACTAATGGTTATGCAAAATCGTCTCAGTTTCCAATACCTTTACAAGATTTAAAGTTCAACGCTACAGTCAAAAATACTTCTGGGAAAATAGCTGAAACATTTATTACTGTAAGTGGATTTTCAATGTTGATGGATGGCGAGAAATTCACGGCGGATCTTCTGTTAAAAAATTTGGATGACTACACCTGGGACTTAAAAGCTAACGGGGGCATTGACATAGGGAAGATGACCAAAATATTTCCACTTGATGGGATGACTTTGGCAGGAAAAGCATTAGCAAGCATTGAAACAAAGGGAAAATATTCTGACGTCACAGCAAAGCATTATGACCGCTTGCCCACCAGTGGCTCAGCTTCGCTGACGGACTTCAAGTTTACTTCTAAGACTTTACCTTATGCCGTTACAATAGCTCAAGCCAATGCATCATTTAATCCGCAGAAAATCGAGGTAAAAAATACCAACGGAACAATTGGCAAAAGTGACTTCAGTGTTGATGGAGCGATAAGCAATTACATCGGATATGTGTTTGGGAAGGAGACAATCAAAGGCAATTTGAATTACAATTCCACTTTACTTGACCTCAATGAGTTCATGACTGATAATGCACCAACTGATAAAAAGGACACGGCTAAATTGCATATTGTGCCAATCCCTTCAAATGTTGATTTTGTTTTGCATTCGGATATCAAAACTGTGAAGATGATGGAGTATTTCATTACCCAAGCCTCGGGTGATGTGATTGTGAAAAATTCTATTGCCGATTTGAGTAGCATGAAATTTAACATGCTCGGAGGTGCTTTTGTTGTTAATGGAACATACAATACAAAAGATATTCAGCGTCCAAAATATAATTTTGCTTTAAAAATTGATAACCTTTCCATCCAACAGGCCGCTAGCTCATTCTCCATTGTAAAGGCCTATGCGCCGATCGCAGGAATGGCGACTGGAAAATTTGGAACGGATTTCAAAGTTAGCGGAGAGCTGGGCCAGGATATGATGCCAAAATTAAATACGGTTAACGGAGATGGTTTAATAAAAATAGCCGAGGCTGCAGTTACGCAATCTAAATTGATCGCTGGTGTTACCTCGCTCACTAATCTCAGCAATACAGATCAAGTAACTTTGAAAAATGTACTCATGTCGGCCACAATCACAGATGGGAAATTGAGCGTGAAACCATTTAACGTGAAATTCGGTGACTATACAACGGCAGTTACAGGCAGCACCGCACTGAATGGAGTAATTGACTATTCCATGAAAATGAATGTACCAGCTGGCAAACTTGGAGCTCAATTTCAAGGACTAGTAAATCAATATGCAGGTACAAATAATTCAACTTCTGAAATACCATTGAATATTAATTTGGGGGGTACGTTTGCCAATCCTAAGGCGACTTTAATTTCTCAGGAACAAAAACAGCAGGTACAACAGGCTGTAACTGATGCTGCGAAACAGAAAGGAAATGAAGCGTTGAAACAGGCTGCAAACGGAACTAAACCGGAGGATATTGTTAATAATATTTTGACTGGAAAGAAAGACACCACTAGGAAGCAAGCTACAGAAACAAAGCCACAGAATATTTTGAATACTATTTTACACCCTAAAAAGGATACGACAAGTTCCAACGCTAAAGGCGACAGTACCAAAGCAGCGCAAGATTTGCTGCAAGATAAATTGCAAGGTCTTTTCAAGAAGAAAAAGAAGAATTGAAAGTAGGGAGTCTAAAATATTTTTATTTCTCAGGTCTTCTTCAAATCGAGGGCTGGCTTTCGTCGGTGTTTGTTGGCGTTGACGCTAATGGCTTGATACAATACTTGTCCACTCAATCCCCCGAAGGCAACGAAATAGAAACTATTGAAGGTTTTGGGCTGCCAGGATTTCAAAATGCACATTCCCATGCTTTTCAATATGCGATGGCAGGTTTGGCTGAAAATCACGCTGCAGGAACTGCTGATGATTTTTGGAGTTGGCGCGAGGAAATGTATAAGTGCGCATTAGCCGTAAACCCAGAACAAGCTGAGGCGATTGCAGCAATGCTCTATGCAGAGATGGTCAGGGTAGGGTATACTCATGTTGCTGAATTTCATTATCTCCACCATGATAAAAACGGTATGCCATATGCAAACCTTGCAGAGATGGGCGAACGCATGGTTGCAGCTGCTAAGTCAGCGGGAATAAAAATTACTTTAGTTCCTGTGTTCTATCAAAAAGGAGGATTTGGGTTGGATCCTCAGCCGCGACAAAAAAGATTTATTTCGAAAACAGTTGAGGATTATTTTGAACTCGTTGAGTCTTCTAAAATCGTTTTGAAAAACTATTCTGGGGCATCACTAGGATTTAGTGTGCATTCAATGCGCGCAGTCGATTTGAATGATATCAAAAGCACGTATAACCAAGCGCCTAAGGATTTGCCTTTTCATTTGCACGTAGCGGAGCAGAAAAAAGAAATAGTAGATTGCCTGGCATTTTGTAAGAAAAGACCAATGCAATGGCTGTTAGAAAATTTGCCAGTAAATGAGCGATTTCATCTGGTTCATTCAACACATTTGGATGATGATGAATTAAAGCAGCTAGCAACTTCTAAAGCAAATGTTGTGCTTTGCCCGTCCACTGAAGGCAATTTAGGTGATGGAATTTTTCGGATGAAAGAATATGTGAAACTTGGTGGACATTGGAGTCTTGGCACAGATAGTCATATTGGATTAAATGCACTTGAAGAATTTCGAATGATCGATTATCGCCAACGATTGGTCACAAATCAGAGAAATACTTTTGAAGGAGATGCAGCAGCCTATTTAGTCAATGAATCTGTAACTTCAGGACGAAAAGCTATGGGAGCAATTTCAAAAGACAACTTTGAGATAGGCAAACCATTTGATGCGGTTGTATTCAACGCCAAGTCACATTTGGTGTCAGAGACTTCAGAGAAGAATAGACTGGCAACAATCCTTTATACTTCTGATTCGAGCCGAATACTTGGTACAATCGTCAATGGTAAATGGATTGTTAAACAACAGCATCATTTATCTGGACAACTATTGAAAGAAAATTTCAGCAAGGTCATGCGTGAATTGAAAAATAGATAGATCCACTCTTCAAATCGTTGCCGTCCTGTGTAATCTGTGGCAAATTTCTCATCTTCGTTTTAACAATTTTAATTCTTATGGTTCCGGAATTCAAAGACATTCTTTTCCTTGACATCGAAACTGTAGCGATGACGGAAAAGCACGATCAACTGAATGAGCGATTCAAAACTCAATGGGCACGTAAGGCTTCTTTCCTGAAAAAGCTGGAAGGCCAGGCAGATGAAGATTTGTTTAGTGAACGGGCTGGTATCTATGCTGAATTTGGTAAAATCATTGTTGTCGCAATTGGAAAGTACGTGGAAAGTGGAAATGGAACGACCGGATTGAAAACAAAATATTTTGCTCATGACGATGAGAAAACTTTGCTCCTGGAATTCAAGGCAATGCTGGATAAAATCGATGCCAATACAAAATTATGCGCTCATAACGGAAAGGAATTTGATTTCCCCTTTCTCAGCAGGCGGATGTTGGTGAATGGAATTGCGCTGCCTTTGTTGTTAAACTTATCGGGAAAGAAATCATGGGAAGTTCCGCATCTGGATACTATGGAAATGTGGAAGTTTGGCGACTACAAACACTACACCTCACTGGACCTGCTGTTGACTTTGTTTAATATTCCTTCCAGCAAGGGACTGATGGATGGCTCGAAAGTGAACGAAGTATATTATCGCGAAAAAAACCTGAAGAAAATTGCTGAATACTGTGTGAACGATGTTGTCGCTATTGCGCAATTGTTTTCGAGAATGAAAGGCCTTCCGCTCATAGACGAGAAGAACATTGTTCAATCAATTTAAGTGAATTTAACCTTACCTTTATTAAAGTTCTTTGCCTAAAAAAAGCATTGAACACATTCTCATGTCAAAGAAAAAATTCAAAGAAAAAAAATCAAAAAAAGAAAAAGATCAGAAAGATTCTGTTCATAAAGAGGTGTTGCGGTTGCTCAACGATAATCCGGGACGAGCTTATGATTTCAAGCAAGTTGCCCGAAAAATTGGAGCAAAAAACAAGGCTTCGAACTCAGCAATTTTCGAAGCGCTGGAAAAATTGGAGTCTGATGGTAAAATTAAGCAGTTAGCTACTGGCAGTTTCGCTTCATCATTGGAGACTGAAGGACTTGAAGGAATAGTTGATCATGTAAATCCGCGATTTGCTTACATCGTCACTGGCATCGAAGGACAGAAGGATATTTATGTAAAAACACGTGACTTGCTTCCTGCCATGCACGGAGATAAAGTCTTGGTAGAGCTTTTTGGAAGACGTACCGGAGAAAACCCTGAAGGCAAAGTCATTGAGGTTATTCAGCGCGGGCGCAATCGATTTGTTGGAAAAGTAGAGCTTTCAAAAAATTATGCCTTCATCGTCCCGGATTTTAAAAAACTATACCAGGACTTTTTTGTTTACCCCGAAAATATAAAAGGAGCAACAACTAACGACAAAGTTTTATTTGAAGTAACACGATGGCCGGAGGGAGATAAAAGCCCCGAAGGAAAAATCATTGAAATCCTTGGCAAAACTGGCGAGAATGAGGCGGAGATTCATTCTATTATGGCGGAGTTTGATTTGCCATTTCGCTTTCCAGAGAGGGTATTAGCCGAATCAGAACACATCTCGGAAGAAATTTTAAAAGATGAAATCAAAAAGCGCTGGGATTTTCGTGAAACGTTAACGTTCACTATAGATCCGGAGGATGCGAAAGATTTTGATGATGCGATTTCGATTAAAAAATTAGATAATGGAAATTTTGAAATTGGAGTGCATATCGCTGACGTCACACATTATGTAAAACCAGGAACGATACTCGATGATGATGCGTTTGATCGCGCCACTTCTGTTTATTTAGTGGATCGCACGGTGCCAATGCTTCCCGAAAAATTAAGTAATGGACTTTGTTCCCTTCGACCAAACGAAGATAAGCTGACTTTTGCAGCCGTTTTTGAGATGGATGAAAATGCTAAAGTGATTAACGAAAAATTCGGCCGCACGATCATTCATTCTGATAATCGATTTACTTATGAGAATGCACAGGAAGGAATTGAGACAGGCGCTGGAAATTTTGCAAAGGAACTAAAGTTGCTCAACGACCTGGCAATTAAATTGCGCAAGAAAAGGTTTGAAAATGGAGCAGTAAACTTTGAGACAGCAGAAGTGAAATTTAAACTGGATGAAAAAGGCAAGCCATTAGAGGTAGTTCCTAAAATCCGAAAGGATGCACATAAACTTGTAGAAGAATTTATGTTATTGGCAAACAAAGCGGTAGCCACATTTGTGTATAAAATGAAAAAGAGTGAAGGCAAGAACACTTTTGTATACCGGACCCATGATTTTCCTGACCCTGAAAGGGTCCGCGACTTTTCTTTATTCGCGAAACAATTTGGGCATAGAATTAACATCGAAGAGAAATCAATATCCAGCTCGCTCAACAAATTGATGGATGAAATTGAAGGAAAGCCGGAGCAGAATGTTTTGCAATCGCTGGCAGTGCGGTCAATGGCAAAAGCAAAATACACTACTGATGCAAAAGGTCACTTTGGATTAGCCTTTGACCATTATACTCATTTCACATCTCCAATCCGCAGGTATCCAGACATGATGGTGCACCGATTGCTTCAACATTACCTGGATGGTGGGAAACCTGTTAGCAAAAAGGAATATGAAGACAAATGTGTTCATAGCAGCGAACGTGAAAAACGCGCAGCAGACGCTGAACGGGCCTCCATCAAATATAAACAGGTGGAGTTCATGAGTATGGCTGAGGACAGAATGTATGATGGCATCATTACAGGTGTGACAGACTTTGGGATTTTTGTAGAAATCACCGAAACGAAATGCGAAGGCATGGTGAGATTGGCCGACATGAAAGATGATTTTTATGAATTGGATGAAAAAAATTATCGTGTGATAGGTCGCAAGAGAAACAAAATTTACCGGTTGGGTGATAAGACTTTGGTTCGCGTTAAAAAAACGGATGTAGACAGAAGAACGATTGATCTGACTTTTGAAGAGAAAAAGGAATGGTAGAGAACTATCTTTCGTTGATTGAGACGGAAATAAAGAAACAGAGATTCGGTAATCAACCGATGCTACTTTACGAACCCATTCGCTATATCATGAGCTTGGGTGGCAAACGGTTAAGGCCATTGCTCACGACACTTTCTTATTCGCTTTACAAGAACGATACGGAACAAGTGATTCCATATGCTGTAGCCGTTGAAGCATTTCACAACTTCACGTTGTTGCACGATGATATTATGGACAAAGCTCCCTTACGAAGAGGCAAAACAACAGTTCATGAAAAGTGGAACGTGAACACTGCAATTCTTTCCGGGGATGTAATGTTGGTGAGGGTGTATGAAATGTTCCTTGGTCTTGAAGAGATTAAATTGAAAGAGGTACTCAAGATTTTTTCTAAATGCGCCGCTGAGGTTTGCGAGGGACAGCAATTGGACATGGAGTTCGAGATTGAGAAGAGAGTTTCTGAGACAAGGTATATCGAAATGATCAGACAAAAGACTGCGGTGTTGCTAGGGTTTAGTTTGGAGCTTGGAGCAATTCTGGCTGACGCTCCAGTTACAGACCAAAAAGCTTTACGTGACTTTGGAATTAATATTGGCATTGGTTTTCAATTAAAAGATGATTGGCTCGATATTTACGCTGATAAAAAAAAATTTGGAAAGCAGGTTGGTGGAGACATCATTTCAAACAAGAAGACCTTCTTATTGATTAAATGCCTTGAAAAAGTAAAAGGGAAACAGAAATCAGAGTTAGATAAATGGTTGACATTAAAGAAATTCAATAAAGCTCAAAAGATAAAAGCTGTCACATCCATCTACGATAGCCTCGGTCTATCTTCGTTGATCGAGCGAAAAATTAACGTCTTTTTTGAGAAAGGATTTGCCTCACTAAACAATCTTTCAAATCCTCAAAAAACGGCGGATTTGAAAGAGTTTGTTCAAAAATTGATAGATCGAGAAGCTTAGGAGTTCTTGATCTTGACAGTGCAGCCGATCGCTCTGGTTTTGGTCACAGTAACAGCTTTTCCAGCCAGTAATTCATTCACCGCTTCTTCAACGAAATGCTTGTCGGCTTTAGAGCCGTCTCTGCTGTTGTTGTCAATGGCGCCAATGTAAGCAACCTTTAGACCGTTGATTGTTTTACTCAAAATGAACGTGTGTGGAGTGTTCGTTGGATTAAATTTTCTTATCACATCCTGCGATTCATCATACAAATATGGAAAATCATATCCGTGCTCCTTGGCATGTGCTTTCATTTCACTGAATGACTCTTCCGGTACTAATTCCGCTGAATTGGGATTTATCAATACAACCGGAAATCCCTGTGATGCATATTTTTTATTGAGAGCAATTATCCGAGAGCTGTAGGCGCGTGACATAGGGCAAGTGTTGCAGTCAAAAATGATAATAAAACCTTTGGCATCTTTGAAATCGGCAAGTGATAGCATTTTGCCATCTACGTTTTTCAACTTGAAGTCATTCACCGTATCGCCAACTTGATACCCATCGTTTACAGGCATTGCCGCAATGGCTGTAATACTAACTACCAGTAATTGAATCAGTTTTTTCATGATTATTTTATTTACTTCGCTAATTTAATCTCAAATGGAATTTTTTTATAAGGTCTTTCAGTGCTATAAACTTTTACTGATGCAATTTTATCAATCACATCAAGCCCTTCAACTACTTCACCAAAAATCGTATACTGGTTATCCAACGACATCTCGCCCCCGATTGTTGTATAAAGCTTTCGCTGTTCCTGCGAAGTTTTCAAGCCCGTGTTCCTTTCTTCTTCGTCATATTCCCAATCAGCATATTTATTTCCGTGAACGATATAAAACTCCGTTGATGAAGATTCCTTTCCAGGGTTATGGTCGTCCAGACGTGCCATACCGAGCGCTCCTTTTTTGTGGTAGAATTTTGGATTAAACTCGGCAGGAATAGTGTAATCTAGTTTCTTTATTGGGACTCCACCTTGCACAACAAAGTTTTGTACTATTCTATAAAATTCCGGATTATCGTAATATCCATCTTTGATGAGCTTTACAAAATTGGCCCGATGTAGAGGAGTCTCAGCATATAATTTGAGGCGGATGACGCCAAAGCCAGTCTCAATAATTACATCATTTTCAAGGTTCTCTTTTCCATACTGAAGTAAAATTTCGCGCTTATTCTCATTGGTAATAGTGATTGTGTCCTTTTTCCCGCATTTTGGCAAAGTAAGGCAAATGAGAAGTAAAAGAATCAAATTGGGCAGCGATTTCATTTTGAAACTTCCTGGATTAATTTCTCCAAATCGCCTTCTTTCAATTCGCCTTGAATAAATTTTCGTTTACCTGAATTGGGATTGACTACCAGCGTAGAAGGAAGCGCTCCTGACCAGTTCTTATCGATTTTCTCGATCCAGTCATTCGGGTTTTCTTCTGCCAAAATCACAACTTGAGAAAGTATTTTTTTTCTATCAATGAATTTTTTCACTTTGGATGGATCCGGATCAAGATCGTAATCCATGCTTACAAGAATAACCTTAACGCTTTTATCTTCGTGATTCAATTTTTCGAGTAATGGCATTTCTTTTACACAAGGTCCACACCAGGTTGCCCAGAAATTAATCACTTTGATAGGCCCGGCCTGCCTAATCAAGTTTTGAAGTTCAGGTAATTTGATCAAATCCTGGCTGAGCAGTCTAAAAGGAAAGACGCAGAATGCAAAAAGGAAAAATTTTCGAACCATGAGTTTTTTGAATTATTCAAATTAGGGAATTATAAGTCAATCGGATCAAATAATTATTCAAAAAAGCTTCAATTTGACCATTGGTAATTGTGCTAGATTTTAGAGGCGAATTGTCTATGTAAGTTTCGTGAAATAAAAATATTAAAATGTTTAAATTCAGCTACTTAGAAGTGGCGTAGAAAGAATTCCACAAATTTCCACAATTATCAACATTAGCTGAATGTTATTAGTTAATCGCCTGACATTCAATAATATAAGTGTCTTTTTATGAATCCATAGTTTGTGGACAACTAATTGAAGCTGCCCATTCTCCATCGAATCATGTTCTTTTTGTAAATGGCAGAAAATCAACCTTTAAGAGATTCGTAGTTATATTTTTATACTTTTCGACATGACTGGCAGAATTCAAAAACTATTCAATATCAAGTATCCTATTGTTCAAGCCGGAATGGTTTGGTGCAGCGGCTGGCGGCTAGCATCCGCCGTCAGTAATGCAGGAGCACTTGGTTTGATTGGATCAGGTTCAATGCATCCGGATATGCTTCGGGAACACATTCAAAAATGCAAGGCGGCAACTCAAAGACCTTTTGGAGTAAATGTGCCATTACTCTATCCGGAAATTGAAAAGCTTATGTCTGTAATTGTTGAAGAAGGTGTAAAGATCGTTTTCACTTCTGCAGGCAACCCTGCCACCTGGACTGGATTTTTAAAAGACCAGGGAATTAAGGTGGCGCACGTAGTCTCAAATACAAAGTTCGCCAGAAAAAGCCTCGAAGCTGGTGTCGATGCCATTATAGCAGAAGGATTTGAAGCAGGTGGCCATAATGGACGGGAAGAAACAACCACTCTATGTCTTCTGCCTTTAGTCAGAGACGTGGTGACTGTTCCGTTATTAGCCGCTGGGGGAATTGGAAGCGGACGCGCAATGCTGGCAGTCGAGGCATTAGGTGCCGATGGTGTCCAAATCGGTACTCGATTTGCAGCAAGTTTAGAGTCTTCGGCCCATGTAAATTTCAAAACTAAATTATTAAATCTAGCTGAAGGCGAAACAGTGCTTACGATGAAACAACTTACGCCTGTGCGCTTAATAAAAAATAAATTCTTCCAAAAAATAGCTGAAGCTGAAAGCGCTGGTTTATCAATGGACGAGCTAAAAAAACTGTTGGGAAAAGGCAGAGCTAAACTTGGAATATTTGAAGGCGATTTGGATGAAGGAGAATTGGAAATTGGGCAAGCTGCCTCTTATATAAAAGAGATAAAATCCGCGCTGGAAATTTTAATGGAGATTTGGAATGAATATTTGGCAGGAAAAGAAAAATTATTAGCCCATCCTACTTAAAAGCCAAACTCAAAACAGGAGCATTGGAAGTCGCTTCGATGTGTTTTTCTTTAATAATGGCCTTGTAAACGTTTTCGTACCAGATTATGTAGTGCTGATATTGAAGGCAATCATTCATCACAGCATCATCTTTCAAAATATTGATAATCAATTTGTGATTAAAGGATTGGTAAATGCGATTTTTTTGATCCACGGACAGAGAGGAAATGCGAACGTACTCAATACCCTTATAATTTTCTGACGAAGCTCTCATTTGAACACTTAATGATTTGAGCTAGTTTATTGTAACCAGATTTTCGATTTTAAATAAATATTAGGATTATAAACTAAACGGACCTATTGGATTTAAATTCCCGTTTTTAACGTAAATGATAACATGATATCGATTCAGAAAAGGAAATTCTCTCTGCCAAGTAGCTCAGTTTATCTTAATGGCGCTTACATGTCACCGTTGCTTAAGGACGTGGAGAAAGCAGGAATTGAAGGAATGAGGAGAAAACGAAATCCCGGCAGCCTTCCGGCTGAGGATTTTTTTACAGGCACGAACCGACTTCGACAAGAATTTGCCAAACTGATAAATACGAAAGAAAACAATCGAATTGCATCCATTGCATCTGTGTCTTACGGTATGTCAAGCGTGGCCAGAAATATAAGAATTGATCACAGCCATAATGTGATTGTGGCAACTGAGCAATTTCCCAGCAATGTTTATCCCTGGATGCGTTTATGTGAAGAAAACAGATCTATACTTAAAACTGTGGGGCCTCCGGAGAGTTTATCAAAACGCGGAAAGGTTTGGAATGAAAGAATTTTGGATGCCATTGACAAGAATACAAAGCTGGTTGCTATTGGTCATGTGCATTGGGCAGATGGAACAAAGTTTGATTTACCGGAAATAAGAAAACGAACAAGAGACGTCGGCGCACTCTTGATCATTGATGGAACGCAAAGTGTTGGCGCATTACCTTTTGATGTAACCAGCATTCAGCCTGATGCATTGGTTTGTGCTGGATACAAATGGCTGCTAGGACCTTATTCCATCGGATTGGCTTACTTTGGTAGCTACTTTGACCATGGAAAGCCAATCGAAGAGAATTGGATCAACAGAAAGCTAAGTGAGGATTTTTCAGCTCTCGTCAGTTATGAAAATGAATACCAGCCAGGAGCCATGCGCTATGATGTAGGTGAACGAAGTAATTTTATTTTGACTCCAATGATGATAACCGCTTTAAAGCAAATCAACATTTGGAAACCTGACCAAATACAAAATTACTGTGGTAAAATCTCCCGCAAGCCAATTGAACAACTTCGGGAAGCCGGATTCTGGGTAGAAGATGAAAATTTCAGAGCCAATCACCTGTTTGGGGTGAGGCCATGGAGAGGAGCTGATTTAGAAAAAATAAAACGTAGCCTTAAAAAAAATAAAATTTCAGTCTCTTTTCGTGGTGATGTCATCCGTGTATCCCCGAATGTTTATAATTCAGAAAACGATCTGATGAAATTGGTAAAAACACTATCTGCTTAGTTATTTCAGCATTTTCAACCTGTTTGAATTTCTTGACAACGAAGTCCTGGTGATATTACATCGCAATTTAAACCTAGGTAAGTAATCCAAATATCAACTTATATTGCTCAGTGAGAATACCAATTGAGCATTTGAATAAAGTGGATTTCGCCTCACTTTGATTTTAAGTTTATTATTCAGATTGCGGATTTCAAAAATACATTTATCAGTTAATCATTATCCATTAACTTTCACAAAAAATAGTCATGAAGATTTATCGCCTTTTTCCATTAGTAGTTTCATTGCTGTTCGCCTGTTCTGAGAAGAAACCAGTCGATCGAATGACGGACGACCAACTCCAGGCTTTTGCCGATGAACTTGCACATAAATATATTATTGCTGATGGTCATGTTGATTTGCCGGAACGTTTGAAGGGTATAAAATTCACTGTGGATAGCATTAACACTGTGGTATCAACCAAAAAAGGGGACTTTGATTTTGAAAGAGCAAAGAAAGGAGGTCTTAGTGCCCCCTTTATGTCGATATACATTCCATCATCATATCAGAAAAATACTGACTTCGGAAAATCTTATGCGGATTCGTTGATTGACTGGGTCGATTTAATTGCCAATAAACTGCCAGAAAAATTTGCCCTTGCCAAAACTCCTGCTGAGGCAGACGCAAACTTTAAGAGCGGCAAAATTTCACTCCCTAAAGGGATGGAGAATGGTGCACCATTTGGAAAAGATTTGAAAAATGTAAAATACTTTTACGATCGTGGAATTCGTTACGTCACGCTTACACATAGCAAAAACAATCAAATCTGTGATTCATCTGGTGATACTGCAAAATGGAATGGTCTAAGCCCATTTGGACGGGAAGTGGTGACAGAGATGAACCGTGTAGGCATCATGATTGATATTTCACATGTTGACGACAGTACTTTTTATCAGGTGATGAGATTGACCAAGGCTCCTTGTATCGCTTCGCATTCGTCATGCCGTTATTTTGCACCATCTGTAAGAAGAGATATGACTGATGATATGATAAAAAAACTAGGAGAAAATGATGGAGTAATTTCAGTGAATTTTTATACTGCCTTTATTGATTCGGTTGTAGCAAATTTCGACTTAAAGGAAAGAAGGAAGATTAAGAAAATACTGGAGGAAAAGAAATTGAAAGTAACGGATACACTGGCGCAACAAATTATTGCGAAATACAGAAAGGATAATCCCGATCCTGAGATTGACATTGAAAGAGTGGTAGATCACATCGACCATATTGTGAAATTGACAGGGATTGATCACGTCGCTTTTGGTTCTGACTTTGATGGCGTGGATGGTAGACTACCAAAAGGGTTGGAGGATGTTTCAAAATACCCTAACCTGATTTATCATTTATTAAAACGAGGTTACACCGAAGGTGACATTGAAAAAATTTGCTATAAAAATATTTGGAGAGTCTGGAGTAAAGTTGAACAGGTAGCGAAAAGCAATTTGTAAAATCCACAAGTGACATAACCAGGAGATTACTTTTTCATAAATGAACGGTATAAATAGCTTCCTTGGAAATTCTTTATTTTTTAAAATAAAAATGAGGTTGTGATGAGAAGATTGGGATATTCGATAGTGTGCTTGATTCTATTCAAGGCCTCTATGCTAATGGCACAACGATTGGAGCCGGTATCCACGCAAATCGTTAGAATGAAAAACACAAGTGGTACGGTGTGTCAAAGTAGCGGTAAAGATGTTTCTAGTTACATCGCACCACCAACGGCTTATCTAAATCGACTGAAGAATACTACTGCGCGCGCACAGAGTGGGGCAACTTTTCATGTAGACTATCAAGGATTTTCCGGTGATGCTCAAACTGCATTTCAAAATGCAATTGACATCTGGTCAAGTTTACTTCAGTCTCCTGTTACCATCAACGTGCTGGCAATCTGGACGCCACTTTCGTCAAGCACTCCTGGCTTTGAAACACTGGGATCGGCATCCCCGGCTAGCTTTTACTCCAATTTTGATGGCGCATTGAAAACCAATGTTTTTTATCCAACTGCACTAGCTGAAAAAATAGCAGGCAAGAATTTGAATGAAACAACTCTCGACCCGAATACTGGTGCTGGTTACGAGATTATTGCTCGATTTAATAGTGACGCGACCTGGGATTACACGCCTAATGGTCCAGTGGCTAGCGGCCAAGTTCACCTCACGACGGTAGTTCTTCATGAAATCGGCCACGGATTGGGCGTTTACGACTCATATGATGACACAAGTGGCAGCGGAAGTTATGGACTTCTAGGCACTACAGTTCCAACTCTCTACGATGTATTTGTTGAAAGCACATCCGGCAGAATACTCAATCAAACTAACAACAGTGCTGCGATGGCATCAAGCCTTACAAGTAAAAATGTAAACTACAATTCACCAATAGCAACAACGAATAATAGTGGTCAAAAGCCTGTGTTGTATGCCCCTGCAACTTGGCAAAGCGGCTCCAGTATCGCTCACCTTGATCAAACGACTTATTCAGGAGCAACTAGTGTAAATAAGTTGATGAGGCCCCAACTTGATAACCAGCAAGTCACTCTTAACCCAGGGCCTATAATTATGAATATGTTCAAAGATATGGGTTGGGTAATGCCATATATTATTCACACACCATTAAAAAATACCGAGACAGTAAACTCAGCATTTGATGTGACTGCAACCATCACGACAGATGGATCTTCTGGCTATTTGGTTGATCCTTCATCAGTGAAATTAAATTATTCGGTAAACGGTGCTGCTATTGTCCAAGTCACGATGACTGGAAGTGCTAATACTTTTACAGCGCAGCTTCCAGCCCCAAGTGTTGTTCCATCTACTTATAATTACTTTATTTCAGTTACGGATAACCTTAATAGAACTTTGACTAAACCAGGGCAGATCGTTGATCCGGGCCAAGCAGATGTGCAAGCCTCATTTCTGTTTACAGCAGGACCTGATACAAAACCTCCGCATATCACGCACACACCAATAGCATTCATCAAAAACACAGATACTCAATTTGTTGTTACAGCTATCCTCACCGATAATATCGGTGTGCAGGGCGGTGTAGTACAATATCAAATCAATGGCATATCGCAAACAGACGCCGCGATGGTAAATACATCAGACTCAACTTACACTGCCACTATGAATGTTACTGTAGCGGATGGAGATCTCATTACCTATCGCATCAAGGCGACTGATAGTTCGGTAGAGCAAAACATTGGATATGCACCAACCTCATCAACTTATTATTCAGTGAACGTGGTTGGCTTAGGGGCAACTCAGGATTCTTACTCGAATAATTTCAATTCAACTACAACCGATTTCTTTGGAGATAATTTATTTAGCATCACAACGGCTTCTGGCTTTGCCGATGGGGCTATAAACACTACACACCCTTACCCTCAATCAGATCCAATTGATAGCATTAGTTATGTTTATGAATTGAGGATACCGATTAAAGTCAAGGCGACCGGAAACGCAACATTAAAATTTGATGAGATTGTTTTGGTTGAGCCAGGAGCAACAGGTTCAACTTGGCCAAGTTCTGACTTCTACGATTACGTGATCGTAGAGGGGTCTAAAGATGGTGGCGCAACTTGGAAAAAGTTGATCAATGGGTATGATTGCCGCGATCAGGCTGATTGGCTTGCCAGGTGGAATAGTAATGTGAACAGCACTACGCAGAATTCTTTGGCTGTAGGAGATCCAACTTTGTTTAAGACACGCACCATAGACATGACGACCACTGGATATTTCAAGAAAGGAGATGTAATTGTAATCCGTTTCCGATTGATGTCAGATCAGCTTGCGGCAGGCTGGGGTTGGGCAATTGACAATTTGAAAATTCAGATCGATGATGTGCCTCCGACAATATTGCATGATCATTTGGATTTCCTCGCAAGTACTACTAAAACTTTTGATATAACTGCGGACGTGACAGACAATAGCGGTGTGAAAAATATTTCATTGCAATACAGTATCAATAATGGAACCGCTACTACGTTGCCTATTCTGCCGATAATACCCAATATAAGTAAGTATACCTGGACGATATCTGCTAATGGTGTTCTTAATGCAGGTGATGAAATTGAGTACAGTATTTTGGCAACCGACAGCGTGGAGAATTCCGGCGCACTCCCCTCAACTGGTTCTTTCAAAATTGCAGTGCTTGATTTAAAATCCGTTACGACAAGTTATACTTCCGATTTTAATACAAACAATTCAGATTTTACCGGTAACTTTTTTAGTGTCACCACTCCTTCCGGATTTAATAATGGAGCAATACATTCGTCTCATCCATATCCGACTGGGTTTGGCTTAGATAATACTTCAAACTTTTCATACATATTGAAGAAACCAGTGATCATCAGCACAACTAATACTAAAATCCTTTTCAAGGAAATTGTGATTGCTGAAACTGCATCTGGCGGGATAAAGGACTATGTGATTGTTGAAGGTTCAAAAAATAAGGGTGTTACATGGCTTCCTTTTCTCGACCCATACTCTTCTAATGCT
>Ga0207112_1116_pt1 | contig 20816 bp, 12 predicted proteins | sample Alteio_BWMinHeat_72_FD_153549 | JGI IMG/M metagenome (GOLD analysis project Ga0207112, IMG submission 153549) | Enriched cells from forest soil in Barre Woods Harvard Forest LTER site, Petersham, Massachusetts, United States -... | ecosystem: Environmental > Terrestrial > Soil > Temperate forest >...
GTTCTATTCCTCGGTGCGCGTGGATATTCGCCGCATCGCGGCGATTAAAGAAGGTGATGTGATGATCGGCTCGCGCACCAAGGTCAAAGTGGTGAAGAACAAAGTAGCCGCGCCCTTCCGCGAAGCCGAGTTCGACATCCTGTATGGCGAAGGCATTTCGCGCGAAGGCGATTTGCTCGATCTGGCGGTAAACAATAATCTGCTGGAAAAATCCGGCGCCTGGTACAGCTACAAGGGCGAGCGCATCGGCCAGGGCCGCGAGAATGCACGCCAGTTCCTGAAGGACAATGTGGAAACCTTCGTCAAGCTGGAAGCTGAAGTGCGCAAGCATCTGGGATTAGCCGTGGCGTCTGCGCAACCCATAGTTGCGGTGCCACAGGCGCAAACCGCTGCCGCGGGCGCTCCCCAGGGTACGGGTGCTCGCGTCACCACCATGCCCAGCGCAGTGCCGGAAGCTGTCAAGGTGCCGGCGGCCCGACGCTAACTCTGTCATCCCGAGCAATCTTCCTCACGCGCAGCGGGAGGAAGACCTGTCGAGGGACCTTGTGTTATGCCGACGCTGTCACCCCTTTTGCTACCAGCATAGACGCAAGGTCCCTCGACTTGCTCTTACTGCGCAAGCAGTTCGATCGGCGCTCGGGATGACAGGTTTGTTTTTGGTAAAAAAATTGCCATCTCTCGTCCCTGCCGCATAGAATCTTCTTTAACCCTTGCCTGCCTCTTGTCCGTCAGGAAAATCGAGGACGCTTGAAGAAGGTCATTGCCATCTATCCCGGCTCGTTTGATCCGCCGACCAACGGGCATCTGGATTTGATCGAACGGGGCAGCAAGATTTTCGATGAACTGATTGTGGCTATCCTGCGCAATCCGGAAAAGAACCCGCTGTTCAGCCTGGGCGAACGCCGCGCTATGCTGGAGGCCTTGACCGCCGACTTCAAGAACGTTCAGGTCGACGTTTTCGACGGTCTGACCGTGGATTACGCGGCCCGGGTCAAAGCCAGCGCCGTGTTGCGCGGAATTCGCGCGCTGAGCGATTATGAATATGAGCTGCAGATGGCCATGATGAACCGCAAGCTGCAGCCCGACCTGGAAACGGTTTTCATGATGCCGGCGGAACAGTACTCCTACCTGAGCTCCCGGCTGGTACGCGAGGTGGCAAAACTCGGAGGAGCGATCCAGGACCTGGTGCCGGTGATGGTGGAACGCCGGCTGCGGGAAAAACTCGATCCGGCAATCAAGCTGCAAGACGCGAGAAAAACAAGAACAGGAAAATGAGCATGACTCCAGTTACGGAAGCGACCCTAGCTCTCAAACTTACGGAACGAATCAACCGCATCGAGCCTTCCGCCACCATGGCAGTGGTCGCTGAAGCCGACAAACTGCGCCAGCAAGGCATTGACGTGGTGGACTTCGGCGCCGGCGAGCCGCATTTTTCCACGCCGCAGCACGTCAAGGACGCGGCCATCGCTGCCATCCAAAATAATTTCTCGAAGTACACGGCGGTCGGAGGAACGGCTGAGCTGCGCGATGCCATCGTGCGCCGCCATGCAGCCGACTTCCAGTCCGACTATCGTCGTGAAGAGACCATGGCCTCGGTGGGTGGCAAGCACGCGTTGTTCAACGCTATCCAGGTACTGGTGGATCACGGCGACGAAGTCATCCTGCCGGTTCCGTACTGGGTGTCGTTCAAGGACATCGTGCGCTACGCGGGAGGAAATTGCGTGCTGCTGCAATCCGACGAAAGTCAGGGCTTTCGGGTGACGGCGGAGATGATCGAGCGCCTGGTGACTCCGCGCACCAAAATGATCATTTTGAATTCGCCGTCAAATCCATCAGGCGCAGTGATGACGCCGCAAGATTTGAAAGCCGTCGTGCAACTGGCGGCAGAACGCGGCATCTGGGTGCTGTCTGACGAGTGCTATGTGTACTTGAACTATACCGGTGAACAGTTTTCGGTGGGATCGCTGCGCGATTTCCGCGAACGAATGCTCATCATCGGCTCACTGTCGAAGACTTATGCCATGACGGGCTGGCGGCTGGGCTATGCGCTGGGGCCGGCGGCGGTGATTGCGGCCATGCAGAAACTGCAGAGCCAATCCACTTCGAATCCGACGTCCATCGTGCAAAAGGCGGCAGTGGCGGCTTTGAACGGCCCGCAGCAGTGCGTGGAAGATATGCGTCTTGAATACATCAAGCTGCGCGACCACGTGGTCAAGGGACTGCGTTCGATTCTGGGCGTGCAATGTACCCTGCCCGAGGGCGCGTTTTACGCCTATCCGAATATTTCGTCATTTATCGGACGTGGCGGCATTCAATCCGCTTCCGATGTGGCCGGCCGGCTACTGCGCGAGGCGCATGTGGCGACGGTCCCCGGGGAAGGTTTCGGTACTCGCGAACATATTCGGGTCTCTTACGCCACGACGACAACCGAACTGGATCGTGGACTGGAACGCATGCGCAAGTTCCTCGCAGCATTGTAAAACGGCCGCTGTGCAGAAAACTCTCGGGCGTGTGCCTGGGTTGTAGTTCCGCATGCATATCGCGTGAGCGCTCTCTATCCATTCTCGATGCAACCGGCTTTCGACCCTCGGCCCTGGGGCATGCTGGATCTATCGCCGATCTATCCGAACCACAAGTTCGAGGAGAAGATCGGCGAAGCCTGGCTTACCGGCGACGCCGGCAAAGTGGCCAACGGTCCCTTGCGCGGACTGTCACTCGCCGATCTGACTGTAAAGTATGGCCGCGAACTGGTGGGCGACGCGGCGCTCGATCCCAAGCGTTTCCCGCTGCTTCTGAAATTTCTTTTTCCCCATGAAAAGCTTTCCGTGCAGGTGCATCCCGATGACGAGGCTGCGCGCCGCGTGGGGCTACCGTGCGGGAAGACTGAATGCTGGTACGTAGCGCATGCCCGGCCCGGCGCACAGATTGCGCTCGGCCTCAAGCTCGGCGTTACCCGCGAACAATTCGCACTGTCCATTGAACAAAACCGGGCCGAGGAAATGCTGAACTGGATCAACGTCTACTCGGGCGAGATGATTTACGTTACCGGCGGAACGGTGCATACGCTCGGTCCGGGATCGATCATGCTGGAAACCCAGCAGCAGTCGGACACGACCTATCGTCTGTACGATTACGGGCGGCCGCGCGAATTACATCTCAAGGAAGGGCTTGCGGTCATCAAAGAAAACAGTGGATCGGGGAAAGTGGTTCGGCCCGCGCCTTCGAAGTTGAACGGCGGAGCAAATCGCCGTGCGCCGTTAATTTCCGCACCCTATTTCGCGGTGGACATGTTTGAGCTCAAACAGCCGCATTCTTTCAAGACCCACGACGGAAGCGGAAAGCGTTCGGTCCAGATTCTGGTGGCGGTGGAGGGCTGTGGCATCATCGAAGCTCCCGGAGCCAATGCGGTTACACTGGCCCGGGGTGATGCCGTGGTCGTGCCTGCCTCGGTGGATGAGTTTCAGGTGCGCCCACAATGGTCGGTCGAGTTTCTCAAGGCGTCGGTGCCCGGCACGCCTGTGCCGGAGCCCGAGACAAGAATGTAAAGAGATTGCAGATTTTAGATTGTAGTTTGAGCAGGAGATTTCAATCTGCAATCTAGAATCTGAAATCTCAAATTCGTAAGCCGTGTCTAAGACAAATTTTCATCCCGTGATTCTCGCCGGCGGCCGCGGCACCCGCTTCTGGCCGTTGAGCCGGCAGCGTCGGGCCAAGCAGTTGCTGGCGCTCGATGGCAAGCAGACCATGCTCCAGCAGACGGTGGCGCGGCTTCTGCCATTGGCCTCGGCCGCGCGTTTCTGGATCATCACCAACGAGCACTTGCGGCGCGAGGTCCTTCGGCAGGTTCCGCGCGTCAACCCGAAGCAAATTTTGGCGGAACCGGCAGCGCGCAACACCGCGCCAGCGATAGGGCTGGCGGCGTTTATTCTGATGAAGATCGATCCCGACGCGGTCATCGGCCTGTTTCCCTCCGACCACGTAATCGGTGACGAAAGACGATATCGCGAAGTACTGAAGACTGGAATCGAGATCGCCGCAGCGCGAGAAAATATCGTGGTGCTGGGCATTCGTCCCACGCGCGCGGAGACCGGTTACGGCTATATCGAAGCCGGATCATCCTTCGAGGGCGACGCAGTTCGTGTTCGCCGCTTCACGGAAAAACCCGATGCGGCGCGCGCCGCCGAATTCGTAGAAGCAGGGAACTATTTCTGGAACAGCGGCATGTTTCTCTGGAGCGCGCGTACGTTGGCCAATGCGCTGCTTGAACACCTGCCGAAGACAGCCTCGTTGTTGCAACACATTGCGGCCGCGTTCGGAACACGCAAGTTCGGCGCCAGGTTTGCCCGGCTCTATCCCAAGTGCGAAAACATCAGCATCGATTATGCCTTGCTCGAGCCCCGCTCGAGCAAGGGAGAGCAGAACTCAAATATCATTTGCCTTCCTGCTGATTTCGGATGGAATGATCTTGGATCGTGGACCGCGCTGCACGAGCATCACGCCGGCAAGAGCCGTCGGAAGGATGACAACCTGATTGCCGGAGGCGGATGGTTCACCCTCAATGCCCGGGGAAATTACATCCACGCGCCGGGGAAATTTGTGGCGGCCCTCGGGGTAAACAATCTGGTAGTAGTGGAGACGGAAGACGCTCTGCTGATTACCACTCGAGACCAGGCCCAGGACGTTGGGAAAGTGGTGAAGTATCTGGACGAGAAGAAGCTGCGTAATCTGGTGTAGCAGTCGTCAGTCATCAGTCGTCGGTCGTCAGCCACACCTAACGACGCCGATGCGGTTCTGACGACTAGCTGAAGACCGACGACTGATGACTGACGACTTTCTATGATCAAATTCGGCACCGACGGCTGGCGCGGCATTATTGCCGACGATTTTACTTTCGAGAACGTTCGCCGGGTGGCGGGAGGGATCGCCGCGTACGTTTCGCTTCATGAGGATGCCGCTCGTGGCGTCGTCATCGGCTATGACACGCGATTTCTCTCACAGCAGGCGGCCCGGGCCGCGGCTGAGATCATCGCCGGGGCGGGAATTCCGGTACAGATCACATCCGACTCCACCCCCACACCGGCGATTTCGTATGCCGTAAAAAGCCAGGGTGCTGCCGGCGGAGTGGTCGTTACATCCAGTCACAATCCCTGGAACTGGAATGGTGTGAAGTTCAAAGCCAAGTTCGGCGGGTCGGCCACGCCCGCCATTATGAAGGTCATTGAACAGGAAGTCAGCGCCGGTTCCATGCCCAAAGGCCAGGCGGCCCCGATCAAGGAAGTCGACCTGAAGCCGGCATACGCAGAAGCCATAAGCCGGTTCGCCGACCTCGATCTCATTGCCCAAGCGAACTTCCGCTTCGCAGTGGACTCGATGTATGGTTCAGGACGCGGCGTGCTGACGGGAATCTTTCAGAATCGCGGTATTGAGTACGTCGCTATCCGCCAGGAGTTGAATCCGCTCTTCCCCGGGATCAATCCGGAGCCTATCGAGCCCCACATAGAAATGCTTCGGCAGACTGTGCTGAAAGAAAGCTGTCATGCCGGGCTCGCTACCGACGGCGATGCGGACCGCATCGGCGCCATTGCTGAAGATGGCAGCTTTGTGGATTCGCACAAGTGCTTCGCCGTTCTGTTGCGCTGGATTCTGGAGCGGAAGAAGTGGCCTGGAGACGTGGTGCGCGCCTTCAACACCACCGGTATGGTGGACCGCATCGCCGCCAAGTACGGGCGCAAGTTGATCGAGTGTCCCATCGGATTCAAGTACATCGCTGATCTCATGATGGAGCATGAAATCGTCGTCGGTGGAGAGGAATCCGGCGGAATCGGCTACTCCCGCTATCTGCCCGAGCGCGACGGCACTTTGAACTGCCTGTTGTTGGCTAACGTAATGGCCGAGGAGCGAAAGCCTCTGGGGCAGTTGGTGGCCGATCTACAGCGCGAGTACGGGCCTCATTACTACGGGCGCCGCGATCTGCACATCACGGAAGAGATGAAGCAGACCGCGATCCAGCGGGCGAGTTCTGACCAGACCAACCGTCTCGGACGATATCTCATCAAAAAGAAGGAAGGGCTCGACGGAACAAAGTTCTTCCTGGACGCACCAACCAACGGTAACGGAGCGGTGCCGTGGGTCTTGTTTCGGATGTCCGGCACCGAGCCACTGCTACGCGTCTATGCTGAGGCGGCATCGCCAGAACTGGTGAGCGATATTCTCTCCACGGCCGAGGCATTTGTCAGGGGCACTGGTTCGTGAGGGCCGATTTTCGTTGGGACGACCGCGAAAAACGCGGAAGACACGCATAACTATTGGCCTTCCGGGTCTCGCATTTCGTTTTCGGCGATACGATAATCAGTCAGGCAACAATGGTTTCAGCAACCGCTACCGCCCCAGTCCCTACAGACTCGCCTGCAGCGCGGCGTTATAACCGCATCCGGCGTTGGCTCGGCGTTGTCGACTTTGTCCTCGGACTGGCCCTGATGGTTGTGCTCCTGACCACCGGATGGAGCGGCGCTCTTCGGGATATCGCCTACGAAGCTACCTTCCAGCATTACGGTCTAGCGTTGTTTCTGTACCTGCTGATGCTCATGGTCCTGGCCAAATTTCTCGGGCTAGGTCTGGACTACTACAGTTTTCGACTTGAGCACCGCTATCAACTCTCCAATATGCGGTTACGGGCCTGGCTCTGGGATGAGAGCAAGGGCTTTCTGGTGGGCGTTGTCCTGGCCGCGATTGTGGCCGAGTTGCTGTACTTCATCATGCGCGAAGCGCCCCAACACTGGTGGCTGATTGCCTGGGCAGCGTTCCTTGGACTGTTTGTGCTACTGGCGCAACTGGCTCCGGTAGTCATCTTTCCGATTTTCTACAAATTTGCGCCGCTGGAAAACGAGGAATTGAAACAACGTCTGGTGCGATTGGGTGAGCGTGCGGGAACCCGGGTACGCGGCGTTTACCAGTGGAAGCTTTCCGAAAAAAGCAAGAAGGCGAATGCAGCCCTCACTGGACTGGGCAACACCCGCCGGATCATTCTCGCGGACACGCTGCTAGCGAATTACTCTACCGATGAAATTGAAGCTGTGCTGGCCCACGAACTTGGCCACCACGTGCACCGGCATATTTTCAAGAGCATTCTGGTGCAGGCGAGCATTACATTCGTCGGATTCTGGGCAGCCAACCTGGTCCTCCACTATGCGGTGGATCGGCAGCATATGTTCGAGACCCTATCCGATTTTGCCAATCTCCCACTGTTGATGCTGGTGGCAACGACGCTTTCGTTCCTCGTGCTGCCGGTGCTGAATGCCTATTCACGATTCAACGAGCGCCAGGCCGATCGTTACGCTTTCCGTTCCATCCCCACGGTTCAGCCCTTTATTACCGCCATGAACAAGCTCGCCGAGCAAAATCTTGCGGAACGTTCTCCCGCTGCATGGGTGGAATGGTTCTTTCATTCGCATCCTTCAATTTCGAGGCGCGTAGCGGCGGCCCGCAACTTCCAATCGTAAAAGTGTAGGCGCGAGCGTCCACGCTCGTTCGGTTTTGGAAATCATCACCGGTTCGTGTCGCTGCCGCACGAGCGCGGGCGCTCGCGCCTACATTGAGGCTTGACTGCCTTCGAGACCCGCCGTATCTTGATTTCTGTCCTGGCTCGCGGCCTGGACCAAATCACTTCAGGAGGCGCCTATGTCTGCCATGTTTACGCGGAAGTATAGGTCTGCCTCTGCTTTGTCCTCCTAGGTAGCGCTCAGCTGCAACTCCGGCGCTCCTGAATTCCTGCAAGCAGATCCAAGTCTTTCTTCCGTCGCTCGCTCCCTCCTGGACACAGCCGACCTTTGCAGTCGAAGGGCGCTGAGAGTTCTCGTCTGCGTGTATCGCGAGCCACCGGACCAATCGGGGCGGTCCGGAAGCAAGGAGCTTCTCCCATGGAAGTCACCGCGCAACTGAAAGATCTGGGATGGAATTCGTTTTTCGAAAGTCATTTTAAGGAGTTCAACCAGGCCGGGCTCACGCCGGCCCGAGTAGTCGAGGAACTCAAGGGGTTCTACGGGGTGAGGTCGGCGCAGGCAGAGTACCTGGCAGAAACTGCGGGCAAGTTGCTGTATCAAGCAGTCGGCAGGGAAAACTTTCCTGCGGTGGGAGACTGGGTCGCGATCACCGCGCGCCCGGAAGAAGGGCGAGCACGAATCGAACACGTGCTCCCGCGCAGAACCAAGCTCACCCGCAAAGTGGCGGGGCGCGAAATGAGCGAGCAAATCGTCGCCACAAATCTCGACACCGTTTTTGTGGTGAGCGCTCTGAGCCGCGAGTTTAATCTGCGGCGCATTGAACGCTATCTGACCATCGTGTGGGACAGTGGCGCGCGGCCCGTCGTCGTGCTCAATAAGGCAGACCTCTATCCGGACGCCGCGGCGCGCGGCGCGGAGGTGGAGGGCATCGCATTGGGAACTCCGGTGTTATTGCTGAGTGCGCTGGAGAAGACTGGACTCGACGCTGTGCGAGCGAATCTGGCAGCGGGGACTACGGCTGCGTTTGTCGGTTCGTCGGGTGTCGGCAAGTCAACGATCATCAACCGGCTCGCCGACACAGCGCTTCGCGTGAAGCCGGTGCGCGCATACGATGGCCGGGGGCAGCACACTACCACGTCCCGCCAGATGATCTTTCTTTCCGGCGAAGGCATACTGATTGACACGCCGGGAATGCGAGAACTTCAGCTCCTGGAACATGAGGAAGGCGCCGCTCAGGCGTTTGGAGATATCGGCATTCTTTCTCAGGGTTGCAAGTTTCGCGACTGCGGTCATCGGGGCGAGCCGGGATGCGCCATCGAGGCGGCTGTCCGGCAGGGTGAGCTATCGGTCGAACGCCTGGAGAGCTATCGCAAGTTGCTGGCCGAGCTTCATTTTCAGGAGCGCAAGATGAATCCCGAGGTAGCACGCCAGGTCAAGGAAAAGTGGAAGAAAATTCACAAAGCCATGCGCAACCGCCCGAAAGGGTTTTGACTGGAAAAGTTGGCCCTCGCTTTCAGCACAAAGTTGCGGGAGCCGCCTTCAGCGCGACGCACGTCGCGACGCGAAAGCTTGATAACCGGCAGCCGCGACGGCTGTCTAATGGACACTGCCGAATATCTTTTCAGGAGAAGCTATGAACCGCAGAGACTTCATGATCGGTTCCGGCGCTGGTCTCGGGGTGGTCTGGCCCGGCTCGAAGACCTTGACTGCGTCGGTTAGCCCGATGGCCAGCACGACCGGAATCGTTTTTGACGACGGAGGCGAGACGAAGTCCGAGCGCTCCAATCAGAGTGAACGCACCTATCATGTTCTGGGAGTTCCCCTCCGCGCCGGCTCGCTGTACCCTGGCAATGAAAACGACGCTGAGGCTTATCGCGAAGTTCAACTGCTCGCGCGCTTAAACGCAGTCGGCTGTAGGGCGCTCGACGAAGGCAACGTCGTGATTCCCAGCTATCTTCCCCATCATTCGATACCACCAATCAGGAGTTGGCCGGGCCCCCGGATCGCCTGGGACTGCGTTCGCGAGCGTATCGAGCCCTACCTGCAACAGCCCATGCACGTTCCGTTGCTGATCGGGTGCGACTGCAGTGTCGTGGTCGCGACGACTCAAGCTCTGAAGGGTGTGTCGGCGGAAAACGTTCATGTTCTCTACATCGATGGCGATTTCGACGACGCGGCGCCCGATCCCAAGCGCTGCCAGAGTGCGGCCTCCTGCGCCGTCTGGTTCCTGACGCATGACTCGCCTTTCTGGAGCGGTCCACCCCTTAGGTCATCGCAAGTCACGGTGATCGGATGGAGCAATCCCTCGCAATCATCGGAGGCGGGAATTCGCTCGATGTCGCTGGCAGATATGCGCCGAACCGGCTTTGGGCAAGCGGCGCGACAGGCTCTGGAAGCTCTTCCGACTTCGGCGTCCGTCCTGCTTCATCTCGATATCGATGTTTTCCGAAGGCAGGACTTGCCTGCGGCCTATTTTCCTCACGCCGAGGGGCTGAGCCTGGCAGAAGGTAGGGAGCTACTAGGCGTCCTCTTAAGGGACCCTCGCATACGAATCATAGAGGTGAGCGAGTATGCCACCTTGCGCGATCTCGATCGGAGCTATGTCAGCAAGCTCGTCGACTTGCTCTCGGAAGGATTGAAGAAGTGAGAACGCTCAAGCGAACCGAGATGGAAGGCTCGTTCTGCTTATGACAGCTTAAGACCCAGAGCGCAGGAAATCTTGCACGCGCTGCAAATCTTCCTCGGTATCGACCCCCACACTGTCGTATGCGGTCTCGGCCAGGTGAATCGGGATTCCGTTCTCCAGGAAACGCAACTGTTCCAGGCGCTCGCTGCGCTCTAGGAAAGACTCGGGAAGCGCGACGAAGCGGTCCAGCGCCGGCTTGCGATAGGCGTAGAAGCCAAGATGCTTGAAATACTTCGATCCGGCGCCATCACGGTCGTAAGGAATCGTTGCTCGGGAAAAATAGAGAGCTCGTCCGCCGGAATCTGTGACTACCTTGACCGCGCTCGGATTGTCGATGTCAGCGGGTGCGGCCAGGGTCATCAACGTTCCCACCTGCACCGCCGGGTTTTGCATCACGTCGATCAAGCTGGCGATGTGCTCCGCCCGCGTGAGGGGCTCATCGCCCTGGACGTTCAGGTAAACGTCGGCCGTAACCGATTGCGATATTTCGTGCACCCGCTCGGTGCCGCTGCGGTGTGAGCAGGAGGTCATTTGCGCCTTCCAGCCGTGGCGCTGGCAGGCTTCCATGATTTCATCGGAATCCGTGGCGATGATCACGTCATCGAGCAGTCGCGAGCTTGCAACCGCTTCGTAGACCCGGCCAATCAGGAGTTTTCCGGCAACCTCGCGCAACGCTTTGCGTGGCAGCCGGGTGGAGGCAAGACGGGCGGGGATGACGGCGACGCTTCGCATGGGTGATCGCTTTCACATGATATACACGTCCGGCCCAAGCGGATGTAGGCAGACACAAACTGGCTGTCGCCGGTCGGGCCCAGGCCATTGCCTGTCGAGCGGGACGCCCGTCCTCCACGGGCGCGTTTTCCACAGTTACCAGAGGCATGTTCACTTCCCGGTGACCGCTGGCTGACACTCGTGAAACTACGTTATATACTGGTCAACTCGCGGGCCTTTGCCCCCACTGGCGCCGCTAGGGCTCGTGTCCGCAAGCCCGAGTTGATTACCCGAGATCGTTGCCCGAGACCACTGATGGAAGAGTTCACCCGAGGCCGCCCGGATGGAAAGCCTTCAGACGCTGGCGAAGGTGGTGCGGCGTTGCGCACTCCGTCCAAGGGTGACAGTTCTTCCCCCGGCACTGCCCCGCCCTCGGATTCTCCTACTCTGATCGATATTCCAGGCTCCAGCACGCCCGTACCTTCCTCCGATTCTCCGACGATGGTGGATATTCCGGATGTCAACTCCCCGGACTCGCCAACCATGGTGGACATTCCGGGCCCCGATTCTCCGACCATGGTCGAGGGCGTCAGTCCGCTTCCTGGAAAGCCGGCGCCATGGAAGCCGCGAGCCCAAGCCAGCCCGGCGATGCTGGAACCAGGCCAGCTGCTGGGGCAGCGTTATGAAGTCCTGCAAATCCTCGGCGAAGGCGGGATGGGCGCGGTCTACAAGGCGCGGGACGTCGAACTGAATCGCATGGTGGCGCTGAAAGTCATCCGCCCCGATCTGGCCACGAACCCGGCCATCATTGACCGCTTCAAGCAGGAACTGCTTCTGGCCACTCAGGTCACCCACAAGAATGTCATCCGGATCTACGACCTGAGTGACGCCGACGGCATGAAGTTCATCACCATGGAGTACGTCGAGGGTGAGGACTTGCGCGGCTTGATGCAGAAGAAGGGCAGAATTGCTCCCCTGGAAGCGGTCGAAATCATGCAGCAAACCTGCCGTGCGCTGGAAGCTGCGCACAGCGCTGGCATCATCCATCGCGACCTGAAGCCGCAAAACATCATGCGCGACAAAACCGGCCGGATCCTGGTGATGGATTTCGGCCTGGCCCGTACCCTCGAAGGCGACGGCATGACTCAGACCGGCGCCCTGGTCGGCACCATGGACTACATGTCGCCGGAACAGGCCCTGGGCAAGGATCTGGACCAGCGTTCCGACCTGTTCGCGATGGGGTTGATCTTTTATGAATTGCTGACCGGCAAGATGCCGTACAAGGCCGACAGCGTAGTGGCCAGCCTGCTCAAGCGTACCCAGGAACGAGCCGCCCCCGTATCCAGCCACGACAACACGATTCCAGCCGCACTCAGCAATATCGTCAGCAAGTGCATGGAGCCCGACGTAAAGTTGCGATACCAGAGTTCGGCGGAGATTCTCGCCGATCTCGACACCTGGCAGGGCGGCCGCGCGGCGGCGACCCTGCACTTCCCCACCAGCTCCAAGCCTTGGGGACAAACTATCCCCTGGCACTGGATCGGCGGAGCTGTGGCGGCGTTGGTGCTGGTGATCATCGGATTCTTGTACCGCGACAAACTGTTCAATTCGCCCGCGCGAACCACATCCGGCCCCGTGGTTTCGCTCGCCATTCTGCCGTTCCGCAACGCCTCGGGTGACCCCCGCCTGGATTGGCTCGGTCCGAGCGTTGCTGAAATGCTGAGTACGGACGTCGGGCAGTCGGCGCAGTTGCGCACTGTCAGCCCCAACGTTCTGCATCAGATTTTGACCGATCTGCGGGTTGCACCGGCTACCGTGCTCGATCCGACAGTCATTCGCCGGGTGGCTGATTTCAGCAACGCGGATCGCGTCGTGTGGGGACAATACGCCAGGTTCGGCGACCAGATCCGCATTGATGCCACGCTGCAGGACATCAAAAACGACCGCACGGTTCCTCTGAAGATCGATGTCCCCAATGAGAAAGAGATTCCCGGTGCCATCGATCGCCTGGCCGAGTCCATTCGTCAGAAACTTGCGCTGCCCGCGGATGTGCTCAAGGAATTGAAAGCCAGCTCCTTCCAGCCGGTTTCGCAGTCGATGGATGCCTTGCGCGCCTACAACCTGGGAATCGGATTACAGAGAGACGGTAAAAACCTCGAAGCGCAGAAGCAGTTCGAAGCCGCGACCGCTGCAGATCCCTCGTTCGCGCTGGCCTTTTCCCGGCTGGCCCAGACCTACAGCAGCTTGGGATATGACGACAAAGCCGAGCAGTCAGCCCAAAAAGCCGTGACCCTCAGCCAGGACCTGCCCGAAGCGGAAAAATATTTGATCTCGGCGGTGCGTTCGCAGGTGACCAAGAACTATCCCGAGGCGATCAAGGCCTATGAAAATCTGGCCAAGGCTTCGCCTGGCAATGCTGAGGTGCAAGCGGCACTGGCTAGCCTGTACAGCGATTCTGGAAACCTCACGAAGGCCCGCGATTACTACCAGAAAATCCTCTCGGCGAATCCCAAGGACATTAAGGCGACTCTCGACCTCGGCCTCCTGATGCTCAAGAGCAGCGATCCTCAAGGCAGCCTCGAACCGCTGAACCGCGCATATACGTTGTCGATTCAGATGGACAACCCGGAGCAGAAAGCTACCGCCCTGCACCGCATGGCGGTGGCTTACGGGATGTTGAGCAAGCCTGAGGATGCCTTTCGCAACGAAGAGCAGGCTCTTGTGATCTGGCGGCAGATCGGTCAAAAGCGGGGTCTCGCGTTCAGCCTGAATGAGATGGCTTCGGCTCAAGCAGTGCTCGGCAAGTCCAAAGAGGCTCTGGCTAATTACCAGGAGGCACTAAACCTTCGGCGTGAAATCGGTGACCGCCGCGGCTTGGGCGAAACCCTTGTCGACCTCGGCAATTTCTACGATGCCGGCGGCGATCATGACCAGGCCTTGAAAATGTACAAGGAAGCCCTGCAAGTGGAGCGCGATCTGGGCAATGAGACCATGCAGGCCGTTGCCCTGAACAATATTGGCGGCGTTTATCTCGACAAGGGCCAATACGAAGACGCTCTCACCTACTTCCACCAGGCATTGCAACTGCGCGAGAACTCGAAAGTGCCGGGAGACATCGTAGAGGCAGTCCACAATCTCGGCTATACCTCGGTCGATATGGGCCAATACGATCAAGCTATTTCGTACTACCTGCGGGCACTGGAATTGCGCAGGAGCATGGACGACAGGCGTGGGGCAGCCATTGAGTCTTACAGTTTGGGCACGCTGTTTAATTACCAAGGGCGCTTCGGGGCTGCGATCAAATCCAGACAGGAAGGCCTCAATACCTTCCGTGACATCAAGGACAAGACATTTTGGATGGCCAAGCTACTGGATGGTGTTGCTGAGTCGCTTATCCTGGCCGGGCGGGGGGACGAGGCCAAGGGTTATCTGGACGAGGCCCTGAACCTTTCGCGCGAACTGAAGAATGACGGCATGGTAGCCGAAACGTTGGGCGTCCAGGGCGACTTGTTTTTCTACGCGGGGGACTTCAACTCCGCACACGCCACCTATACGCAAGCGCTGCAGGCCGCCACCCGCAGCAAGGAACCCGAAACGATCGTGACTGCGAAGGCCGATCTGGCCAAAGTCCAGGTGCAGGAAAAACACGCTCAGGAGGCCATTTCCGGTTTACGGGCGGTGATTCAACAGGCGAACGAACTTGGGCTGAAATACATGGCGGTCGAGTCCTCCATTTTTCTGGCAGAAGCCATGATGCAAACCCATGACTCCGCGCAGGCTCGGCAGGAACTGGAGCGCGCACTGCTGCTCTCGGATAAGCTCGGAATGCAACCTCTAAGCGCGCGAGGACACTATCTGTTGGCCACCATCGCGCGCGAAGCCGGGAACAATGGTGATGCCCAGGAGAACTTTCACGAGGCTCTCCGCCTGCTGGATGCGATGAAGAAAGACCCCGGAGCGGAGAAACTGCTACAGCGGGCGGACTTCAAGGCCATCTACGATGCGTCCGCCACTGGTGCACAAGCCGGAAAGAGCTAAACCGGCATTGCCTCTCGCGGAGGAGAACTATAGGCCACGCGGGCGCGCAGCTCAGAAAAGCAGACTTAGGAGCGGACAGCGCTTCAGCGCCGCAGTGACTACTTCCCATCAACTACGGTTGTAGCCTGGGGACCCCAGTCGTGGAGTGCGACAGCGGCCCGTGATGGAAATCCGAGGCACAAAAAACGGCGCCGCGAAAGCGGCGCCCTTTTGGATTAATTGACAGCGCGCGGAATTTCCCGCGCGCTGTCTGTTCAATGCTATTTCACGACGTTGTAGATAACGATGTTAGCGCCGACATTCCCACCGGTATCTTTCGACGTAACCGCGAACACGTGAAGTCCCCTGACCGATAGGTCAAAGGTGCCTCCGCATGAGATCACACCACTGACATTGGGGCTGCTACAAATACTGTTGTTAAGGTTTGGTGCCTGACTCTGCTTGCAGCTTGCAGCCGTCAGATAAGGACCGACCCTACTGCTAGCCGGATTCTTGGAGGTTTTTGGATCGCTGCATGTATATGACGCCAGGCCCGGAGTCGCACTTTGATGATACGTCGAGAACGCCGGAGAAGTAATCTTTACTCCCGGAGGAGCCTCGCCCCCCGTAGCATACGTAGCCACCCAGCAGGAACCGCCAGGGACACCTTTTCCTTTGGTTATGCCTGTAGGATCGCCAGTCACGGAGAAAGACGAGATCTGGTTGCTCTGGAACAGGAATTGTGGAGGGTTGGTCGGGTCGATCGCGCAAGGATGCCCCGGGACGCCGCCATTTCCCTTGAGCCAGCCCGCGTAAGGTCCGATCGTCGAGTTGAGGAGCTGGAATCCCCGGTTATCAGCTTTCTGGAAAACGAAGTCGGTGCCCAAATCAGCAATGAAATCGGACTCATCGCATGAAGTGTTTGGCAAGTCGGGGCAGGTCAGTTCATACAGTACCGATGAACGGCTGCCATTGCCGTCTGCGTTTTGGAGGACGAAGCACTGCGCATGTCCAAATGCAGGGTTAGCGTCCACCAGTTTCTCGCAGTCTTCCTCACTGATCAGTATCGGTTGTACCTGCACTGTCGCCGACTGCAAACCTCCGCTTAGAAGTTTCGCATTGTAGTCGAAACCGGTAGCTCCTTGACCAAAGGCACCGCCATTGAAGGTGAGGACGGCTGGTGTGTCCTGGGTAGCCACGCCGCTCTGGGCGTTCGGTGTGAACGTCCAGTTAAGAATGTCGTGATTCTCGAAAGCAGCTCCGGTGGCGCTGGTAAATCCCACCCAGGCCTTGCCGCCGGCACTCAAGTTCATCTCGCTTTCGAGGGTGACTGCGACGGTCAGAACAATGTGGTCATCCAGGTTCACCGTCAAAGTTCCCTTGCACTCGGTACAACTGGGCGGAGTGTAACTGATCACGACAATGTGAGGGTTGCCATCGGACATACTCGTCTCGGGGCTTGCCGGTGAACCGATAATGCACACAGGGAAACCGAAGGGCGAATTTGCGCCGTGGGCGTTAGAGTTGGGTTGGGGGACCCCGCCTACAACTCCGCAGCTCTGCACCGCGATGTGATTGGCGTTCGGATCTGCGGTGGCACCGTCGTTGTTGAAGGTGTCGAACTCAATTGCCAGGCTATTGGGAATACCATTATTGTCGTGGCTGCATGGTGCCTCGTTGCAGGGTATTCCTCCGTCGGCATAACCAATTGATCCGCCGCCCTGACCCAGTGCGTTTATGCTGCTGTTCTGTATTACAAACGCTATGCCGTCAGCCGGAGTGTGCGCAAGACCCTGTTGAGTGAACTGAAACTGAAAGGTCGTGCTGAAGCCGCCCTTCACCGCCTGTTGGGCGTTGAACCAAGCCGAACCGACCTGACCCGGGTTATCAGTAGTAAGCCGCAGGACGGTATGACTAGGCTCACCCGTCACCACAAACTGCGGGGTGGTGCCGTCCGTGGGATTCAGCGTCAGACAATTCTCGTCCAAACTGAAATCCGGAGTGTAGTTCGGCGAAGCGGGACAATCCGCCCAAGCAGCTGTGCTCCCGCCAATCACTACCAGCGCCGCGATGGCGGCCACTACCACAAATCTTGAGATATCTACCTTCATAAATCCCCCTTTAAACGCGAGCTGGTTTTCCCAGCCATAACTTCGGATTTACTGCGAAAGTCGCAACACTGAACCTGGGCCAAACAACTACCAATGGGTTCCAAGCAAGCCGAAGCATTCTTCAGCAGTTGCCCGGCCAATCGTGGACAACAAAAAAATCAGATGATAATTCCTGGATATCGGTCGGTGATCGGCGCGGGGCGCGGGGGGAAACGGGAAGCCCGGATGTTCGATGACGAGAGGGCAACAAAAAATTGCTTGCGATCCACCCGTTCGAACCCGGCACTCGCCTGTACACTCTTGCCGAACCGTAAGAATTCTGCTATCGAATCGCCCGCCTGTCAACGGAATTAAGCGTTCCAGCGGTGTATATCTTGGCGATGAAGGTTGGTTGCAATTCCACGCAATTTCTTGCACAGTCGATCGCGCCAAATGCCGCTCCGGGCATGCCATTTTGGCCCGCTGAACGCCCCGGGAAGCCTGTTCCGCGGCTGCAGGATGCAAGAAACTGCATTCGACGACGGGCGGCTTTCCACAGGTGGCTCCCGGAAGGCGGTCCGGACCGAACGCTTACTCCGTAGGTGCCATCTGTCCGTACGTCGCTCCTGGTGGGTCGGCGCCAAAGGTCTTATCTAACAGATGCTTGTACGCCACCGAACCCTACTTCGGGTACCAGTCCAGCAGCCGGACTTCAATGCCGGTCCCTTCCAATCCTTTCTGGAAGACGGCGAGATCGGAACCGCGATAGTGATAGGGGATGACCACCTTGGGATGAAACGCTTTGACCGCATCGGCCGCTTCGTCGGGCGGCATGGTGTAGGGCAGGTTCATGCACACGAAGGCAACATCAATATTCTGGAGCGCACGCATCTCGGGCACACCTTCGGTGTCGCCAGAGAAGTAGAAACGCTTGCCGCCGTAGGTGAGGACGTAGCCGTTGCCGCGTCCCTTATCATGAAAGAGTTTCCCCGGAGCGGGGCCGCGCTTCAGGTTGTACGCGGGGACGGCTTCAATGGCCCAGTCTCCCCAGGTTTTGCTTTCTCCATTGGCGATGGGCTTGGCGCTGATCACGGTTTGGACCACCGCGGGCGGAGCCAGAATCTCGGTTCCGGCCTTGCTGACTTCCTTGATGGAATCGGGGTCCATATGGTCCCCGTGAATGTCGGTAATAAGAACGAGGTCGGCCTTTGGATGCTCCGACAATTTCGCAGGTTTGGCGGGATCGAGATAGATGGTCTTTCCGCCCGCCACGATCAACGTGCTGGCGTGATTCAGCGGCGTAATCGTGACCGGCCCCGCGGCCGTGGGAAAGACTTGCACCTGGGTTGCACTGTGCGCCAGCGGCCACAGAGCGAAGAGACAGAAGATAAGGATCGGGGATAGTCTCATGGTTGACCTCATGTAAGTCTTCATGGCGTTGTTCTGCAGACGCTCTGCAGTAGAAATCCTATCTGAAAACTCGGCATTACCGCGAGTTGGGGTTTGCCGTTAAGATTTGCCGTTAAGATACTAGCCGATTCATTCGGCGAATGACTCCAGCATGATGCGAGGTGCGAGAGTGCGCGGAATCCAGAGGCAACCTTGTCATAGTCTCCCTTCCATTCTCCCCGGTTCTCCTGCTCCGACCAGAACCAAAATTTGCACGACTGGTTTGCTCCTCATGCTGATGGTCGCATGCGCCGGTGCTGCCAATGCCCAGGCCGCGCAGGTTGTGCTGGACCGCAACGGCAGCACGATTGTGCTGCAGGCGTTCGCGCCCAATATCATTCGTGTGACGCTGAGCCTCGACAAAGACGGGGCCCTGGCTGCGCCCGGTTATGGTTTCGTGGCGACTTCCGCATCCGCGGGTTGGACACATCAGCAGGACGAACAAGCAGATGTCTATAGGTCTTCTCGCCTAATCGTCAAGGTTGCTGTGAACCATCCCGGCAAAGCGATGGCGACGCAGGTTGATATTGCGAAGTTCTTCAACGGTTCCGCTCCGCCGGCCAACATTGCGATTCAAACTCCGGAAGGCAAGACACTGCTGCAAATGACCGGATGGTCAATGTCTGTGCCCAATCACAAAGACGCTAACGCCGGAGTGCTGAACGAGAAGCGCCCTTCCGATCCTTCGTTTTATCAAGTGGGTGCCAGCTTCGTTTCACCTGACGATGAGCACTACTACGGCCTCGGCCAGTATCAGGAAGGGTTTCTCGATCATCGCGGACAACGCGTCGAATGCTGGCACAACTACACCGCAACTGCCGCGCCCAGCGTGTGCGTGCCCTTCATGGTGACCAACTACGGTTATGGAATCATCTGGGACAATCCCTCCAAAACGGTTATCGAACCAGGATTCAACGAGCAAACGCGTTGGACATCCGAGGTGGGCGACCGGGTATCGTTCTTCGTGATTGCGGGCAGCACGTACAACGAAGTCTACGCGGGATACCGCCTGCTGACCGGGGCCACGCCTCTACTGCCGAAAGCAGCTTACGGCTACATTCAGTGCAAGCAGCGCTACTCCTCACAAGATGAATTGTTGGCCGTGGCCAAGGGGTATCGCGATCGCCATCTTCCCGCCGACATCCTGGTGGTTGATTGGTTCTACTACACGAAAATGGGACAGATGGATTTTGTTCCCGAGAAATGGCCCGATCCGGCGGCGATGAACCGCCAGCTTCACGACATGGGTTTCCAGACGATGATTAGCGTGTGGCCACGTTTTACTCAAGGTTCCCGCTATTACGATTTCCTGCTGAAGAAAGGGTGGTTCGAGCACCTGGCTGACGGCACCCCTACGGATGGACTCCCTTACGACCGCGCCGGGTCCGATATCGACACCACCAACCCTGAAGCGGCGCGCTGGTTCTGGGAAACGATTCGAGACAATATCATCAACAAAGGCTTCGATTCGATTTGGGCCGATGAAACTGAGCCTGATCTGCCGCCCAACGGTAGTTACTTTTCGGTTGGGCCGGGCACGCGCTACTACAACATCTATCCCTTGGTTCACACCGCCGCTCTTTACGACGGGTTCCGCCGCGACACCAAGCATCGTGCGCTCATTCTTTCGCGCGACGCTTACCTGGGCGCGCAGCGCAACGGCAGCATGTTCTGGTCATCGGACATCTCTCCCACGTGGGACACGCTGCAACGCCAGGTCCCCACCGGGCTCGGCTTCACCGCTTCCGGCATCGCCTATTGGACACAGGACATCGGGGGCTGGCAGTATCTGCCGAAGGAGCACCATCCCATGCACCCGCTGCTGCTCGACGCTTCCGACGCGCGCGACAACGTCGGCGGATACGAAGACTACGCCGAGCTCTACACCCGCTGGTTCGAGTACGGAGCCTTCCTGCCGATTTTCCGGGCCCACGGCAGCCGTCTCTACAACGAAGTCTGGTCGTACGGCAAGCAAGCGGAGCCGATCCTGGAGAAATATCTCAAGCTGCGCTATCAGCTGATGCCCTATATCTATTCGCTCGGATACGACACCTACCAGACGGGCGCGCCATATATGCGCGCTCTGTTTATGGATTTTCCGCATGACCCGAAAGTTGCCGACTTGCGTGATGAGTACATGTTTGGTCCGGCATTTCTGATTGCCCCGGTGACCGAACAGGGCGCGACGAGCCGCGCGGTTTATCTTCCCGCCGGGGCCGACTGGTACAACTATTGGACGAACCAGCGTCTTCATGGCGGACAAACCATCCAGGTGGACTCGCCCATTGACACGCTGCCAATATTCGTTCGTGCCGGGTCGATTCTCCCTTTGGGGGACGCGATCGAGAGCACAAGCCAGGTACA
>Ga0207112_1092_pt1 | contig 20385 bp, 14 predicted proteins | sample Alteio_BWMinHeat_72_FD_153549 | JGI IMG/M metagenome (GOLD analysis project Ga0207112, IMG submission 153549) | Enriched cells from forest soil in Barre Woods Harvard Forest LTER site, Petersham, Massachusetts, United States -... | ecosystem: Environmental > Terrestrial > Soil > Temperate forest >...
TCCAGGATTTTGGCTTTCTTGAGAGCGGCATCAAACCAATAACGCGGGCCTGTGAGCCTTTCTCTGCGTTCGTTCCTAAATACCCATCCCGTAGGGTGGCAAAACAACAGTAGCCACTTGCAAGGCTACGCGTGCAAACGGCAGCAGCCCAACTTCGGCCATATTCCCTCCTGCCTTATCAGAAAGCCACATCGCTACCGTCCCGGCGACGGGAATTTCGCTCTTTACGCTTTTCGTCCAAAGGATCTCAACAGAGCCACTTCAAGTCTAGACTTAGTTTGCTCTTCGGGAAGAAAGTTCGATGCGGTAGTCCTCATGAATGTGCTTCACGAACTTCTAACAAAACGGTGGTTATGGTTGTGGATGCTTCGGGCCTGAAGGGAAGAAGAACTAACATCTTGCGTTTCAAGCTGAAACAACCGGTCGGTCTGATGGTTCGGGTTCTTCCACTTTTTCTTCGTGCTTCTGAAATCGCGTCTGCAACCCGGCTAGATACGTGTAAACAACCGGGGTCAGATATAGGGTGATCAATTGGGAAAACAAAAGCCCACCAACCACGGTCAATCCGAGTGGCTTGCGAGCCTCTCCTCCTTGGCCATATCCGAAAGCCAGAGGGAGCGAGCCCAACAACGCTGCCATTGTTGTCATCATGATGGGCCGGAAGCGCACCAAACATCCTTGATAGATTGCTTCGCTTGGTCTGTATCCTTTCCCCCTCTCTGCTTCCAGTGCAAAATCAATTTGCATGATCGCATTTTTCTGCACAATACCGACCAGCATAATTAGCCCTACGAATGCATAGATATTGAGGTCCATGTGGAACAGCCACAACGTCAATAGCGCCCCAAATCCGGCGGAGGGCAGCCCGGCGAGAATAGTCAGCGGATGGAGATAGCTCTCATAGAGTATTCCCAATACAATATAGATTACCAGGACGGCCATAAAGAGGAGGAGCAGCAAATTTTGCTGTGAATCCTGAAAAGTCTTGGCCGCCCCTTGAAAACTCGTGGTGATCGAATCGGAAAGCTCCCTTTTTGCCAAATCCTCGAGCTCAGCCACGCCTTGGCTTAGTGATACACCAGGCTTTAAATTGAAGGAAATGTTAACGGCCGGGAGTTGTCCAACATGGTTAATCTTCTGAGCTCCCACGGCGTTGCTCACTTTTGTTACGGTACTCATGGGCACCAAATGCCCATCGGCCGATTTCAAATAGAGACTGGATAACGCATTGGGATCTCTTTGGAAATCTCTTTTGACCTCTAGCAGGACCTTATATTGATTGTCAGGCGCATTGATTGTGCCAATCTGACGGCTACTGAAAGCATCGCTCAAGGCGTTCTGCACGTCCTGCACAGTTAACTTAAGAGCAGCAGCTTTATCGCGATCCGTTTCAATATGTAGCTCCGGATTTTTAATCTGTAAGTTGCTGGATACATCCTGCAAATCCGGCAGACCAGCCACTTTCTGTTGGAAAATCTGGGCCTGCCGGTAAAGTTCGTCCGTATTCGCGCTCAGCAGCGTGAACAGGTACGCCGAGTTGCCCGTTTGGGTCCCCAAATTGACGGCTGGCGGAATTCTCGTATAAATCCTCAATCCTGGAATCATCGCCGAGAGCTTAGAACGGTAATACTGCGCAATTTGAACTACATTCATTTGCCGCTCTTCACGAGGCTTCAGGTGCAGCACGTACATACCATTGTTGCTGTTGCTACTGATGATCGCACTAAAAGTGCGCATATTGGGATCTTCCGCAAAAAACTCCGAGATGGGAAGCTGATAGGCCCTCATCTTTGCTGTGGAAACTCCTTGTGCAGCTTCCGTAGCGATGTTCAATTCGTTGGTGTCTTCGTCCGGCATAAACCCCTTTGGGATATGGATGAATAGGAAAACCGTAGCCACCAAAATACCCAAAGAAACCAGCATGGCCGCGGGACGATGCCTCAGGACGGCCTTAAGGCTGCGGTCATAGATCTGCAACATTTTTTGAAAAAAACTCTCGCTTGCTTTGAAAAAGCGGCCGTGCTTTTGCTCGCCGTGAGCCCTTAGAAAGCGGCTAGCAAGCATGGGTGTCAGACTCAACGACACCACTCCGGAAATCAAAATGGAGACGCAGATTGTCACCCCGAATTCCCTGAACAGTCTGCCAAGGATTCCTCCCATGAAGAGCACTGGGATAAAGACCGCCGCTAGCGAAACTGTCATTGACACAATAGTGAAACCTATCTCTTGGGAGCCGTTGAGCGCCGCTTCGAATGGTTTTTCTCCCATTTCAATATGGCGCATGATGTTTTCCAGCATCACGATGGCATCGTCCACCACGAAGCCCACTGCCAGAATCAACGCCATTAGCGATAAGTTATTCAGGCTGAAGCCCAGCAGATATATTACGGCAAAGGTACCAATGATCGAAAAAGGGAGCGCCAGACTGGGAATCAGAGTGGCGGAAGCGTTACGCAAGAATATGAAGATCACCGTCACCACAAGCGCCAACGTCAGCAACATTGTGAATTGGGTATCGCGGAAGGAACCGCGAATCGTCTGGGAACGGTCGCCCAGAATCTTCATATCGAGGGAAGGGGGAAGCTGTGTTTTAATTTTTTCAAGAGCGTTTACTACACCGTCTCTGACCCGAATGGTATTTGATCCAGGCTGCCGCATTACCTGAAGGAGAACTTGGTGCATCAATGTCCCGGCGCCGCCTCCGCCAACCAGCAGCTCGCTTTCGTTATTCTCGACATCATCGAGCACCGTTGCGAGATCTTCCAGACGCACAGGAGAGCCGTTGCGATATGATATGATCAGAGGCCGGAAATTCTTGGCGTTTGTCAGCAGGCCACTTGCTTTCAGTGTGTAGTTCTGCTGCTCTCCTTCGAGATGCCCCACCGGCAGATTGACGTTCCAATTGTGCAACGCATTCTCAACCTCATTCAGCCCTATATTGTTGCTGGCCATCAAACCCGGATCGAGTTGGATTCGTACCGCATATTTCTTGTCTGTTAGCAGATTCAGTGATGCCACTCCGTTTACCATGGACATGCTTGGAGCGATGACCGTCTCTCCGTATGCAGTCATAGCGGAGAGAGGGAGTGTGGTGGAAGTCAACCCAAGACGCATGATTGGTTCATTCGCAGGATTGACTTTGCTGACGGACGGAGGACTCGGCATACCTGTAGGAAGCAAACTAGTCACTTGGCCGATGGCGGCCTGCACATCCTCGTATGCTGAGTCGATGTTTCGATTCAGGTCAAACTGCAAGCTGATGCTCGTAGATCCCAAGGAATTGGTCGAACTGATGGAATCCAGGCCGGAAATCGTGGAAAGCTGCCTTTCCAAAGGCGTTGCTACTGCAGAAGACATCGTGTCTGGGTCTGCCCCTGGAAGTTGCGCGCTTACTTGGATTGCAGGAAACTCCACGCTGGGAAGGTCATTTACGGGCAATGCAAAGTACGCCACCATCCCGAACACCGCAATCGCGAGCATCAGGAGGCTGGTTGCTATCGGCCGCCGGATGAAAGGCTCACAAATATTTAGCGCATTGCCTGTCTGGAGATTCGATTTCATATACTGCTCTCAAAGACGACTAAGGTAGAAAATAAGTTACTAGGATAAAAACCGCTTACTAGTCTTCGGCCGGAGCAAGAAAAATGTTCAGGAGGCGCTGATGTCTTTCAGGAACACTACACGTGCTGCTTCGGCAGCCGAACCGTATTTCTGCAATACGGCTATCAGCTTTCTTACGCCTGTTTCTCTTCCTTTAATTCCTTGTGCTGCATGCATCTGCTCAGAGAGCACTGCATCCACAATTGTACTCGCTTTGCTGCCAAATAGCTGCCGCAGCCGTGTCAAGTTACGTTCTTCAATCTGGCGTACTCGCTCCCTGGTAACGCCCAGCTTGTGGCCTATTTCTCGCAACGTTTTCGTGGTTCCATTCGAAAGTCCGTAACGATCCGCTAGTATCTTCCTGTTCCGTTGTTCGAGGAACAATAAGACTCGCTCTATAAATGTTACCGGTATAACGCGTAATTCTTGTGTTCCAATTGCTAGAGATAAGATCGCACACGCAGACGAGCGGCCTGACACGTACTCGGCCATCTTTTTCTGAACTTCGACCAAACTGCCTTCTCCAAATTCCGCTGTCTTGGCGAGATTGTCCTCCGGATATTGGAGAAGCTGCCCGATGGTTTTGATCTTAAGCTGGTCCAGAATTCTGGCGGGCCTTCGTGAAAGATCCAGACGACCAATCGGGCTATCCAATAAGTTGGAATCGACGTTTGTGACGCCCCACAGTCCGCGACTCGGTTCCACGTCTGCCTTCCGGAGGTAGGACTGGCGCGCAATTCGCTTTCTCTGATAAGAAGTTCGTTTCACCCCCACGCGATGAAGCGAGACAGCTTCTTTGATTTGAGTCTTTGCCATGGAAGTTCCCCTCGGCATTTGCCAAGTAGCATTCGCCTGAATCCGTGTTGGGAAGAGCGCTGAAAATCAATCCCCTGGCTCAAATGAGTTTTGCTCCAATTGAAGCTGCAAGGCGTTATACCACACATCGCCCAGGTTGATAAAGGAACGAGTAGACGCCCAGTTCGGGCTGGGTCTCACGCCAGTGGGAGGTGTGAGCCACTGCACGGCTCCGGTCTGCGGATCAGTCGTCATTTGCGAAATGACGAGCTGTTCAGATAAGGTGAGTGTGCTCTTCTCGACCCTTGAGAACCAAAACGCAATGACTTTCGGTTTCGATCGGGCATGAAGCTTAGCACCTCCGCCCGATGCCTACTTGAATTAATTGAACTTTGTCTCATGGGTCATCACGCACAGCTTTGCTCGCGAGCGCCTTGGCCGCCAAAGAGCCGGGGACAAACCTACAGGATTGCCGACGCTCGAACAGTTGCATATCCAGATCTTTCGCCAGTTTGGAAACAGGTATCGTCGGTCAGCACCTTTTTAACAATCGCGGGGGAAACCGGGTTCCAGTCATAGGGGTGCTCGTGGGTCAAAATGAGTTCCAGAACCACCGAGCGCCCTTTCAGATCTATCAGTTTCGTGTGGGGACCCGCCATCGGCCTGATATGCATCGCCTGGGCAATGGTCCCCAAAACGAGGGGTGAAACTACTGTCATCCACTATGATGATCTTGCCGCTGAATAAGGATCATATCCGAAGGATCTTGCTGAGCCGACGCTGCTAGCGCGACCGACAAAACCACGCCGACCAGCAAGCACATATTGCCCTTTTGCTCTTTGCCATGACGAATCCTGCTGAAAATAAGCCTTTGAACTACCTCGGCTTTAATCCTTCGAGAAGGCTCCTTACCACTGGGCTGCTGGTCCGCCGAGAGTCACTTGCGATCCCGCCGGTTGCATCCCGATTTCTCGCGCCACAGAGGGAACTAAGTGGACGACTTTCCCCCCCTACCACCGTCATCAAAACGCGAGTGTTTTTGATGTCATCCGCTGGAATAGTCAGATAATCCCGGTCGAGCACGGCGAAATCCGCCCACTTGCCCGGCTCCAGAGAACCCAGGACATTCTCTCGCAAAAGATAGTACGCTCCTTGGTAAGTAGCGATCTTTAAGGCAGTTTCCCGATCCACCGCCTCGTTTGCGGCGTACACTTTGCCATCCCAGCCTTTGCGTTCGATCATCGGAGCAACAGAGGCTCGGAATATGGTAAAATTGCTCTGCGTCTCCAAGGGACGGTCTACCTCAATACTGCTATAGATTCCTGCCTGGAAGAGGCTTTTCTTGGGTACCACCCATTCGGCGCCTTTTTCCCCATACATGTCAAATGCTGTGGGGGAGGACCCGAAAATCTCAAGGGGATCACCGCTGGCAAGAATACCCATGCGTTTCAGAAGCGGTATCTGATCGGCCCGAGGCCATTGCACTCCGTGGTCCATGCCGTGTCGCTTGGCGCGAATATCATCGTCCGTCATGCCGGCTTCTTTGCTAGCTTTTTCAACCATGCGTAAGATGTTGTCCATGTCCCGATCTCCACTCGTGTGCAAGTTCACAAACCGCCCCCCAGCCCGGATAAATTTTTCAGCAACTTCCGCATTTCGAGAACCAGGGTCGTAATGACAAGGATTCCCGTAGACTTGACCTCGGGCCTGGGCCTGAGCCTGGTTGTACTGGAGCGCTTTCGAGGTCGGCAAGGGCTCAGCAATTGTGCACATAGCGCCCCACGTAACAGACCCTCCTCCAAACCAAAGGTGATCCGAACCTTCACCTGTCCTGCTAGCTATATCATTGAGGAAAAAAGGGTCGGCGTACAAGTACTCTGGATTCCAAAGCCAAGTCCACATATAGCGAATCGGCATCTCTCCCTTGCTATCCAGATCTCGATATACCTTTATGGCAGAAGGGGTATAGGCGCCCCCTGAGAATGCCGTCATTCCGAATCCCGCCCACCATTCCAGACTACTCTTCTGGATTTGGACGAGCTGCGGGTAATGGTCCTTCAGCATCACATCCGTGGCGATCCAACGGCCAGTTCCACTTGCGTCGCAGCAAGGCGAGGTCGATCGGACGGAATCGGGCCCCGGTGCGAAGACATTCGTGGCTGGATCGGGAAAAACCTTGTTGATTTCCTCAATCGCTTTCTGGTTCACCCCCTGACCGTTGACACCGGATTCCGCAAGCCAACCATGTACGTAGACTGGATTATTCGGAGCCCATTCGTCTAATTGTGCTTTGGTGATTTGCTTCTCAAGAGGTACCTGCAACGAGGGGTCTATCAGAGTGCGCCCCAGACTCCCGTTGCTCGCCCCGTGAAATTCGAAGTTTTTTCCCGAAGTGACGACAAGGTAAATCCACTGGCCCGGCTTCGCTTTCGAAACCGCTTCCTTTAGCACTCCAGGAAGCTCTTTTGCTGTCTCTTGGGGACCATTCTCAAAAGTCCTGAGAATGATGTCATCGGGAAGATATTTTCGCAGAGCATTGATTCCTAACGGGGCCCAATCATAGGGATGTTCATGGGTGTCAATCAAGCCAGGAATTACCGTGCGCCCCTTCAGGTCAATCACCTTGGTGTTAGGCCCAGCCATTGCTCGGATTTGGGAGTTGTTCCCGATGTGCAGGATTTTGCCGTTTTGGACATGCATAGCTTGCGCAATCGTCCCCAAGCGGGATGTGAAACTGTGGTCGTCCACAGTGATGATTTTGCCGTTGTACAAGATCATGTCGCTCACTTGCTGGGCGTGCGCTGACGTCAGCGCCCAAGCCCAAACGCAAACCAAAACCAGAATGAGATTACAACTTTTGCTCATTATTTTTCCTCCACGCATTCAAAAATGCAGCTTACATTCAGTATTGAGCTGGTGGCCCAGCTCCACCATAGCGGCCAAAAGGCTGTATTCCGGAGTGATGGTCCCTCCCTTCACGGAGCTAGGACCTCGATGCTGCCACTAGCCACACGGGGGCGCTACCACTGTGCTGCTGGTCCGCCGAGCGTCACCTGAGCTCCTGCGGGTTGCATTCCGGTCTCTCGCGCCACAGAGGGAACCAAGTGGACGACTTTCCCCCCTACCACGGTCATCAAAACGCGAATGTCCTTGATGTCATCGGCGGGAATGGTCAGATAATCCCGGTCGAGCACGGCGAAATCCGCAAACTTGCCGGGCTCTAGGGACCCTAATTGTTTTTCTCGCAACAAGTAGTAGGAACCCCAGGTCGTGGCAATCTTCAGAGCCGTTTCCCGATCTACACTCTGTCCAGAAGCATAGACCTTGCCGTCCCAACCTTTCCGGTTGATCATAGGAGCAAGAGAAGCCGAGATAATCGTCAAATCGGTGGCGGAAAGGGGTCGGTCCACCTCAAGGCTGTTATAAATTCCTCCCTCCACCAGCCGCTTCTTGGGCACAACCCAGTCCGCCACTGTTTCCCCAAACACATCAAACACAGCCGGGGAAGCCTGGGCAATTTCATATCCATCCCCGCTCGCCAGGAAGCCATACCGCTTCATCGTGGGAATCTGGTCGGGGCGGGGAAACATTACGCCATGGTCGAACCCGTGCCGCTTCGCCCGAATTTGCTCTTCCGTCATGCCGGCATCCTGACTAGCCTTGATGATGATGTTCATGATGCTATCAATGTCCTCATCCCCCGACATATGGAAGTTGATGTAGCGCCCCCCGGCTTTGACAAAATCATAGAGCGCCTTGGCCGCAAAAGAGCCGGGGGCAAACCTACAGGATTGCAAACGCTGGGGCAGTTGCAGGCTTGGGTCTTTGGCCAGTTTGGAACTGGGAAGCGGTTTTGCTGCAGTGCAGTTCAACCCGAAGGTTGGCCCTCCACCCCCATACCAGAGGTAGTCACTGCCCTCTCCTACCCGGGTGGCCACATCCGTCAGCAAGAAGGGGTCCGAGAACATTTCAGGGTGCCAGTTCCAGGTCCACATATTGCGGACCGGCATCTGTCCCTTGCTATCTAAGTCACGATACACCCGAAGGTTAGAGGGTGTGTAAGCATTAGAAGCATAGGCCGTCAAACCGTAACCAGCCCACCATTCCAAACCCAACCGGTGGATTTCCACCAACTGCGGATAGTGATCTCTCATTATCACGTCGGAAAAGGTCCATCGCATGGGATCGTTCGCAGGAGATCCAAGGCACTTTGTATTTCCTTCCGGCACTAAACGATTGGTACAGGGATCGGGAAACACTTTAATGGTCTCGTCAATGCCTTTCTGGTTCAACTCGGTCGGCACAAAGACATCATGCAAGAAAATGGGATTGTTCGGAGCCGCCGAATCCAGCATTTCTTTTGGGATCCTCTGCCCATCCAGAGCATTAAATACCTTGGGGTCGAGGCCCATCCTCCCAAAGCCGCCATTGCCTGACTGAGAATATTCATAGTTCTTGCCCAAAGTGAAGATAATGTAAATCCACTCTCCGGGCTTGGCTTTGTTCACCGCTTCTGCCAAGACGCCAGGAAATGCCTTCACGTTCTCTTCCGGACTTCCGTCCATTACTCGGGTAACGGCGATATCGTCGGTCAGCACTTTTTTAATAATCGCGGGGGTAACCGGGTTCCAGTCATAGGGGTGCTCGTGAGTGTCAATGATGCCCGGAATCACCGTGCGCCCTTTTAGATCAATCACCTTCGTCGTGGAACTCGCCATCGGCCGAATCTGGTCATTGGTCCCGATATGCAAAATCTTCCCGTCCTTCACATGCATTGCTTGGGCAATGGTCCCTAAACGTGAGGTGAAACTACTGTCATCCACCGTAATGATTTTGCCGTTGTACAAGATCATGTCGCTCACTTGCTGGGAGTGCGCTGCCGTCACCGCCCAAACCCAAACGCAAACTAAAACCACAATGAGACTCCAACTTTTGTTCATTGTTTGTTCCCCCACGAATTCAAAAATGCAGGTTACGTTCAGAAGATAATTACTTCGTGAAGCCCACGCGGGGGGTTATCACTCCCCCGCGTGGAATCAAGGGCTATCTTGTACTTTGATTCATGCTACAAATCGCCAAAAAACTCTTGCTGCATGACAATCTGCACTCCTTAACACTGTCGCTAAAAGGTGTACTTCAATCCAAACTGAATGTTCCGCGGAATGGTACTGGTTGCCACGATTGTCCCAACCGCCGGGTTTATTGTTCCTGCAGCACTGGTAAAGATGTGACTATTGGGAAACGAAAAGTTGGCCCGGTTGAGCAAGTTGAAGAATTCCGCCCGAAACTCCAGTCGGTGTCTCTCCGAACCCAATGGGATCTCCTTAAACAAGGAGGCATTCCAAGTGAACAACCCGGGTTGAATCACAGTATCCCTGCCCGTGTTGCCGAAGAAGCCAGGCAGAGCCGGGGTGAAGGAGCAGGGGTCAAAATAGAGGTTGGGTCCTCCGAGTGTTCTGCCGGCTGTTATGCCAGCGCACCCCGCTGTCACTCCCTGCGTAGGGTTATTGCTTTTCCCCGGCAATAAATCTGGCCGATCTTCAACGAGAGAAGGATTGGTTCGTGCGTTGGCAAAGCTATCCAGTGCGTTTATCGGTAGCCCGGTACGCGCGCTGAAAATCCCATTGAACTGCCATCCGCCCAATAAGACTCGAGTAACTCCCGCCGAATTGCTCCCGAAGGCTTTCCCTCTGCCAAAGGGCAGTTCGTAGCTATAAGAAAGGGAAAAGTTGTGCCGAGTATCAAGCGGAGACAGGCCTCTATCCGCCGCAATGTCATAGACATTGTAAACAATAACGTCCGAAGATATCCCATCTGCGCACTTTACCCCAATCGCAACGTCATCAATGTTTTTGGACCAAGTATAGGAAGTGTTGAGCAGCAGTCCGCTACGAAAACGCTGCTCCAGGCTCAACTGCAGAGCGTGGTAGTAAGTATTGCCCACCTGGGAGGTATAGCGCTCGTTGGCAAAGTTCGGGTTCGGGCGAGGAGCACTCGGTACAGTACCTGTACCTGGAGTGAACCAGCTCAGGGCCCCCGTGCTCGGATTAGTTATCCGGATCGGAATCGGCTGATCGGGGTTATTGATCGCAGGAAGATCCAGTCCGCGCGTGCCACTGTAAGTGGCCTTGGCGACCAGAGTTTGAGAAAGCTGGCGCTCAACGCCGAAATTCCACTGGTAGTTGTAAGGATACTTGAAATCAAAGGCAACGGTTTCGGATTCGCCTGACGTGGGGGTAACAGCTCGTAATGGAGAGGGGAAGGGGAACGGAGTACCGGTGATGTCGAATCTTTGCGCAAAAGGCGGCGCGAACAAGGATTCAGCGTATTCAAATTCTAATGGGATTTCCCGGAAGACTCCAAAGCCGCCCCGCAGTACCGTCTTCTGGTCGTGAAAGGGTGTCCAGGAGAAGCCAAAGCGGGGAACAAAGCCCTTGAAGGCATCGCGCAGCTCGAACAACTTATCGGGCTGTGAATAGGTGGCATCTCTTAACACGTCCTTTAGCGTAGAAATTTTTCCGTTGACTTCGGAGGGGCCCGTGACGCGCTCCCAGCGTAGGCCCAGATTGAGGGTCAGATTCGGCAGCACATTGAAGTCGTCCTGTATATGGAAACTGCCGTAGGTCTGCCTCCAACCGCGGTACGTGTCGGGATTCCCTAGAGTGGTCGTATCAAGAAATGGTTGTCCTTGCAGAACTGCGGGAACACTCGCGAAAAAGATCCACCCCATTGTCCAACAGCCGTTCAGCTCATTCATCTGATAACGCTTTATGGTTGCTCCCAAATTCAGAGAATGCCGCCCCCGCGTGTAGCTCACGTTGTCAGAGAAGTCAAAGGTAGTGTCAACAAAGTGAATGGGATCACAGGCGCCTGCGCCGAATCCGCCGGGTAAGGAAATGCCTCCCACGGTTATTGGACCAAATATCGGCGCGCCAGGCACAACAGATAGCCGGGGATCAAGTCCCGAGAAATCACCGACAACACTTTCGGCTGTATTGTTTCTGGCAAATCCAACGCTCAATGTGTTCAAAAGAGTGGGAGAAAAGATTCTCGTTTCTACAATGCTAGCAAATCGATATCCTCCTTGGTCTACAGTGGGTGCCCCCCCAGGAATTTTTGCGTAGCTGGGGACGGTCTTAGCACTGTCGTCGATAGTTAGACGTCCAAAAAGGGAGTCCTTTTCGCCCAGTTTCTGGTCCATCCGCACCACCCCATAGTCCTCCCCGCCCGGCTGTGTTCGAGAGCCGATAAATTGTGCCAGTCCACCTCCAATTGCAGCACCGTTAGGGAGTGGCATGAGGTTCAAAAAGGGAACAATGTCGGGATTAACTTTAACAGTCTGGGTGATGTTCCCGGCTTTGTCCCGAAGAATCCCTTGTTCCCGCGCTTCTTGGGTGGGAAGAAATCCTAAGTCGCTGAGACCCAAACGTTCCCGCAACCCTTCGTAAGCGACGAAGAAGAAGGTGCTGTCCTTGACGATCGGTCCGCCGAATGTGGCTCCAAATTGGTTGCGGCGGAAAGGCGGCAGGCGTTTTCCCAGGGTGGCCTCGGAGTAATCAAAGAAGTTTCGCGCGTCCAAAACGTTGTTCCGCAAGAATTCAAACGCTCCGCCGTGAAGCTCATTGGTCCCAGAACGCGTCACGGCGTTGACAATCCCGCCGAGTGCCCTTCCGTATTGGGCCCCGGGATTGTTAGTCAAAACCGAGAACTCTCGAATGGTGTCCACTCCCAGTAGTTGATTCATGACGCTGGAAGGAGTGACGTTGTTGTTAGGTGAGACGATATCCAACCCATCCAAAAGATAGAGGCTTTGCTGGGGCCGCGCACCGTTGAGCGACATTCTAGGACCCCCAGTGAAAACACTCGCGCTAACCCCAGTCGCGGAAACCACCCCGGGTTGAATGGCTGTCAGATCGGCAAAGCTCCGCCCGTTCAAAGGCAGGTCCCGCATCGCCTTCTCAGTCACCAGACTCGACACGGTTGAGTTGGTCGTCTCAATCAGCGGAGCTTCTCCCGTCACTGTAATTTTTTCCGACACCGCGCCCACCTGCATGCTGAAGTCCACCGTTGCCTCGCGGCCTACAGTCAGCGTGACACCGCTCCGCACGGCGGTCTGGAAGCCGGCCGCCGTGACCGTCACCTCATAGCTACCCAGGCTTAACTGCGACGCCCGGTACCGGCCCGCTGAATCTGCGGTCTCGGTGCGGCTGATCCCGGTCTCCACATTTCGAAGCGTAACGGTCGCCCCTGGAACAACAGCACCGGTGGAGTCCGTAACCGTTCCCAAAATCGTCCCAGTAGTTACCTGAGCTAGGGTGACCTGACTTGCCAAAAACACGAGCAACAAAAAGTTGGTAACGAGGCGTGCTTTCTTCATTGAAAATTCTCCTTCTCGAATCCCTAGTAGTTGCAAGCTTCCAAAGTTAAGGTCTCAAGGCTTATCTTTCTCTGCCAAGGCTTCTACAGAAGTACCTCGAAAGGCTGTGTTGTGCTATGCGTACTTGTCCGGTTTCCACCCGGAAATTTCGCCTCCGACTCTATTGCTTAAGATTGTTCGGAGTCAACTTACAAAATCTGAATTATTTCTTTCATGTGGTTTCTTCTTTCTTCGCTCAAAAATCAGCTTCTTGGGTTGACTCCAAGCTGGCAGTTCTGGTAAGAAGTAGCTAGATCGATTGGCGGTTCGCAGCGCGGCGGGGAAAATACGATCATGCCTAGGGAAATTGTCCGATTCGGAGAATTTGTGGCTGATCTGCACTTCAGACAGCTACTTAAGCGGGGCCGGTGGATTAATATCCAAGAAAAGCCGTTCCAGATCTTGGAGCTATTGTTAGAAAATGTCGGCGAAACCGTGAGCCGGGATGCGCTGCGTGGCCGCCTCTGGCCCGAGATAAGGCATGGAGATCTGGATAACCGTTTAGAAGTTTGCGTGGCGAGACTACGCCACATCCTCTCAGACCCGGCGAATCGGCCCCGGTTCATTAAGACAGTATCAAAGCATGGCTATTGCTTTGTTGGCCATGTAAAGAAAGCCCAGAGGGTGCCCCGAAGACAACAGCGCAGCAGGATTCGGCTTGCAGTGTTGCCCTTTGAGACCCCTGACACGGAATATTCTTATCTCTCTGATGGGCTGGCGGGAGAAATTATCAACCGCTTAGGGCATCTTTGGCCACACCGGCTGGGTGTGATTGCGAAGAGCTCCGTCTTGAAGTACAAGGGCAGCGCGAAGAATTTGGCCCAAATCGGGCGGGAATTGAAGTCGGATTACATCCTGGAAGGCAACCTTCTAGTATCCCAGGAGAAAAAGCACATCACGGTTCAATTGATCAAAGTCACCGACCAGACGTGTATTTGGGCGGATAGCTATGATTATGCTATTGCCGAGCCACTGATGATCCATGACAACATAGCCGAGCGCATAGCACAATCGATTGGTTTGACGCTGACACCGGAAGAAGCAGTGGCCTGCCCAACGAAAGATAGCACGCAGAGCTCGGAGGCTCATATAGCCTACCTGAAAGGCTCCCACTACCAGTCCAAGGCAACCGAAGAGGATTTGACGCAAAGCATTGTTTATTTCGAGCGGGCGGTTCAGTTCGATCCCGATTACGCACTGGCCTACTGTGGCTTGGCCTACTCGTATAGTCTGCTTGGAAGGCTCGAGTTCTCCGGATCACCCCGGGAGTGTTTTCGGCTAGCAGCGGATGCGGCTCAGAAAGCTTACAAGATCAATGACCGTCTGGCCAATTCGCATGTAGTGCTGGCAATTGTGAAGTATCCTTATGAGTGGAAGAAGGCAGAGTCTGAACGGTTGCTCCGGCGGGCTCTGGAACTCAATCCTAGCAGTGCTCTGGCCCATCGTTTGCTTAGTTATTTACTTTCCAGTGAACTCAAGCATCAGGAAGCCATCGTAGAAGCCAAAAAGGCCTGCGAACTCGATCCGCTCTCGTTATATTCCCATAACTGCCTTGGAGTGGGATATTATTTAGCGCGCCGCTATGACGAAGCGATTACTACCTTCCAAGATATCCTCAAGATTGAACCCCATTTTGGTCTCGCACTGCTGTGGCTGGGTGCTACCTACAGCGTCAAATCCATGCACGTTGATGCTATTAGTATCTTAGAACAAGCAAAGAGACATTACCGCTTGAATCCAAAACCATTGGGGTGGCTGGGGGCTGCTTACGGCCGTGCCGCCATGAAAGCCCAGGCCGAGGAACTCTTGGATCAACTGAAAGAACTGTCGGCCAAACGCTATGTCTCCGCATACGATTATGCTTTGGTTTATGCCAGCTTGGCACAGACTGACCTGTGCTTTGAGTATCTGCGGAAGGCGTTCGAGGACCGCGACTCGAACTTCGAGGCATTCCTCCAGGCAGACCCCCGATTTGACATCTTGCGCTCAGATCCCCGATATCATGAACTAGCAAACTCTATTCTGGTACTGCCATTTGAAACGGTTGATAGGAGTGCAGCTCCTCGTCTGTTGTCCAATTTGAGCCGGGAATCCGAGCAAGTATCGGTTAAGTAGCCATACTCCAACAATCATCCTGGCCAGCTTCTTTTGCACCAATCTGAAATCGAGCAGCAAAGTTCTCAGTTCATTTCTTGGTCCACTGGCCGCAAGATGTGCCGGAAGATGGAGCAGAAAATAGCGGCTCAACTGCTGTGCACCTGCTTGGTACTTGTTCCAGCCGTGATGCACAACCTGAGGCGCAACAACTCCCACAAATTGATCAGGCCGATCTTTTGTACTAACCGTTGTGAGAGATATTACACTCGTCTTCCCTCAACCTGGCTTCCTTACAGGCAGCTTCCCACCACTTGAGAATATCGCTGATTGGCACTCCCATGCGAGGAAGACGTAAAGGGGATTCCTACTGCATCTCAAACGTCCTTAATTGAGGATAGGACACCAGGAGGGCTGCGGCGATGGGAGCACATGAAGTTGGTGCGATTGAACTTCAAGGCTGGATTCAATGAATCACTTCGGCGAGATGGCTTGCGCGCTGGCCGACCCCTTCTCAGCAGCATTTCCCTGGGCCACATGAATCCGGTTCAAAGCCTCCGAGGCCTCCGCCACGCGGGGATCACCGAGCCCAAAGCGCTTCTTCAATACGGCGAGCGATTGTCTCAGAAGTGGTTCCGGCGCACGATAGTCACCCTGTTCCTCATAGGCTGCCGCTAGATTCTTCAGGGACGGAGCCAAGTCAGCATTGTCCGAACCCAGAAATGGTTCTCGAAGGTCCAAAGCTGCCCGGTAAATAGGCTCCGCCTCCTCAGGTTTTCCCTGAGTCTTAAAAGCTTTTGCCTGAAGGTCCAATGAGTCGGCCGTCATAAATGCCCGGGATCGGATAGACTGGGCACGAGCGGCGAATTGTTCCGAGTCGGCCATTTCCCCCAGCGCGTTGCATATAAGGGCAAGTTTTCCCAGAGTGATTCCGAGGTTGGGGTTATCAGGGGATAACGATTTCTCTTGAAAAGCGAGCACACGCTTGTAGAGAAGCTTTGCTTCCGCATGTCGGAGCTGAGATTCATAAAGGTCCGCAAGATTGTTTAGAGCGGCTAAGTACTGCATTTCGGTATTTCCCGCCTTTTCCCAAATGCTGGCAGCCCGCTGATAGAGAGATTCTGATTCTTTCCCTCTGTGTTGTTTCACGTAAAGGTGAGCGAGATTATTCAGAGACTCCGCCACATCCGGATGATTAGGTCCCAGGACCTTCTCTCGAATGGCCAGGGCACGCTTTTGGTATTCTTCCGCCTGCGAGAATTGCCGTTGAGCTTCTGATTCTCCGGCGGCCGGATTCATCCAGCAGTGATCCCCTTGCGTTTCATGTAAGTGGGCGAGCCGGTTTAACGAATCGGCTACACGCGGATGCTCACTACCGTAGTTCTTTTCGAGGATCGGCAGGGCTCTTTCGACGAGCGATTGTGCCTCCGGGCACCGGCCTTCCAGTCCGTAGAGACGCGCCATATCGAGCAAACTTTGCGCTACATCCTGATGACTCGCTCCCTGGAGCTTCTCCCTCGTCTCCAACGCCCGCTTATACATCTTCTCGGTTAAGACATACTTCCCCTCGGCTTCGTAAAGCATTCCCAGATTATTCAGGGATTGGATGACAGCCGGATCGGCAGAGCCCAAGGACTTCTCCCGGATCGCCAACGCTTGTTTGAAAAGGGGTTCCGCTTTCTGATCGCGGCGCTGGGCGTGGTAGAGCGCCGCCAGATTATTCAGGGATTCAGCTACCGCAGGATGGTTCGGGCCGAGGACCTTCTGCCGAATAGACAAGGAACGCTGGTAAAGCGGCTCGGCTTCGGCATACCTTCCTTGGCCGTCGTAGAGGAAGGCAAGGTTGTTGAGGGTGTCCGCCAGATTCGGATGCTCAGGTCCAAAAACCATTTCGGCCTCTCCCGCCGCCTTGGTTAAGGCTTCCATAGCCTCCGGGTAGCGCCCCTTCTGGTAAAACTCAAGCGCCTGCTGATTCAAAGCCTCCCAGCGGTTCTGCTGGGCAAAGGCCAGAACACACAGGGCAAATGACGCCAGCAGGCCTGCGAGGGCATAACAGGTCCCCTTGGCAGAATTCCTCATGCCACAAACCCTTCTTCCCAGCACAGAACTGCTTTTGACCCCGATCCAAACAAGCCAGATACAGTTGATCTGGCATCTTATGAGATCGTGCTTCTCATCGAACTAGCCCCGAAGCACTAGGGCGTGTTAACACTAATGGTGGTTCCAGAGCTTCGCTTAAGACGGCGAAGTTGAGTAGCCCGTACCATTTATAGCCAAGTCCGGCTCCAAACAAGATGCATTGAGCAACTGCCGGTTAGAAAGGTGAACATTGCTCCGTTGTCATGGAAGCATTGATTCGATGCCAACATGCTGTGCCTTAGTGATTTCCATAACACAAAGGCTCCCCGCGGAATCCCCAAAATAGTGTTAACACGCCCTAGGGGACATATCGGCTTGGGCTTCACTTCCGAGTTTGTGACGAGCCAGTGCAATTGCCCCATCGAATGCGGCTTCTAATTGGCCGTTTACTCCCCGGCAGCCAGCGACGACCTGAACCGGCCCAAGAGAGGTATTCGAGCCGCTGCCGGGCTGCCCAGCCGGCTTTCCGTCCGGTGCTTGCGTGGACTTGGATCCGGTCCCGGAATCTCCCTGCAACGTGAAACTCAATGTCGCCAACTCGGCAGGAGCCAGATTCAGGTCTTCTTGAACTCCCCCCGAAACCACCAATCAACTTCTACTGCAACGAGAGCCGCCGATACCGCGCAGTCTAATTACCGCCCGCTGGTTTGTCAAGGGTTGTGGTCCGCAAAAATTACGTGTGAGCGCGTCTTAATTGTTCCACGATATTATTTGAGGACAAAACCAATGGCTAATGGCTAGAGCATTTCCCTCGATGGTGTATAGTATGAGAGGATGGGGCTCTGGCGACAAAACGACACGATGGCGAAAGCCTACTCAGACGATTTGCGGCGGAAGCTATTGGGAGCGCACGACCGTGGAGAGGGGAGCTTGCAGGAACTGGCGCGTCGGTTCGCGGTGAGCGTCCCGTGGGCGTGGAAGATTTCTTCGCAGCGACGGCGAACGGGGCAGGTGGAGCGGGTGGAGCAGCGACATGGCTCGCCGAGCCGGGCGACGGCGGAGGTGGAAGCGCGGTTGCGCAGCCTGCTGCGGAAGCAACCGGATCGCACGCTGCTGGAGTTACAGCAAGGGTTAGGAGAAGCCGAGGGAGTCCACTTCAGTATTCAGCATCTGTGGCGACTCCTCCGGCGGATGCGTCTGCCGCTAAAAAAAGTCGCTCCGTGCGCAGGAGCAGGACCCGCCGGAAAACCGGCAGCGCCGCGAGGCATGGCAGGAGCAGATAAAGCCGATCGATCCCTGGCTGTGGGTGTTTGTGGATGAGAGCGGCGCGACCACGGAGATGACCCGGCGCTACGGTCGCGCGCCGCGCGGGGAACGAGTCCGGGAAGCTACGCCCGCTGGCCACTGGAGCACACTGACCCTGCTGGGAGCGATGAGCACGGAGGGGTTGCTGGCCACCATGACCGTGGAGTCGCCCACCGACGGAGATGTCTTTCTGGCTTACCTGGAACAAGTGCTGTGTCCCCGGCTGCAACCCGGCCAGATCGTCGTCATGGACAATCTGGGCGCGCATAAAGTCCCCGGAGTGCGAGAACTCCTCGAGGCTACCGGAGCGAAACTGCGGTACTTGCCGCCGTACTCGCCCGACTTCAATCCGATTGAGCAATGCTGGGGCAAAGTGAAACAGAAGCTCCGTTCTCTAAAGCCCCGCACCGTGGAAGCGCTCGAACAGGCGATCTCCGAGGCCATCGCCACCATCACCCCCGACAACGCCACTGCCTGGTTCACCCACTGCGGATATGCTATACAGTAAAAGGAGAAATGCTCTAGCGCCGGAAACGTTGAATTCGTTGGGCGTTTTCAATTCTCTGCGCTGTGATGCATTTTGGTGCAAGCGGCTTCGGACAACTTATGAGTCCGATGCTCTAACCGCTGAGCTATGGCCCCCTATGTCGCTAACATCTTACACTGGAAGGTCCACTCGAGCATCAGCTGACTGCCGATTCGATCGCACTTTGACTGGTTTGAGACGATGAGTTTCGCTGGCGCAGTTGTAAGCGAGTGATTCCCATGCAAAGATCCTGACCCTAGGGCCGAAAGGAAAGCCAGACCCCTGCCAAGGTTCGGTACTTGCTTCTGGGAGGAGGCAAAAGCAGGAATAGAGAGGCCGCGTCCGAACGATGTCGCGGGCTCGCAGCGAATGCATCCCGCGAACTATGCAGGAACTGGCCGGTCCAGTTGCCGGCTGGGGGCTTTTGCCACTTGGGGCTTTTGGAACCGCTTCTGGAATGCGGCCAGGTAGGTGTAAACGACCGGCGTCAGATACAGGGTAATCAGTTGCGAAAACAGCAGACCGCCCACCACGGTCAGCCCCAGCGGCTTGCGCGCCTCTCCACCCTGGCCGAATCCCAGCGCCACCGGCAAGGAGCCTAGCAAGGCCGCCATCGTCGTCATCATGATGGGGCGGAAGCGGATCAAACAGCCCTCGTAGATCGCCTCCATTGGGCTTTTGCCATATTTTCGTTCCGCCTCCAGGGCAAAATCGATCTGCATGATGGCATTCTTCTTCACGATCCCAACCAGCATGATGAGCCCCACAAAGCCGTAGATGTTCAAATCCATCCGGAACGCCATCAAGGTCACCAGCGCCCCGAATCCCGCCGAAGGCAGCCCGGAGAGGATCGTGATGGGGTGAATGTAGCTCTCGTACAGAATCCCCAGAACGATATAAATAATCACGATCGCGAGCAGCAGAAGGAACAGCAGGTTGCCCTGCGAGCTTTGAAACGTCTTGGCGGAACCCTGGAAGGTGGTGGTGATGGAAGCAGGAAGCTCCTTCGCCGCCAGATCCTGGATCTGCGTCACGGCCTCGCCTAGCGCCACTCCCGGCCGGATGTTAAACGACAAGGTCACGGCGGGAAGCTGACCGTAGTGGTTGATGGTTTGTGGTCCTACCGATTCGGCATTCTTTGTTAAGGTGCTCAAGGGAATCAAATGCCCGTCAGAGGATTTGAGGTAGAGGAGCGACAATGCGTTCGGATCGGCCTGGTATTCCGGTTTGAGCTCGAGGAGCACTTTATATTGGTCATCCGCCGCGTAGATGCTGGAGACCCAACGCGCGCTATACGCATCGCTCAGTGCATTGTCGATATCTTGAATCGTCAGCTTGAGCGCCGCAGCCTGGTCTCGATCCACCACGACATGGAGTTCCGGATTCCGGATTTGCAAGTCGGTAGAGACGTCCTGGATGCCCGGCAATCGCACCATTTTCTGCTCGAACGCTTGTGCCTGCCGGTATAGTTCTTCGGTGTCCGAACTTTGCAGCGTGAATAAGTAAAGAGCCTTGCCCTGGGACGTTCCGATCGTGATCGCCGGGGGGATGCGGGTGAAGACCCGCAAGC
>Ga0207112_1117_pt1 | contig 20289 bp, 20 predicted proteins | sample Alteio_BWMinHeat_72_FD_153549 | JGI IMG/M metagenome (GOLD analysis project Ga0207112, IMG submission 153549) | Enriched cells from forest soil in Barre Woods Harvard Forest LTER site, Petersham, Massachusetts, United States -... | ecosystem: Environmental > Terrestrial > Soil > Temperate forest >...
TAGCATCAACTACCTTTATTCTCAGGAAAAAACATTTGTAAAAGAGTACACTTACAAAGCGAGTGAAGCGGACAGTAAGGTCTCATGCCGCGCTATCGCAACAAATCAGTTGCGATCGATGCTTTTAAATGAGTTAGGCGTTTATGTTGAAAGTAGTCAAATGCTTAAAACGGATGAGTTAAAAGGAAAAAACACACAAGACTTCATTGAAAACATCTCCACGATCAGCGCGGGCATCACAAAGCTCAATATTTTAGGAGAAACCTGGAATGGTGAAACCTTTTGGATGAAGGCAGCGATCACCGTAGACACCACAAGCCTGCAAGAGTCGCTAAAGAGAATAAGCGCGGACCATCAAAAAGTAAAAGAGCTCAAAGACATAAAGCAGAGGCTCGAGGAGGCTAATCAAAAGTTGGTCGAACTGACGCAGGCGCTAAACGAACAGAAAGAAATAAATGCTAAGTCAGCATTAACTGAAAAATACAATACGAAAGTGAATGAGATTAGTGCCACTAATTCCATGTACAATGCCAAAGGAAAATTTGAATCAAAAGATTACCGCGGGGCAATTGAAGATTTCGATAAAGTAATTTCCCTTGATCCGACCTACATCGTTGCTTATGCTTACCGCGGTCATTCAAAAGTCAAGATACAGGACTATCAAGGCGCCATTAATGACTTTAATAAAGCAGTCGAATTAAATCCAAGGTTTGATGCTGCGTACGTTGATCGCGGATATGCTAAAAGTTTTTCAGGTGACTATGAAGGTGCACAAGCCGACTTTACGCAAGCAATAAAAATTGATCCCCACTATGTTATTGCGTACAATAGCCGGGGGGAAATCAGGCTGAAGCTCAAAAACTATCGGGAAGCAATTGAAGATTTTGATTTAGTCATTCAATATGCTCCAAATTATGCAACCGCTTATCTAAGCCGAGGTATTGCTAAGAATTGGTTAGGGATTAAGGCAGAAGGCGACCTTGATTTTAAAGGTACATTAGGTGTTTCAAAAGAATCATCCGTGGGATTCAAAGATATTAGGCTGTTATTTCAATTGGATACTGATGCATCACAAGAACAATTGGACAACCTGTTGAAATTGACGGAACGATATTGTGTGGTTTACCAAACCCTTGCGAAAAGCCCAGCCTTAAAAACGAGCATTCAAAAATAGTTTTATAGATCAGTCATTTAGGCTGCGACAATTTATACAGGCTTAAATTGTTCAAAAGCCTCATGACAATTATCGCAATAGTAGATTGCGCGGCACAGGGTAGGGCCAAACGGACTTTTCATTTTTGTATTAGTGCTATTGCATCTTGGACAAATTGCATCCTCTAAAATTTCCAAATCGGCAAATACATTTGCTGATGGCGGCGGAGCAAATCCATATTTCTTCAATGCAGCTCTTCCTTTTTCTGAAATCTTATCTGAGCTCCATGGTTTTTTGTAGTTGACTTCAACGCTGACATTTTCAATTCCCTTATTTCTTAAGAGAGCTTCAACTTCGGCTTTCATATAGTCCAAGGCCGGGCAACCTACGAATGTTGGAGTCATTTCAATTTTCACTCCATTACCTACAACTTCAACTTCTGTAATCACACCAAGATCTACCAAGGACAGGACAGGAATCTCAGGATCCTTTACGTCTTCAAGCCACCGATAGATTTGTTCCTTGGTCATAGGTATGTAATGTCAAATGAATTTGGAATGATTTGATTCAAATGATGCTTAAGGTGTTTTACATAATCCTGTGCAAGCCATTCAAGCGAATGAAGGGAAACGGAATCCCTGCTGGTATCACACTCTTTAGAGTATGAACCTTTTGGCATGTTCTCAAGAACAGTCGCAATTTGCTCGTTGATCAGTTTCCATAATAGAATAATATTTTTGCTATCAATGCCTTCATAGCCATTTGAAGTTACCCAATGATCTTGCTCATAAACAATTTTGGGAGGCGTGGGCTCATATTGACCGCAGATGAATCTTCGCAAATTGTTTTGTGCGGAGTCAATCAGGTGGCCAAGCACTTCTTTCTTGCTCCATTTGTTAGGTAAAGGTTTTGCGGAAAACTCCTTGTCTGGAATTAAATTGATTTTTGAAGAGTAATCAGTAGTTATTTTACGGAGTTCGGTAATGGTGCCCTTCATTGTCATTTATTGTGATGTAAAATTACTTAATTAATAGTCGCAAGAATCCGGTGCCAGACAACTTTCGCTAATTTTTGTATCTTGAAATTTGATTGATTCACATGCTTTGTGCGAGCGTTCATAAACTAGTATTTCAATTTGCATTTACTGCACGCACCTCACGTGGGCCAATGCTTGATAAAACTTCCTGGTTCATCAGGTTATGGGATGATTCCAAGCCTACTGTTTATGGATTGGGTGAATGCGGTCCTCTTCCTTACTTGAGTAAAGAGCTTACCCCTGAATTCGAAACCGTTTTGACAGATTTTGTTTCGGAAATTAAAAAGAAGAAACTTTCATTGCCTTCAAATGGATGGAAAGATATTCAATCCATGTTGGAATTCTTTAATGTAAACAATCTCGATAAGAAAAACTCCTCCATCACGTTTGCCCTAGAAACCGCTCTTCTTGATTTAATCAATGGTGGTACGCGGCAGATATTTAAAAACAGGTTTACGGAACAAGCTCCAATTCCTATTAATGGTTTGGTTTGGATGGGTGGACTTGATTTTATGTTGCAGCAAGTGGAAATTAAAATCCGAGATGGCTACAAGGTGGTGAAATTGAAAGTGGGAGGCCTTGACTTTGAAAAGGAATGTGATGTGTTGCAGTACATCCGCAGAAAATATTTTCGTGATAATATAGAGATCAGGTTGGACGCCAATGGGGCATTCAAAAAGGATGAAGCATTACAGAAAATCCAAAACCTGAAACGGTTTCAAGTTCATTCTATTGAGCAGCCAATAAAACCGGGATTGCCTGAGATGGAGGCTCTGTGTCGTGAATCGCCTATTCCAATCGCGTTTGATGAAGAGCTTGTTGGTATTGAAAAGAGAGAGCAGAAAGACGCATTATTGAAAAAACTAAAACCTCACTTTATAATTTTAAAGCCGATGCTTCATGGTGGATTAATTAGTTGTGATGAGTGGATTCAAGCTGCAACTAAGAATGGAATTGGCTGGTGGATTACCTCTGCACTCGAATCCAACATCGGGCTGAATGCCATCGCACAATTCACTTCGCAATATCCTATTGATCTAGCTCAAGGTTTGGGTACAGGGCAGATTTATACCAACAATTTCCCTTCTCCACTAGAACCGCTCAAAGGTTTTTTGCACTATCAAAAAGGTGAAAATTGGGACCTGACCAATCTATTTCCTGAGGAGGCAGCTGAGTCATTGTATCTAAAAAATTGAAAATTATTTTGTGTTTTATTAACTTGATAAATTTTTTTTATAGTATGAATACTCCGGGTGAAGGGAATGATCAGAGTAATAAGGGCGAAATACCGGTCTCAAAGAAAATGTCTATTAAGTACAAGTTTCGCGACATAAAGGTTCATTCGTCTGACGAATGGATGGCAGATGCTACAAAGAAATATCGTAAGGTATTCGACCGTTATGAGACTACGTATATGCGGGTTGAGTTTTCTTTCTTTAATAAACTTTTTGATGAAGAAGAATGGGAAGCAACAATACGACTTAAATGTTTTTACATCAATGGCAGTCAGAAGAATGAGCTGTGTAGCCAGGACCAGAAAAGGAGAGTGGCGAAGGATGAGAACATAGTTTATATGCGTGATTCCTGGGGTAATGCAACTATAGGAGCATACTGGTTTAAGGGCGATTACATGTGGGAGGCCTATATTGATGAGGTCAAAGTGGGCGAGTCGAAGTTTTATGTTGAAGATACAGGTCAGGCAAAACCAGGGGAAAATCTTTTTTTTGATATTGCCTCCATCAAAGTTTTTGAAGGGGATGGTCAGGCTTCATCGCAAATGCAGAAGAAATATTTAAAGAAGTTCAGTCAGAAAGACACACGGTTTGTATGGGGCGAATTCAGTTTTACAAACAAATTGCCTAAAGATTATTTTACGGAGATATTTTTTAATTTTTACGATAAGGCAGGTCAGTTGAAAGGTAGTAATGCACTTGTCAGTTACATTGCAACGAACACGGCCAACAAGGTGTATACGATTTATCCAGGCTGGGGGAGTGATACGCCGGGTAGATGGAAAAGTGATTTCTACACGATGGAAGTTATATTTCTTGATACGCTGATCGCTACCGTTCCATTTCAGGTAGGAGAGGCGTTTGAAGAAGGTCAGGTTGCTGTACTTACCGACACAACACAATTACTTAAAATATCATCAACAGGCGGCACAGCTTCTACCACAAATAAGGCGGATGATCTTTTGTTTGAAAGCATCGCTGAGCTGAATTCACTTACTGGATTGGATAACATAAAAACAGAAGTCAACGAAATGGTGAAGTTGGTTCGCTTCTATCAGGAGACAGGAAAAGATGTGCTCAACAAATTCTCATTGCATACGGTGTTCACAGGAAATCCGGGAACTGGTAAGACCACGGTAGCCAGGATTCTTTCAAAAATTTATAAAGGACTTGGGATTTTGGAAAAAGGCCATTTGGTGGAAGTTGACCGGGAAGGCTTAGTAGCAGGCTATGTCGGCCAAACCGCAATCAAAACCGGAGATAGAATCAATGAAGCTATGGGCGGCATTTTGTTCATTGATGAGGCTTATTCCCTTGCGAGTGGAAAAGGTTCCCAATATGATTTTGGCAGTGAAGCGATCCAGATTATTTTAAAACGGATGGAAGATATGCGTGGAAAATTTGGAGTTATTGTTGCAGGTTACACCGAAAACATGCAGGAATTTATCAATTCAAACCCCGGTTTGAAGTCGAGGTTTGATAAGTATTTTATGTTTAAAGATTATTCTCAACATGAGATGGTACAGATAGCTCAAGCGCAGTTTACCAAGGAAGGAGTAAAACCGGATGAAGCAGCGGCAGCCCACCTGAAGGATTATTTCAAATTTATTTTTGAAGAACGAGATGAACATTTTGGTAATGCCAGAACCATAAGGCAAGTAGTAGGGGAAGCAGTGAAGAACCAGAATCTTCGCCTTGCGTCAATGAAAAAGGAAGAGCGTACCAAAGAACTTATGGAGACGGTAATCCTGGATGATGTAAAGGAGTTTGAGATCAAAGAAATAATTCATAAACCAAAGCTAGGTTTTAGAGTTGGCGAAAAATAGGATTACAATGACTGTGTTTATCTTTATTTTTGATTTTCTATCCAAATGAAAAACGAATTCCCAATTAAGATGGGGTCTCTTGCTCAATTGTATGAAGTTCTTCCTGAAGAAGAAAGATTAATTGTAGATGTCCTGAGACAGATAATAAAAGAGAATTTGCCTGCGGCGAAAGAGAAAATATCCTACAATGTCCCTTTCTTTTTTGGAAAAAAGGAATTTGCATTATTTGGCTGTCCACAATTCTCGTGGCGGTATAAAACGAGGAGTTTTATTGGGGTTTAGGTACGGCAATAGATTAAAGGACACTGACGGTTATCTGACTCACGACACCAACAACCAGATCTTTTATAAAATTTATCGAACGGTGGAAGAAACCAATGAAAAGGCGCTCAGGAAACTACTTAAGGAAGCAGTAGGTATAGACAAAAATTGGCGATTGGCACGAATTCACAACAATGGAAAACTCAGCATAACTATTGTTCCTTCATTCAGTTTACTTTCTATTTGAACATAGCCACCCATCGATTCCATCTGGATTTTAATTAGGTATAATCCCAAGCCCTTACCTTCCCGAGTTGTTGAGAAACGTGTAAACGGCCTGAATAGTTTTTCCTGATTGTCTTCGGAATCAAAACCGATCCCGTTGTCTGAGAGAGTAATGATAAAATGTGCGTCGCTTTTAGCACTGACAATTTTTATTTCAGGCGACCTCCTGGTGTCGTAATATTTTATACTGTTACTGAGCACATTATAAAATACAGATTGAACATAGGCCAGGATTCCATTCACGGCAACGTTACGATCAAGTTCATTTCTAATGGCTATTTTCTTTTCTTCAATGACATCATGCAGTTGATATAAAATTTTATCAAGTGTTTCTCTTAAATTTAGTGTAACGATTGGATCTTCAATTCCACTTTTGATTCGAAGGATAGCAGTAAGATCGTGAATGACTTCATCCAAGTCTGTAGAAGATTGTTTGACCCGCTTCATTACTTCGGTGTTGAATGGCTCGGCCGGGTTTGAAAAATCGTAGAGTGAACTCAGCCCTATGAGTCGCGCAACAGGCCCACGCAGATTATGTGCCGTCATAAATGAGAATTGTTCCATTACCAAATTCTGACTTACCAGCTCTTGGTTTGCGAGTCTTAAATCAGAGGTACGTTGTTGTACCTTTTGCTCTAATAGACTCTTGGCTTCGTTGAGTAATTTATTCTGCTCAACAATAAGAGCATTTTTTTCCGCCAGCAGATAACTGGATTTGATTTTTATTCGAGAGCTTCTGTAAAAGAGAATTCCGATAATGATTACCCCGGCTAATGCACCATATGTTCCGTACAGTAGCCATTGTTGTTTTGCAGCCTCGTTTTGGTAGATCAATTCTTTTTTTTCTTGTTCCAGTTTATTTTTTTCCTCTTTAAAATTAAATTCTTCCTGCAATGCTCTTTGAATTTTCTTCTCGTTCTGGAGGCTGTCAGTCAAAGCAATAAAATGTGATTGGAGCAAATAAGCTTGTTCGAATTTTCTGGTCTTGAATGCAGCAATAGCCATTTCCTGGTATGCAATCCTAGCATCATCAAGCAAGCCAGATTCCTGAGAAAGTTTCAAGGCTTCTTGTGCATTTATGTTCACTTCCTGGTACCTTGCAATGGCATTGTAATAATGTGCGAAGGATACTTTAAAATCAGCAATCCTCTCCGTACTTTTCATTTGTTCCGCAGTGGTGAGGCCTTCTTTCAAGTATTGAAGAGCTTTATCATATTGCCGTTGATTCATGTAGAGCTGTGCAATATCATGACAAGCATAGGTTATTCCTCGCTGGATACCATTCAAGCGGAATGATTTGAGTGCCTCAAAAAAGTATGTTAATGACTTGGTTGGGTCACCCAGTTTTTCATAGATCAATGCAATATTATTTTTAGATGCAGCAATCCCGAAACTATCATTTTTTGATTTTCTTAGCTCCAAGCTCTTGAAGCAATAGTCCAAAGCCTTATCATAGTTTCCAAGGCGGTAATAAAGGTTACCTATATTGTTTAATGAATTGCCAATGCCGGTTGCATCATTTTGTGACTCCTTTATTTTCAAGCTCCTGAAATGATAATTAATTGATTTTTCGTAGTCCCCGAAATTTGCAAAGATATTGCCAAGTCCATTGTAGATTCTTCCAATACAAAGCATGTCTGAGACTCTGTTCGAACAATCCAATGCGCTATCATAGTAGGCGAGTGCTTTAGTGCTATTCCCTAAATTATTGTGGTAAGTGCCAAGCGCAAAGTAACCTCGACCAAGACCCTTCGTAAAATGTATTCCATTTGAAAGCTTGATGGTTTGATTGGCAAGCAAAAAGGTACTATCAGATTTTGTTGTCCAGTAATTATAAGCTAATTCGGCCATTGCCAGAATCCTTGTAGTGTCATCCGTATTTTTGTTGCTCACTTGAGACTGCAATTCCTTTATATTTCCATGTTGAGAAAATGAATGAATGAAAACCAAGCTCAGGAAGAGCGTTAAAATCAATCTCTGATTAAATTGACTATGCCTATTTGGCACGCATGGACGGGTTAATTTGATCAAAATACTCAATGAATAATCCCCAAAGGTCGGCAACTTCTTTGGTAATGTTTTAAATTATTATAGATGGCTGGATGTGCGGAAAAGTAATTCAAATCCTTTATAAATAGGTCTCAGTTTTGTTTCGGATTTTATGGAAACGGCAAAAAAAGGAAAAGGTTATCCAATGGATTCCTATCGAGCCATATCTTCAGTAATTGCTTAAGCATTTAAATCAGAGAGTTTATTTCTTTCTCAAAACAGACACTATTTTCGATACCTGCGTATTGACCATAATTAGGGATTGATTTATATCCATTTCTTTTATAAAGACTGATGGCCTCAGGTTGCCTTTTTCCAGTCTCCAAAACACATTTAGTCATTAGCATCTCCTCAGCCCAATTTTCCAATGCCAAAAGTATTTTAGTCGCAATCCCCTTTCCTCGGTATTCAGGCGAAACATACATTCGTTTTACTTCCATAGTGCAGCCATCAAAAGGCTTTATCGATCCGCAACCTATTGGCGATTGATCGTCATAAGCTATTACTACATGCTTAACATTAGTAATCGTATTGAATTGGTCGTAAAAAGAATGATCTGCACCATCTCGCTCGGCTATTTCAGCATCAAGTTTCTTGACGAGCTCTTTAAAATCTGAATTATCAGAATTAGTTCTTACCAGTGTGATCATTCTCTAATCAAAAGGTGATAACTCTGGTTGGAGGAATTCTTTCTTTGCAAATTCAGAACCAAATATATTTGTTCGATAATGAGACCTAAGCAACTCTTTAAAATGAAATTTTAGCCTTGAATTTTCTGCTATAAAATCTTTGAAGTTATTTGTTCCCGACCTTTGCATAAAATGATTTACTGCTTTGATAGCTGCCATCGTAACCGTCTCATTGTACCTATCTTTAGCTCCAAGAATTTCTACGAACTGCGTAAGTTGTTTGCGGATATTTTCCATTGCCCGGTCTATTCCATATTTTTTCAAATGAATCCACGCTAGCCGAAGGTGAGCTTCATGACTAAAGAGCCTTGGTTCAAAGGTACCGCTTTCAAATTGTTGTTCGAACTCAACATCATTAAGACTAAAGTGACTTTCCATGGCACTAAAATAAGGGTGCAAGTTAGTTGAATTGATGGGATCAAGGTTGATGGGAACTATTAAAATGTTAAATTGTTAGTCATAAAATTAAAGATCTGATGAGTTTTGTTTACTCAATTTTGCTATCGGTTTTCGTGTTGTTCTCTCACTTAAGTTATTCGCAGCCTGACTGGGTTTTAAGAAAGGAGAAGGATGGAATTTTTGTATATGATTTAAAAACTGATAACGCAAAATTTAATTCTATCAAAGTGGAAACTGAATTGACGGGCAGAGTGGAAGATTTGGTTTATCTATTAATGGATGTCGAAACTCACATTAAGTGGGCCTATGGCACCAAATCTGCGGAACTATTACAACGAATTTCAGATAAAGAGATCATCTTCTATAAAGTAATTAACTCTCCAGGGCTTGTAGTATCTGATCGGGACCTGGTAGTTCGATTAAAAGTAATTCCCGATCCGGCTTCTAAATCTATCAACATTGAGTCCATTGCTATTCCAGATTTTATTCCTCCCAAGCAAAACCTGGTGAGAGTTCCTCTTTCCAATGAAACTTGGATCATTACACCTTCGGCAGCCCAAAAACTCAAAATAAAATATGTTTTGCAGGTGGATCCGGGAGGTGCACTACCTCCGCTTCTGGTGAATTTGTTTGTCACTAAAGGACCCTATGAAACTTTTACAAATCTCAAGGAGCTTTTGAAGAATAAAATGGTTGACTAGTCGGTCTTCGTTATCCCAATAACATAGTCGCGCATTTGAACAGCCATTGAATAATTTATCGTGATTAATAGAAAATATTGGTTCAATAATGAATCTTTATGCGAAAATTTTTAATTGCGACCCACGGTACATTTTCTTCTGGAATTAAGTCATCACTGGATATCATCAGATGGAAACGTTTATGTCATCGATGTTTACGTGGATGGAAATGGATCAATTGAAGAAGCTTGAACACAGTTTTAGAAAATGTGTAGCCCGAAGACGAACTGATTGTTTTTTTTCGGATCTGATGGGACGTAGTATCACGAATCAGGTACTTCGCTTTGCATTAAAAAGAAAATGTGCACAGAGTTTCAGGAATTAACCTCCCCACTACTCATTGACGTCATGCTTGCTAAAGCCGCCTCAATCACCTCCGCAACAGGCCTATCGTAAATGTCAAATAAAATAAAAAAAACTAAAATATTTAGTTTATTCCTTGCATTTATCTCCAATTACTGCTTAGTTAGCTAAAATATTTAGCTAATGGACACTCACAAGTTAAAGCTCAAAAGCAAAAAACTGCATTCTGGCCGTTTTCAGATCGATTTTTCTACTGAAGGGCTGGCAAATGGATTTTATGGTTATTTGTTAGCAGAACCGAAAACCTCAGTAACTGAGGTGATTGAGAAAATCGACCGGCACGTGAAAGCAATGGCTAACAGCGAACATTACTTTCAGCGCAACCTTTATTCATTCGGCAATAGACAGAACAATTCTGGCAGAATTTTAATCTTTAAAAAATAAAGCTATGGTTAGCCTCAACGAAAACATCCGGACCCTTCGCAAGAAATTGCAATTGACACAAGATGAGTTTGCACAGAAGCTTGGTATTAAACGCTCCCTTGTTGGAGCATACGAAGAAGGACGTGCAGAGCCGCGAGCCGAGTTGCTTCAAAAAATGGCAATGATTTTTGGTATCACCATGGAAGCTTTGATCGGAGAAGACCTCACCAAGTCCGAACCGAAAGCTCCTGCTGTTTACAATCGCGGTAAAGAAGTTTTAGTGGTAACTGTCGACAATCAACGAAAAGACAACATTGAATTTGTGCCGGTGAAAGCAGCAGCTGGATATCTCAGCGGCTATGCTGATCCTGAATTTGTAAAAGACTTACCTCATTTTCATTTGCCTGTGTTGAAGCAGGGAGCCTATCGTGCTTTCGAAATTAAGGGAGATTCCATGTTGCCATTATTGCCTGGCTCTATTATAGTTGGCGAGTATGTTGAAAAGCTAAACGACATCAAAAGCGGAAAGACTTATATATTAGTGACACAACATGAAGGCGTAGTTTATAAAAGAGTATTCAACTACCTCGATGAAAACGGGAAACTATTTTTAGTTTCAGACAACCGGCAATACGCCCCTTACCAAGTGGATGGCGAAGATGTGATGGAAGCGTGGTCGGCCAAAGCATATATCAGCGTGCAATTCCCCGATGCAGAAGCGAGGCCACAGGCTTCCGTGGAGCAGCTGGCAAGTGTTGTTCTTGACCTGCAAAAAGAACTGGTTCAACTGAAGACCGATAAAAATTCAAAGAAATAACTTAGCGGTTAGCCGATCCCAACACTCCTGTCTCCCGATAGCTATCGGGATGAAAGGAGTAAGGGTGAGGTGACTTTAACCCCTTAACCAATACCACTATGGAAAGTTTAGCCCCCAACATTTTTGTGAAAGACATGAATGCAACAATCACATTTTACAAACAACTCGGTTTTGAAATTATCATGACAGTTCCTGAGAAAGGGGATTATGATTGGGCTATGTTGGCGAAAGAAGGAGTCACCTTCATGTTTCAAACTTTTAAGAACCTCGGAGATGCGCTTCCCGAAATAAAACGAAATGATGGCGGCTCGCTTTTATTTTATATAAAGATGAAGGGAATTCGTGCCTTTCACGACAAGATCAAAGGCAAGGCGAAAGTGATCGTTGGGTTGAACAAAACGTTTTATGGTGCCACGGAATTTTCCATTGTCGATAACAATGACTACGTACTCACCTTCGCAGAAGATGAAGCCTGAGCCTATTGAATGGAAGAAACTGTAGCGGAGCGATTAATCTTTCCGGTGGCGGTTTCCCTGAATTTGGGAATAAATAGAAATTCCTTTGGAAGTTCGTATTTACTTATCTTCTGACTGGCCTCAAAAAGAATTTCTTCTTTAATTTCTTTGTTGAAAGGCAGCCCTTCGAATACGACTATTACTTTGCTTCCCAGTTTCTCATCGGGTATTCCAGTAATGAAGAAGCGATTGATGATTTGAAACGAGTTGAGAATTCTTTCTAAGGCAGATTCTACTTTTTCGGGGATAACTTTTATTCCTCCGGAGTTAATAACGTTATCAATTCTTCCCAGGCACTTGAATTGTTTTCCGTCTATGAGTTCGGCCAAGTCGTTGGTTATTATTTCTTCGTCAAGATATTTGGCTTTGACACAAAGACACCCGCGATCGTCAAGTCGTAAATCAATTGTCTCAAATGCTTTGAAATAATGCTGAGTTCGCTTTCCATTTAATCGCTGTAGCGCTATGTGCGAAATAGTTTCCGTCATACCATAAGTGGCATAGATCGAGCAGCGGCTTTTCTTTATTTTTTCATTCAGTGAATAACCGATAGCAGCGCCACCAACAATCGCACACCTAACCTGATTTAGCTTTTCGGAAGAATGTTCAATGATTTCCTCCAATTGATAGGGGACAAGAGCGACAAAATCAACTGGTTGTTCTTCCAATTTATTAAACGGATTAGCGGAAGGTTCAACGGCAATGACATTCATGCCAACAATCAAACTTCTTACAAGCATCATCTTTCCGGCCACATAATTGGTGTCAAGGCAAACTAGTGAAGTTTCTCCTGCTTTAAGTTGCAAGGCTTCAATGGTTTGCTTTGCATTTGCTTCCATCTGCGAGCGAAGAAGTACAATAGATTTAGGCGTCCCAGTCGAGCCTGAAGTTTGAATCGCGAATTCTTGTTGGCCATTAACCCAATCTTTACAAAATTTCAAAGTTGCCCTCTCAAAATCACTTTGGATTTCATCCAGTCCTTGGTTCTTTAATTCTTCACTGGAATATATTCTCTCATTTAACCTTATCCATTGCGACGGACTCATATATTAATCTGTTTTTCTATTTCTAATCACCAGCTCTTTGAAACCGTAAGTTGGATCAAGTTCCTGGCTAACCACGAGATCAGTAAATTCAAGCAAAGCAATCTCTGCATTCGTATAAATAAGATTGTCATCTAGCAAGTGCCCGCCTTTAGTATTTCCTGATTGGTCCGAGACGGATATGTGGAGGTGACAAGGTGAATTGGAAAATGTTCGGGTTAGTGAAAGGATTTCAAAAAAACCTTTTTTCAATTTACCTTTTTGCTGATTGGCAAAGCGGACGTGAAATTGTTCAAGGCTGCCCACACAGGTGTTGACGCTGCCGGCCAGAATATGATTTTCTTCAGCAAAGGCGAGGATTGATTTCTTTAAATCTTCTTTCGGCTTCAACCGTAAGACGTAAGCCTTCACCTCTGAAGAAAAGTCTTTCATGATCTGGTTTACTCCATCAGGGAAACTTTGGAAACTTCGAGAAGTCTGGCTCGCGTTTTTCGATGAATGCGTTCTTACCTTCTTTCGCTTCGTCGCTTAAGTAGTATAAAAGTGTAGCATTTCCCGCGAGTTCTTGAATTCCGGCTTGTCCATCGAGCTCAGCATTAAATGAACTCTTCAACATCCTGATCGCGAGCGGACTTTTCTTTAAAATTTTATTGGCCCAGGACACATAGGTTTCTTCCAATGTATCAAGAGGAACAACTTTATTCACAAGTCCCATGTCTAAAGCCTCCTTGGCATCATACTGATCGCAGAGATACCAAATCTCCCGGGCCTTTTTCTGCCCAACAATTCTGGCTAGGTAAGATGCTCCAAAGCCACCATCAAAACTGCCAACGATTGGACCGGTTTGGCCGAAGCGAGCATTCTCAGCTGCAATAGTCAAATCGCAAACTACATGCAATACGTGTCCACCACCAATCGCCCAGCCCGCGACAGCAGCTATAACGGGCTTTGAGATTGATCGAATCAGTTTCTGAAGGTCAAGTACATTTAACCGAGGCACAGTATCGCTGCCAACATATCCGCCATGGCCACGCACACTTTGATCGCCACCGCTGCAAAATGCTTTGCCACCCTCGCCTGTGAGAATAATAACACCCACCTCCTGATCTTCGCGACAAATAAACATCGCATCAATCATTTCATTTACTGTGAGCGGAGTGAATGCATTATGAACTTTTGGTCGGTTGATACTAATGCGGGCAATGCCATTGTATTTGTGAAATAAAATCTCCTGGTATTGTTTTACCTGTTTCCAATCGTATTTAAGTTCCATAACCTGATTTTATTTGTTGTTTAAATTTTTCAAATGCTTGCTTATTTTCCTCCTGACCGCTCTCCATCTCCAGGATTTTAGTCTTGCCATCAAAGATGAAAAAGTCCTTCAAGCCATTCTTTATTTTTTTTATCGAATCAATGTACAGATAATCAAAGCCAAACTCAGCGGCTAAATGGCGTGCCGTTAGGTTTTGTTTAGTAACAAAGAACCCATCGCGCTCAGGAACATTTCCCGGACCATCAATCAAGTTAAAAATTATTCCGCCATGATTGTTAAGCACAAGCACATGCAAATTAGGCAAAGAGTAGTTGTGCCAAAATGCATTTCTATCGTAGAAAAAGGCCATGTCTCCAGTAATAAGGAAGTTAGGAGCTTCGTTACAAAGGCTATGACCAACTGCTGTGCTAGTGCACCCATCAATGCCACTTGTACCACGATTAGAATAAACATGGATTCCCTTTTTGCCTGCTTCAATGCCAGCAAAATTTGCGTACCGTATAGACATGCTGTTGGCTAAATGTAAATTGCAGCGGGGAGGTAAATTCAATATGAATTCTTTTATCAATGATAATTCTGAGAAATTGGTTTCACTAAAATATTTTGTCATTGAAAGAGCTGTACGGTGTTCCTCCGCGTACCAGACACGTAAGAAGTTTTCTTTCTTTTGATCATCAAATGCTTTCTCTTTTTTATCGGTTGATAAATTCTTAAATAAATATTTCTCTTCGCACTGGATGATTTTAGTAAGCGACTGGAAGGTATCTGCTGACGTTCCGGTTGGTTGTATATGCCAATGTTCTATTGGTTTAAGTTTCCTCAAAAATAACTTGGTATGCTTTGAAATGATTGATTTACCAAAAGTGATCAGTAGCTCAGGTTGTAATGATCGCTGCACAGCATCTCCACAAGAAGCCAAAAAAGTATCTGCATACCGAATAGTATTTTCACTGGAGTGTAAATTGGAAAGAATGTCACCGACAATAGGGATCTTGTTGGAAGAAGAGAATTTATCCAACGCTTTTATTAATGTATCATCAAAGTATTGTTGTCCGGCAACAATAAGGGTTTTTGAAAAGCTCTTCAGCTTACTTTGCAGTTCTTCGAGGTCATCCTTCAGTAGGGCTTGAGGAGATTTTTTAATTGAGATTACTTTGAGGGTCTTATTAAAAGTGACCTTTTCATTTTTGGCTGGATAGAGCGGCTCCCGCAAGGGAATGTTAATGTGCACAGGCCCTTTTGGAAATTCGTCCGACAGATTAATTGCTTCGTTTATCGAACGGTGAATGAACCAAATGGCATCAGCGTGATCATAATCTTCAGGAAGAGAAAAGGATTTCTTCACATGGGCGCCAAAGATGTTTTCCTGCCGAATGGTTTGCCCATCATATTGATCAATCCATTCCTTCGGACGATCAGCAGTAAAAATGACTAAAGGAGTTTGTTGAAAAAAAGCTTCAGCTACTGCCGGTGCAAAGTTGTATGATGCAGAACCCGATGTGCAAACGAGAATTACTGGTGATCTTGACTGCTGAGCTAAGCCAATAGCAATAAAAGCAGCGCTTCGTTCATCGCTAATTGTCCTTATCTGGAAATCATGATGGTTGGCAAATGCAAGCGTGAGCGGTGCGCAACGACTACCGGGGCAAAGAATGGCTTGTGTTACTCCTTTTTGTGCACAGAGTTCAGCAATGTCGAAGATAGGTTGTAATCGCAAGGTTCAGGAATTGATAATTTGATTCAACGTTTGAATTTTCATTTCCACTTCTTCCGTTTCATTGCTAGGATCAGAGTCTGCAGTTACACCTGCACCTGCGTAAATTCTGGCAGACTTTTCAAAAAGTTGAAAACAACGAAGGTTTACAAAGAGTTTACTTTCACCTTCAAAGTTAACCGGGCCTAAATAACCGCTGTAAAATTCGCGATCATATCCTTCATTTTTTTGAAGAAAATCTAATGCGGGTTCAAGCGGCATTCCACAGACCGCGGATGTAGGGTGAAGCAATTTCAGCATCACCGAACCTAGTTGAGGAAAATTCACCTCCTTCATATTCACTTCGTAATCGGTACGCAAGTGCAATAGACTGCCCGCGATAACTGTACGAGGTCCGTGCTCGGCATATTCCCTCACTCTTATTTTTTTAAAACAATTGATGATGTAACGACTGACTAGTGCCTGCTCTTCGATTTCCTTTTGAGTCCAGGCAACGGATTTTAAGTTCATTCCATCAGCAAAAGGCAGTGTTCCTGCGAGTGCAATTGTTTTGAATTTATCTTCCGAATCAATGCTAACCAATAATTCAGGTGATGCTCCCAACCAGGTTCCAACTTCAGGTGATGATACGAGGGACACAAAGGCGTTTGGATGTTTTTCGCAAAGGCTGTAAAAGGTTTTAAGAAGATCAAAATTTTCAGGCAAGTCAACGTCTCTGAATTTTGACGGAACAATTTTTTCAATTGCCCCTGATTCAATCACTTCCATTGACGACTCGACCAGTTCCAAATACCCTGGATGAATAGTTGTATCTTTTTTTGTTGAATAATATGGCATTTGATCACTCTCAGAAGCCTTATTTGAGTTATTGATTACATATTTGGTATTGTTCAAGTCTGGTCCATCCAAGATTTCATTTCCTTTAAAGCGAAAAATGAGATCAGCATTAAAAAATAATTTCTTTTGATCAGGATTAAATGGCGCAAATACAAAGCCGATTTTGGAATCCTCCAACGAAATTTCGTCATGCATAAGGGCCCCGGTATTACAGACAATCAGATTTTTTTCATCGCCGTCAGGAAGTTGCCAAAACATAAACGCACCTCCATGTCCAATGATTTGGGGAACAAGGCTTTTAACGAATTCCATTTCCCCTATTTTGGTACCGTCGCTGAGAACCTTCATCGCTTCTTGTCGATAATTGCCATTGTTATTCGGCTGATGCACACAAGCTCATTCCTTTCTGTCGTAATTCGAATTTCCCACACATGGGTCTTCTTACCTATATGCAAGGGTTTGACTTTTCCAGTTACAAAACCTTCTCGTACACTTTTAAGATGATTGGCATTGATATCAAGGCCTACACAATATTGTAAACTGGTATCAAGGCAACACATCGCTGCGACGCTACCTAAAGTTTCGGCTAAGGTCACAGATGCACCGCCATGTAACAAACCAAGTGGCTGATGGGTCCGGTGATCAACAGGCATTTTGGCCTCCAGAAAGTCATCACCAAGAACAGTATAAATAATCCCAAGATGCTCAACCATTGTGTTAGCCGAAAGTTTATTCAATCGTTCAAGCGTGATCCCCGGTTTGAAAACAGACATGATAGTGGGATGAGGTAGATTAAAGTATTTCCCTATTTTTGCGCCCAAATTAACGGAAATTGTCCAGCAAAAAAATTTACATCATCCGCCATGGGCAGACTGACTTCAACTTGCAGGGAATCGTGCAGGGCAGTGGAGTGGATTCGTCGCTTAACGCCACGGGACGTGAGCAGGCCCACTCGTTTTACGATGTTTATGGATCAGTTTCATTTGACAAGGTATATACCTCGGCATTGAAACGCACATCGGAAACCGTAGCCCAATTTATCGATAAGGGGATTCCTCACGAAGCACTCTCTGGTTTGAACGAGATCAGTTGGGGCACTAACGAAGGTCAGAAAATTACCCCTGATGAGGACGCCTACTATCATTGGATGTTGCAGCAGTGGCAGAACGGTAATACTTCTCTTCGTATTCAAGGAGGGGAGAGCCCCGAGGAGGTGGCTCTGCGTCAGCAACCGGTGATTAATAAGATCCTCCAGAATGATGATGATACGACTATCCTTATCTGCATGCATGGACGTGCCATGCGAATATTAATGTGCCAATTACTCCACTATCCATTAAAAAGCATGGATATGTTTGAACATTCTAACCTTTGTTTGTATTTGCTTGAATATACGGGCTCATTATGGAGTACATTAAAATACAATGACACCACGCACCTCATGCAAATGAGACTTCCTAAAGCTGAAAAGGAACAATCTATACTTTAGCGGATTTTAGTTGCTCCAGGGCCGAGCGAGACTTGCTGTCAATAGAACTTTTGTATTCATGCCTGCGGTATGACATGGCTTGCTCAAAATATTTCTTAGCCATAATATAATTCTTCTGGTCGCGATAGATGTAGCCCAATTGTAATGAAGAATTTGGTGCGAAGTACCAAGGGTTTTCTTTTGCCAGGTGGATGGTCTCTTCGTAATAGATTTTAGCTACAGAGAATTCCTCCGTTTTATGGGCTAATCTTGCCTTTCGATAAAAGTACTCGGTCTGCTCTTTTAATGTTTTTAACTCAGAAAACTGAATTGTCTGAACGGCAGCCAAGGCTTCTTTATAATATCCGCCATCTGTCAAAAACCGAACCTTTAATATTTTTTGATTCGGCAGTTTATTTTCCGCCAGCTGAGCAGCCGCGTATTTATCGGGATCAGCTTGCTCTCGCCCAACCGTTTTTGCTTTTTCAAAATAGATTTTGGCCTGAGGTTCTTCATTCATTAGCCAGTAACATAGGGCGATTTTGTAGTTCGCATCTTTTTTGAAGCTCAGACTTCGATATCCTTTGATAAATTTTTGATAGGAAGCAATTGCTTTGGCATACTCCCCTTTGTTAAGCAAGGCCTCTGCACGCAGATATTCTACGTAATGCATTTGTAATCCTTGATTGTGTTGATCCAACTCAGAAATTAATTGTAGGACTTTCTCACTTTGAGAATCCTTCGTGAGCATGTTTATTGATAAAAACAGAATCAACCGGTTGTCAGGTTGATTTTTCAAACATTCTGTGAGGCCAGTTGCTGCTTCAGAAAATTGTTGATTGATAAATCCTTTTACAGTGAAGAACAAAATGTTTGCCTCAGTGCTTAGCGATGATTTTGAGATCCTTAATTCTTGCAATTGTTTCTGACCAGTAACGACAGATCCTCGCATCCCCAACAAACTTATGAACCAATGGTATTTATCAGGAACTGACCCTACCATAACTTGTATTACACCGCTGGTCTTTTTAATGGGTATGAAGGTTGGGTATTTCTTTAGGCATTCTTGTGTAAGATTATACGCTCTTCGTATAGCAAATACCGCGTTGAAACTTTGATCAAGATTAAGCAAGTTAAAGCCACGCTGGAGATTCAGTTCGGCCTCAAGGAAGAGTTTCTCAGGGCCTTCTGGCAACGTTTCAACAAGTTGAAGACGCTTTCTAAAATTGATTTCCAGTTGCTCGAATTTTTTTTGATCTTCTGTGATGAGCACATCAACTGTCTCGCTCAGGCTCAATACGTAGAGCTTATGAAGCTCTTGCGAAGCATCTGTAATTTTGTTTAATATTTCCTGTGCCTTTTCGGGCTGAAGGTCAAGAACTAAAAGGTATGCCTGATTGACTTGTTCACTAAACTGCCATAACGGATCCGTCTCTGCTCTTGAAATTAGCATCAATAAAAAAAAACAGGCGGTAAAGCCTGCTTTTCTTATGAATTTTATCGCTGAATAATTAGCCAACTTTTTTCACTCTTTTAACGGGAGCCGCCTTTTTTGGTTTTGCTTCTTCTTCCATTGAACCTAAATCCACATCAGCCAATATTCGGCCAGAGTGTTCATCGATAACAATTTTTTTCTTTTCACGAATCTCCGCGATTTTTTGAGGAGGTATGATAATGTTGCAACCTTCAGCTGCACCACGAACTACACGCACCACGGCAAGTCCGTTGGTAAGACTTCCGCGAAGACGCCCGTAATGCTTTAATAATTTATCGTCAATTTTTTTGGTGGCTTTTTCGCGATCAGCCAATAATTTCTTCTCCTCTTCCTCATTCTCACCCAAGATACCCTTCAACTCATTCTTCTTGTTTTCAAGGTCTTTAAGTCGATCGCTGATCAATTCCTCGATAGAAGCTATTTCGGCTTTCTTGGCATCAATTTTTTCCTTGGCCTCTTTGATTCGTTTTTCGCAAATCTGTACTTCTAACTCTTGTAATTCAATCTCCTTTGTGATGGCGTCAAATTCACGGTTATTTTTTACGTTTTTCTGTTGCTCGTTGTATTTCTTTACAAGCTTTTCTGCTTCTTTAATGCCTTCCTTATTCTTCTTGATATTGTCTTCAAGTTCTTTAAGTTCAGCTTCGAAACGACCTTGGCGCACTCGGTAGCCCTCCATTTCGTCTTCAAGGTCCTGAACCTCATCGGGAAGGTCGCCCCTTAATTTCTTT
>Ga0207112_1112_pt2 | contig 20235 bp, 13 predicted proteins | sample Alteio_BWMinHeat_72_FD_153549 | JGI IMG/M metagenome (GOLD analysis project Ga0207112, IMG submission 153549) | Enriched cells from forest soil in Barre Woods Harvard Forest LTER site, Petersham, Massachusetts, United States -... | ecosystem: Environmental > Terrestrial > Soil > Temperate forest >...
GTCGATATTGATGCTGTCGAATCCGAGTTCGCGGCAGTAATCGAACAATCGCTTGGTTTCAACGTACGGCTGGACGCGATGAATCGTCTTCTGCACGAGGGGGTCGAAATCCTGGATCCCCATGCTCAGGCGGTTGAATCCCACTCGTTTCAATGTGCGGCAATGCTCATCGGTGGTGACGCGGGGATCGATTTCGATGCTTACTTCCGCCGTTGGTGAGAATGAAAATCGCTTCTCGATGTACTTGTAAAGATCCTCGACTTGATCGGGCGAAAGAAATGTCGGCGTGCCGCCGCCCCAATGCAACTGCTCTACGGTGCGGCTGGTCAGGTTCTCGGCGCTTACCCAGTCGATCTCCTGTTTGAGCTGCGCCAGGTACGGGATCGCCACTTCGTGCCTCTTGTTGATGACGACGTTGCAGCCACAATACAGGCACAGCGACTCGCAGAACGGAAGATGGAAATACAAAGATAAGGGCGCCGGTTCAGGCTTGGCGTTCGCCTCCTGGAAGACCTGGCGGAGATGGTCCGGACCAAAGGCGTCGTCCCACTCGGGAGCGGTCGGGTAGCTGGTGTAACGCGGCCCGGGCCGGTTGTAGGTTTCCAAAGTGCTATCAGAAACGCAGACGGATTCGCCGTCGATTGTCACTTCAACTGAGTTCATCCAGGTCATCAAGTCTCTCCAGGGGTGTCATCGCCTCACAATTTCCATTGAGGCAATCACCATTCCCCGATCACGCCCTTATGTTTCAATAGATTGACGGCCTTGCCCCAAACGGCCTGTGGGAAATTTTCCGGCTTTGAGCGTAGATTTGCGCAAAGGTGCCGCCTCTGTTCACGAATGGGCGCATACAGCAGGGCCGATCAGCAGGAATGCAGTTTACTCCTGCTTCAGCCCCTTTCCCGTATGACAATCGACACATTTGCTTGACGAAACATCGATGTCGAGAGGGTGCTGGAACGAGCCGTTCTTCACCGCGATCGACTTTTCGCCGTCGGTCTGGTCAAGAGTGGTATGGCAGATATTGCAATCGCTGCGGATGACTTTGCCCGTATTGCTGACATGTTTGCCGTCGTGACAGCGGAAGCAGCCCTGCGAATAGTAGTGACCCACGTTATCGGGATGGGTCTGCCAATCGACCTTCATCTCCGGGAAGAAGGTAGACCCAAAAATGCGCTGGATCTCCACAATCGCCTTCTTGATTGAATCTTTCTTGGCGGCGTAGAGGTTGGCGTAGTTGGTGCGGTAGTACTCGTCGAGAGTCGCGGCGATGGCATTGTTTGCGTCCTCGGTTGAAGCGTAGCTTCTCGAGAGCGCCTCGACGGCCTTGAGCTTGAGATAGGGCAGAGAGGTATCGAGCTTTCCTCCGAGGAAAGCTTCGTTGACTGAGCGGTCGGGCGGAACGTAGATATGCGTCGGGCGGTTATGGCAATCGACGCAATCCATCCGGTGCTTCGGGACCTTTGCCAACTCTTCGGCTGACATTTGGCCTTCCTTCAATGTGTACTCTGTGACGTTGCCGTTTCTGTCTTTGGTTTGAACCCAGGGAATGGACTGGCGATGATCGTCGGTCGACACGTAATTCACCTGGTTGGCGATATTCATGTGCCAGTGGATGCCCGTGACCAGCCCTTTGTCGGGACTGCCCCCGCCAGTATTGATTAACATACGGGTTTGTCTGAGGGTGTTCTTTTCGTCGTAGCCGTAGTGGTTGAAGACCTTGAGTTGCGCGCCAAAGAACTTCTCCGGCCAGTGACATTGCTCGCAGGTGTCCTGGGCGGGTCGTAGATTGTGCACAGGGGTCGGGACGGGGCGCGGGAATTTGTTCAGGGTCGCGGCGTAGACCTGGTACGCGCCCGAGAGCTTTGAACGCACATACCACCCCGCGCCGGGCCCAACATGACAGTCGACACAGCGAACGCGGGCGTGCGGGGAGGCCTGATAAGCGACAAACTCGGGGTTCATGACTGTATGGCAGAGCTGGCCGCAAAACGCCACGGAATCCGTGTATTCATAGGCGCGAAAGCTCCCGAACGCGCTTGCAAAGACGAAGAGAAATGTGACCGCGATGAATACCAGCAGCGACCGCCGCCGCCGGGGATCGTTCAAATCAATCTTGAGATAAGCGCTCTCGCCTGATCCGGCGCGGCGACGCCGGCGCCGTTCGACCAGCATTCCGAAACCGATGACCGCGAGGCCCAAGACCAGGAAAGCGGGGAAGACCATGTAGGTCAAGATTCCGAGATACGGCTTTTCGTGCGTGCTAAACACCTCGGTCAAGAAGAGAAGGAGGATGGCGGTCGCGCTTGTGACGACGATGGCTATCCCGGCGAAGCTGATGAAGTTGCGCGACAAGCTTGGAGGCTTTGGCGGCTGTTCGTTAATCAGAATCATATTCTTTGGTCCTCGCTTCCCTTTCGTCGTTAATCCGCCGCGGGCGCCGGAGACGGATCGCGGGTTCCGTCTTTGGTCTGGCCCCGCGCCGCCAGGGCGGATTGGCCGCCGGGGCCCGAGGAAGACTCCTCCGCGCCCCTTTCAGTCATCTTCCTATAGTCGAGGCCGTGCTCCTCTTTGTACAGCTCAGTGGAGATTCGCCCATCCCAGAAAGCCCAGTTGAGCGGGTAGACATCCGGGTCGAAGATCACCTGATACAAATGCCAGACGACTATCGCCAGCGTCGCAAGAATCGCTTCGTAGAAGTGTATCGCCCCCGCAATGTCCACGAACCATCTTGGCAAGAACGCAAACCAACCAAGTTTGAACCAGATCATCAACCCAGTGAGGCCCATGATCAACGTGCCCCACACAAGGGCCCAGTATTCCGCCTTTTCCGCGTACCCAAAACGCCCGAATTCGGGTTTGGTTGACCCCAGTCCCCCGTAATAGGCCAGGTTCCGCCACACATCGGACAGGTCCTTCCGGCGCGGCAACAGATCTCGAAATCCTTCGCGCCCTTCCTTAGTAAACATGAGATAGGCAACATGGTAGGCGCCGGCAACCAGCATGACTACCGCAGCGATGCGGTGGCCAACCCGTCGGATCGCCTCGCTGGCTAGAACCGCTCCAAGCCAGGAGCCTGGATATTTCAATGCAAAGCCCGTCAAGACCAACACAGTGAAGCTGGTAAGCAACAGAGCGTGTTGAAGCCGCAGCCGGCGCGTCAGACGAACAATATCGCGGTTTTGGGCGCGACGAATGGCGAGCGCTTTCTTCCCCCAGATCAAGCCATTGTGAACAAGCATGCCGCCGATCACCAGCCCAATGAGGGGAAGGTATATCCATCGCACCCAGCGGGTCGCCGTGCTTCCAATATCCGGCGAAGATACAACGTCGAGGTGCACCTTGCCAAGGATGAAGTTTTCGCTTGCGCCCGGGTGGCATTTGCCGCAGGTTTGGGCGAGGTTCTGGCGGTTGATCATTGATTTGGCATCCGTCGAGGGCAAGATGTTGTGAATGCCGTGGCAACTTGCGCAATTGGCGACAACGCTCGATCCCATCTTCGAGGCCAACCCGTGATAACTGTCCATGTAGCTGCTCGCTCGCTTGCCGGGAACGTCGAATTCTTGCGCGAGCTTCATTCCCTCGTGGCACTGAGCGCATGTTGTTTTCGCCAGGGCCTGAGAAGCTACGGACGATGACGGATCGGTGTGCGATTTGATCAGGTGGATGCCGTGGCAATCCGTGCAAACCGGAGTCTGCCCGTTGCCCCGCGCCAGCGCCTGTCCGTGAACGCTCTGGTTGAATTCGTCGGCGATCGCCTTATGGCACTGGCCGCAGGTTTGCGGAATGTTGACTCGAAAGATAGATGATTGGCTGTCGGATGGCGGCCTGATATCGTGGTTCCCATGGCAATCGGTGCACACGGCCGCCTTCGGATTGCCGCTCGCTACGGCGCGCCCATGTACGCTCTCCTCGTATGAGAAGAACGGCCTTGAGCTGATGCCGCTCCCCTCCATGACGAACTTTTGACCGTGGCAGACGCCGCAGGTCTGGGCGATGTTGGCATGATTCACGTTGGACCTCGGGTCGCTCGACCTGAGGATCTCGTGTGCGTTGCCGTGACAGTCGCCGCAGGTCGCGGCCTTTGGATTGCCGTTTTGCAGGGCCTGAGCATGCAGCCCCTGGTTGTAGGCGGCGCTCGCATCTTTGTGGCACTCAGAACAGCTGACCTTCGCCGGCGGCGCACCATGCGGCAGCGCCTTCACGTCCGAGTGGCAACTGACGCAATTCAGGGAACCGTGCGCCGACCCTCTGAAATGATCGGGCTGGATTTGCAGGCTTGCGGGTTTGCCGTCCACCTGCTTGGTCAGATTCGGATTGTTGTGACAGGCCAGGCAATCTGAATTCGCCAGATTCTGGGCATGCGCCGGTCCTGAGCCGGCGCCCAATTGATTGGCCCAGAAGACGGAGAATATGAAGACAGCGAGGAACAGAACGCAGCGCTTCATAGCTCACCCTGCACGTTGGGCTGGCAAAGGCGCCTCCTAGGCCGGGGCCCGGCATAGGAGGTAAAACGAACCGAGCCGTTGCGAGCGGCCTGAGAAACCCGAGACCTGAGCCGCTGAATCAATGCTTCAGGACGCCCATGAACAGTTGCCCAACAAATCCGCCGGCGCGCCAGCGGGCGCCCCGAATCAGCGCTTAGCTGCGCTGGCGCGACGCCAATCTTGGCCCCAGTTTTCAATGCTTGAATTCACGAATATGGGCAACCAGCGCCTTGCACGTGTCGGCTCCAAGCGTACCCTCGTATGCCGGCATCTTGCCCTTTCCTTTGGCAACAATGTCATAGAGCTGCTGATCGGATTGACCTTGCACGTCGGCTGAGCCTAGATCGCGGACCTTCATGGCTTTGCCGGCGGGCGTGGCGCCGCTTCCATCAGCGGCGTGACAGGCGGCACATTTGGCCTTGTAGATGTCGGCGCCATCTGGCGCCGGCGCCGCGGCCGCCTGAGAACCAGTGTGACATAGGAACGCTGCTCCGAGAACCGCCGTCGTCATCCCTGCGGCCACCGCTTGCTTCAATTGCTTAATCGATATTCGCATCTCCAATCCACCTTTCATTCAGATACTCGCTTTGATGTGCCGGCTCGAACCTCCACGGGCGCGGCCATCGCAGGCTTGACCGCTCGCGTACGGCGGTCAAGCCTCGACAAGTGCAACAACCGTTCCTCGTAAAATCGCCCCAGGGAGCGTGTTTTGCCGCGCATAGGCGCGCCACTGAGAGGAAATCTGCGCAGAACGCCGCGCGCATTTCCACAGTCGCAAACGGCCGGCTCCGTCCACCATTGGCATACTGCGTAACCCCCCCCAAACGAAACTCCTCGCCGCGTTGTGCCGACGAGGAGCTTTCTGTCTTCTGTATCGGAGCCGAAGCGCGCGCAAAGCAATGCGATCCCCTGAGTCATGATGCCTTATCAGGCGCCCCGGCTCCATCTCGTTCTCTCATCATCACCCCCTTCGTTTTGAAGTGGCTCTGATGTCCGCCTGCTGGCTCCTATCTATCAACGACCCTGAGCGTCAAGCTGCTGCCAAATGGTCTTGTAGTCAGCCGCCGTTAGGGAATTCGTGTGCTTCCCGTTCTTGAGCGGGAACCAGTCTGAATGCTGGCCCTTGATCATCGGAATGATCTTCAAGGCGCTGTCTACCGAGAAGCCCGGATGGCAGCCGCTCACCGACCCCCCGAGGCCACAGGAATACGGCAGGTTCTGGGCCACCTTGTAGTCGTGGAACCGCTTATCCACCTGGGTGCCAAGAATCTTTCCATACACCGCCATGTGGCAATCCACGCAGCGGACCCCGCCGGCATACATTAGGCTGAAGGCCGCGTTATCCGTGTTGTGACGGGTTATGTGGCAATTCAGGCAGAGTTGATCTTCTTGGCCCTGGGGAACGACCTGATAGGCCGCAGCCGTATTCTTATCCTGACCGATCTGGTAAATCCCCAGCCGGCGACCGAGTTGTGCAGCCACCGTGTGCGACGGATGGCAGGACGCGCAGGTCACACCTTCCATGGCGCCGTCTGGAACCGGGTCGGTGTTCTTGAAGATGTTGTTCTTGTAAGATGACTGCACCGTCGCCTGGATGGGCGAATGGCACTTGGCGCAGTAGGTGTTCTGGGTCGAGTTGTAGTTCGACTGCGCGTGCCGCGACGCACGCCACCCGCCGCCTGTAAACACGAAGGCGTTCGAAGCAGTGTCAAACCTCACTCCGACCGCCTCGGGATTATGATCGCCATTTGGCCCCATGACGAAATGGCATGACGTGCAACTATCCGACTCCGAATAGTTGTACAACGGATTGGTTAGCGGGGACGGCGTCGGATTCCCCTGCGGCGTCACCGATTGCCCCTTTGTCGTTTGCGTGAAGGCTAAGAAACCCACGAGTAAGATAGCCCAAAAGAACAATTGCATGTATTTTCTGGACATTATTGCCACCTCCAACGTTATGATTCAATCCCTGTGGGTGGCCACGGTTCTCACTGCGCCCCCGCAGGGGATAAAAGGTTAATCCTCACTCCCAACTTGGCTCTGACTTTGCCCGCCTTCCGGGCGACTAAGCGGCGGCTGAGTGGCAGCCGGTTAGGGGGAGCCTCCCCTCCGGCCTTTCTCAGCCGCCTTACATCATCATTCTCGATCCTCCTCCCGGGCTCATTTGGCCCCTGCGGCGCGTTTACGCCGTCGAAACCCCTCGGGCAATCCTTCCTGCTAGTCGCGGCGTCCAAAGTAGATTCGCAGCGAGGTATAGGGAAGATGCGCGCGATAGTGCTGGAGGTTCAGGAAGGTCTCCTTGTAATCAAAGTACTGGTACCCGGCAATCCAATCCACCCTCTGATGCAGCTTGACTGCAATCTTGAATTCGGGAGATTGAGACTGATACGGGAACGACCCAACTAGCACCGTTGGGGCGGATATGTGCTCGCCTTGCCCTGGATCTTTGTTGATGCGATAGCCCGCATAGAGGCGCAGGCGAGGATGCACCTGGGCGAAAGTCGAGACGAAGAAGTAGTTTTCCGCCATGAAGTAGCGGCTGAGGCCGTTTACCTCCACGTTGTTGTTGAAGAAGATGATTTCGGCTTCGCTGGTCAAGTGCGAGTGCGTATAGCCAGAACTGATATTGAACTTGTCGCTGGGCGTCCAATCCACGGACCCCGTAAAGATGCGGCTCTTGACGCTGACCCCGGAGCCGGCCGTCGCGAGATTGTTGAGCGGCGACGGATTTGTATTATCCTTGGTCACGAACGAACCATTGATCGACAGGGTCTTCGTCGGCCGCACGATGCTGCGCAAGCGCACGTTCGTGTAGTCATAGTTGGCCGTGTTGACGAACACGTTGTCGGCCGAGCCGCGCTCCAGATCGAAGTACACCGACCAGATCTTTACCGGGCGCGCTTTGAACCCAACAAAGAACGCGTTCGTCGTATTGTCGAAGACCTCGGTTCCCGGACTGCCGGGGACCACCGGAGAGAACGAGAAGTCGTTGGTGTCGAGCTCAATGTGGCGGCTCGTGTAACGATAGCCCGCGTGAATTGAGAACTGCCTGCTGAAGTCATAGTCCCCTTCAAAGGTGTTTACGTAGCGGCGGTACTGGGTCGTACGGAACGAGAACTGGTCCACGAAGACGGGCGGCAGCGGAGTCTGCCTAAAGACAGTGGAGCGCGTCTCTAGCAAGTTCTCGATCAGCTCCCGTCCGCCGTCGATGTGGAAGTCGTTCACTCTGAACGTGTCAGACAGTCTGAATCTGTCCGTCACAAACACGGTCACGCCCAGGTCGCCCATCGCCGTCGGCCGCTTGGCGTTGCCCGCTGCCGTAAAACTGTCGAGGATAATGTTGTTCTTGATGGCGTCGACGCCGGTGACTGCCTCGTTCAAGAGGTAATGCGTCGTCGTGTTGGTATAGACGGCGCGCGCCGTGATATCCACCTTCTTGGCGATCAGAGTATGCAAGCTGAACCGCGTGAACGGCGTCGTCCCACGCGTCGGGAGGTCGCGCGTGAAGGTGTTGATCGCTGAGAAGTTCGTCGTGTTGTTGCCTGGCTGGTTCGTCGCCGTATAGGTCGTGTCGTCCTTGAAAAAGCGCCAGCCCTGCTGGAACGACAGGTCAAATATCCACAGCTTGGCATCAGCGCCGAGACGAAACTCGTCCGACGCGGATCGCACCGGCGAGACGAGGGGGAACTCGTCGCGCTGATAATCGTAGGTCGTGAGCGTGGCGCCGCTGTTGCGATTGAAAGAGTAGCCGAGGTTGAACTTAATGCGGTTGTTTTGCGGCAACAAAGTCAGATCGAAGTCGCCCAACCGATTCTCCGTGTCTGCCGTATGTTGGCCGAGCGCGAGATTGGTGAGGGCGTTGAAATAGTCAAAGCGCCGATAGTTGGCGTCGAAACGGTACCAGCCGGTCTTCTCGACGTTGACGCGCAACTGCCGGCTCGGATCATTTCCCCAACCATACGAATTGACCATGAGGTTGTCGAACAACAGGCCGTTGTTCTCTTTCGACTTCATGAGGAAGGTCGAATCAAAGAGTCGAAAGCCCGGTTGGTAGTTCAGATCGCTGCGGTATTTGTTGGCGTCGCCTTCGATCGCGATGCCGCGAACGCCGAACTCGACGCTGGAATCAATCGTGTAGGGATTCGCGTCCTTTTCGGCAGCGGGCGTGGATTGCCCCTTCTTGTCGCTCGTGCTGACCACCGGCGTCAGTTCCTTTGCTTGATCCTTCTTGTCGTCCGCGGCCGGCGCGCCTTTGCTGTCAGCCGCCGCGGCTTGATCCTTCTTGTTTCCGTCGAGCGCGGGCTGCTGCGCCCGAGCATCGTGAGAAAGCAGCACGATGCCGAGCACGAACCCTAGCAAGAACAGCAGTCCGAATCCAATTTTGTTCTTCATAGCAACTTCCTCCTCAACGAGCATTTGCTCCGTCGCCTTTCTTCCATGCTCTTACCGGAAAAAGAATTCATTTACGTTAGACCCGTGAATCTTCGCGTGACAGGTTGTGCAGTTCTGAAAGCGAGTGGACGACTGGTTGTGGAAGCTGGGCGTATTGGGCGCCCCGATGGCAAGCGTGTTCGTATGGCACTCGATACAGAGCTGATTCATCTGGTTGCGCTTGAGCATCTTGGGATTGGCCGACCCATGCGTGTCGTGGCAACTGGAGCAGCCTTCGACTTTCAGAGGAGCGTGCTCGAATACAAAGGGTCCTTGCTTATCTGAGTGGCACTTCACACAAGCGGCATCTGAACCGACGGCGAGCCGCGCTTGCTTCAACTCGAAGCCGCCGTGCGGGTTGTGGCAGTCGCTGCACTTCATCGCGCCTTCAAGCACCCTGTGATGAAACGGCCTGGTGAATTGGCCCTTCATTTCGTTGTGGCACGAGAGGCACAACTGCGGATCGTTCTTGACCAGCATCTTTGCCGGCGCCAAGTCATTCGCGTGCGCGCCGAACCGGCCCAGGGCCTGTAGCGAAGACGGCGCGTCGTTGCGGGTCGCAACCGGGCCCGCGACTTTATCCGGCGTCGTCGGTGAGTAGTGCGGAGAGTGGCAGTCCGTGCATCCAACATCGTTCCGCCAATGTTCGCCGCGCCGGAAGTTATTGTGCTCTTCTTTGCCTGCGTGACAGCTAAGACAGGCCTCGGATTTCTGCTTTGCCGTTTCATGCTCGAAGGTGCGGATCTTGGTCTTGTCGCCGCCAGCGTCGACGTGCGCCTTGCCCGGGCCGTGGCACGATTCGCAGCCCTGCCTCTCGGTCTTCCATCCGGTATGGCTCAGTTTCGCGTGCGCTGTCTCGGCAAAACTGTTGAACTGGGCTTCGTGACACGCCTTGCAGGTGTCGCTGCCGACGTAATCGCCTGTCGCGGCGGCCGCCGGCGCATTCTTCTGATCTTCGGGTTCCGGCGCCTTCGAGAACGAACTCGACGCCAATAGAAAAAGGCCGAGCGCGACACCTGAGCCCGCCAGCGCCAGCTTTATCAACCGTAAGGGGTTCATACCATTCCCTCCTTGGATTTCGGGACCAGCTTAACCTGTTTCCCTGTAACCACCTTATGGAGGCAGTCACTTGAATACGTGACCGCCATCACCGGGGTTTCGCCTTGATCACTCGAGCCAAGCTTAGAGCAATTGCCGTTCACAAGGCTCCATGGCTCGCCGGCCGCGCCGAAGATCACTCCCCTGGCTGGTTAACATCTTGGATATAAATGACTTATGACGCCCATTACGCACTGACGGGGCCGCCAGTCGCGGCGCCATTGAACAACTTCCACGTTTCGTTCAAAGAGTTTAGCGAAGTTTTGCGCAGTCCGACTGTGTGGAAACACTCAACAGAAGAAAGTGAAGAGTGAAGAGTGAGAAGTGAAAAGTAACGAATGCTAGCGCGGGTGAGGACCCTTGCGACCGGCCTGCGCTTGACCGTGCGGTTCTGGGGCTGCTGGTGCTGTTGCGTAAGAGGCGGTGACCACGTGACGTTGCAAGGCCAAACGACAATCTCCCTTACGTCCGCGTTCAAGAGCGGAACGTCGAACCCTGATGACATTTTTTGCAGTCAGAGAAGCTGTCCGCTCCGAAGGCGCGCTGATTGTTGTGGCAAGTGATGCAGCTTTGCGCTTGTCCAGAGGCGTGATGCATCAGTGGATTGGGCCGGGTGACCTGATCTTGCGGCGGGGCGCCGCTACGGACGTAGTGACACTCTGTGCAGCTCAATCTACCGCGCGCGTTATGCGCGGCGTGGCTGAAGCCGACCTTGTAGGCTCTCGCAGCGACTGCGAAGCGACCGTAGGGCCCTTTTTCGTGGCACATGCTGCACGAGACCGCGGCCCCGCCCTCCGCTTCCTTGCCAGGCGTATGGCATTCGTAACATGTCGCGTGCGCCGCCGAGCCCGAAGGTATCGACAGCGCGACTCCCTTATTGATCGACTTGTGACAGGTCGAGCACGCGGAGCCGGCATGCAAACTGTGATTGAATTTGACCGAGAAGCCATTCAGCTTTGGAGGGCTCTTGAGCTCCCCGCCCTTGGGTTCCGGCGTCGTATGGCAAGTCGTGCAAATGGGTCCCTTTAGATCAGCAAACTTCTGCGAATGACAGGCGGAGCACGGCCTGTGTCCCGGGCGATTCGGTTGCACCGCCCTATCCTCGCGGCGATGACAAGTCAGGCATGGCAGCCTCGAATGCGCCGAGCTGGAGTGGGCGAAGCGCGAGTAGTCCGGCTCCGCGCCCTGTGGCTCCGTCGCGCCAGGGCCGAAGGAGAAAGCCGCGGCCGCGGATGAGAGCGCGCCTGCATTATTCAGAGTTGCGGCGAAACCGCCCGCCGCAAGCAAAAGGATCGACACTATGAGAAGGCGTTGGCCGCGGCGCGAATCGCAAGCCGGGGAGAGAATCTGTGACCCGGTTTCTGTGGTGGTTTTCATGAACTACTTGCTCTTGATTGCTGCTAACGCTTGCAAATGAGATGCCGGGACCGGATTCCTGCCCATCACGGCGTGGCACTTGGTGCATTGAAACGCTGAGTTCGCCTTCTTCTGATCGACCTCGGCGTTTAGGACTCCGCCGTCATCCGACTTCGGCGTTATATGACAACCCGACCCTGTGCCTCCGCAAGAGAGCACCGGCACTTCAGGCCCCTTGTCGCTCAACGTATCGATCCGCGCCGCGGAATGACAGCCAGTGCAGCTCAGATCGGCGTGGACCACCCATTCGTGGCGGAACTTGACGGCCTCGCGCCGGCGCCACTTGTCGAGCAGTGTCCTGTCTTTAATCCCCATCGATGCCGCCATCCCAGGGTCGAAGTCCGCGTGAGCCTGCTTGCGCGCCGCGCTCTGGTCCGCTGTCATCAGCCGATGGCAGGTTCCGCAGTCAGACGATGCGGGAGCCAACCCGCCCTCGGGAGCGTGACAGGTAAAACAGGCTGAGTGTCCGGGCGGCGAGGTCTTGAAGTTCCCTTTCTTGAGCCAGAATGTCGTTTCGGCCAGGTCCTTTGGCGGCGGGGTGACGTATTCCTGGTCCGAGTCGCCTTGCGGCTGAAGGGTCTGATGACAGGTTGCGCAACCCTCTGCCTTTGCGGCTGGAGCATCCGCTTTCTTAGATTCTTGCGAATAGGAGGCAAACATCGGCCGGAATCCGCGAACTTGCGGGGCGTCTTTCGGGCGATCGGGCGCAGCCTCGCCGAAAAGGCCCTCGTGTTTGTCGTGCGGAAAATAAACCCGGAAACCAGACTCGGCGGTCTGCCCCTTTGGTGAAGCGTCAAAGATCTCGGGAGGATTCGGAAACGGGAAACGCTGGCTGTTTCGCGGCGACGGACTGACGTGGCACACCCGGCAGATCGAGGGCGTGGCGCCCTCGAAGAACTGCTGGCGGTGGCACTTGAGACAAGACGAGTGCTCGGGATAGTCGGTCACGTCCGGAAAGGCGGCGTCTCCCTTGCGCACCTCTTTCCAGTTCGCCGTCGGAACCTTGTGGCAGACATTGCACTCCTGCTGTTTATGTTGCGCGACCTGATGTGTGAACCTTGAATAAGGAGTTGCCGCAGCCGGATCGTAGCTGCGCCGCGTCCCCCCTTTCTTCCGTGAGCGCTGGGCTGAGCCCGGCAGGTTAAGCTCGGCGCTAGACCCAACTATTGGCCAGGCGAAAGCCGCGTATAGCAGAGCGAATAAGCCACACAAGGCTAGAAGACTTTTCCCGACCTTCCGTTGTCTCATGTCCACCATCTCAAAAAAGGACCCCTCTCCTTGCCCACCCTGAGAGGGGTCCATAGTAGCCCAACCGTGTCAGGTCGGGAATCCCGTTAGGGCCAACCTCGTTGCCATTTCGTCCAAGACCGTCGATATCTCAAGCGTAGGAGTGAAGTCCAGGCAACAGGTAGCTAACGCCGAGCCAGGTAAAGATCACGAGCGCAAAGCCTAATAGCGCGAAATAAGCGCTGCGCCTTCCACGCCACCCGTGAGCGATGCGCGTGTGCAGGAAGCCCGCGTAGGCCATCCACGCCACCAGCGCTCCCACTTCTTTCGAGTCCCATCCCCAGTATCGTCCCCACGACTCATTCGCCCACACGGCGCCGGTGATTAGCAACAGGGTCAGAAGCGGGAATGCCACGCTCACAGTCCGATACAGCAGAGAATCGATCGAGTGGAGCGAAGGCATGGCCGAAACGACCGCGTCGCGCTTGGCGGAGAACAGAGACACGATCAACAACGCGACGAATAGAGCGAGGAGTCCGCCGAGTTCAACCGGATTGGATTTGACTCCGAGTGAGAGCTTCTCGGTATTCTGCTCGACCCACTCCTGGCCCAACTGCGCCTGATGCTGCGGCGCTATGTTTTCCTGCATCTCACTCGCAAGCCATTGGCCGAACGCCGGATACTCGCGCTCGGGGATATGCGCCGCGGGGTTACTGACGCTCTTGACCTGAGCCACGAGCGTGATCAGAACAACACCTTGCAACACGACGGCCGAGCGGAACAGCCTCCAGGCCCACTTCCTCGCCTTTTCGTCGCGCCTTTGCCAGTCAAGCACGAATAGAACCAGTGACGCCGTAATGGCGAGCAACACCGCCGCCATCAGCGGCCCGACGCCGGGCAGGCTGGCGCGCAGCGGCAGAGTTGTTTTGCCCAATAGCACCGAGGCGCCGTACTCCGCATGAAACGGAACGCCGTAGCGTCCGACCGTTCCGTACACTAACAGTCCAAACAGCGCAACGGTTATCGCCATGGCCTCTGAGCGGACTCCATCTTTGAGCAGATACGCGAATGCCAACCCAAAGCTCACCAGGCAGACGCCGTAGCCCAGCGTCGCTATGGAAACATGAAACGGCCGCCAATAGCTGTCGAGAATCGGCGGCAGCGTGCTGATGTCGTTGCCGAGCAGCATCGCAAGCGTCAACACGACGGTGACGATCGGCATCGACAGCGCTCCAACGAACCTATACTTAGGCTTGCGAATGATGACCAGGGTCGTGATCGCCGCGCCAAAACAGAAGCCCAGCGTCAGAGGATACAGGTTGTCGAGCGGAAAGTACCGCCAGATTCCATTGATCCCCTTTTTCCAGCCTTCGGCCTCGCCTGCTTCGATCCAGCGCACCATCCAGCCGGAAAAGTTGAAACAGACGCCCGCCGCCGTAGTAAAAAGCCCAAGCCGGTTCAGGACGTTCTCTTTGACAAACATGTTCGTGACCAGGATCACAGCGGCGCTGATGTAGCTGACCAGGGCCAACAGGGTGAGTGCGCCCTCATACAAGAAGCCGCGAGGTCCCAAATAAAGGCGGGCGAGCACGAATACCACCGCCAGCGCCATCGGCGCAAGCACCGGAAACATATTCCTGAATCTTTCGGGCAGGCTCAATTCCAGCCCAATCATAATCGGATCATTTTGCTTAATTGCTCTACTCATTTCGCGCCTCCCGTGCTGACCGAGCCGACAAGCACGTTGAAACGCGCTTCGAAAGCCGGGCGATTGCGGTTCGTGTTGCCCGCAAAGTAGACCTTGGAATGACGGCCGTCCGGTTCGACGACCGCCCACGCGCGCTGGTGCGCGAAAAAGAAGACGCCGCAAAGCGAGAGCGCCAACAACGTGAAACCTGCGTAGACCGGCATTCGACCAGGATCGTATTGCACCGTCAGCGTATGCGCCGTGGCGACCTTTTCGAAGCTCTTCAGCACGGTCTTCTTCGGGGCCTTCTCGGCAGCCTTGTCAATCGGCGCGGCGTTTCCGTGGGGATTGATCTCCGGCAGTTGACTGAGCATCTGCGCGTTAAACGCCAGCTCAATGCGCGTCTTGCCGTCCGGCGTGGAGATTCGGAGTTCGGCCACCGGGTTGTTGTAGTCGTTCGACTGGGTCGCGGCCTTGCCGTTTTCGATAACAAAGTCGGGATAGAAACGGGTGTATTCGACGCGACCGATCGCCGGGACATCGACGGCTCCGTTGCGATCGATGGTCACGTCCTGAGCCTGCCCGCCGTCCGTTGGTTCAATGGTCACGGTGATCTGGCGGGCATTTCCTTGCGGCGTAAAGCTCGATTGGAAAAAGCGATAGCCGCGATAATCATAGGGTGCGTTCAGATGGACTAGCGCCGGAATCTCGGACGCTCCATCCTTGATTTTAATGAAGCTCAGCCAGTCGATCGTATTCATTACGTCGAGTCCGCCTTCTGGCCTAATCAACTGTTGCTGCAGGTCGGCGCACTCAATTTTGAAAGGCAACTGGGCGCGGCCTTCGCGCTCGCCCGCAATGCCGCTCGTGAACGTATTGAAACCTTCAGAGGTCGAGCCCGGCGTAATCTCCATGTTGCCGCCGACGCCGTAGCGGCTGGTGAGAAACCCGCCAATGAAGATAGTCAAGAGCGCGACGTGAACGAAGTACGCGCCAAGCCGGTTCCAGACGTTGCGTTGTGCGAATATGGTTGTACGACCTTCTTCTTGACTAATGCGCGGCCGCAGGCCTCGTTTGCGCCATGCAGCCGCGATCTGTTCGGCCACCCCGTCCGGCGGCCCGCTCACTTCTTCAATGGCGTTAAACGCCTGGCCGTGAACGAAGTTAGGCGTTGCGTTCAGCTTGGGCTTGCGGATGTATCTCCACGCAGTCGGAAATCTCTCGATGGAGGAGAGGATTATGTTGAGTCCGGTCACCGCCAGGAACAGCGTAAAGTACCACGAGTGGTAGATGTCGAAAAAACCAAGCGACCCGTAGAGGCCCCTTTGCGAGGGCGTCAGGCGCTCGTAGTATTTGTGGAATCCTTCCACATTTTGCTGCATGATGACCATCCCAACGATGCAGCAGGAGAGCAGAAGGATCAGCATAAAAATGCCAAAACGGACGGAGCTGAGCAGACGCAGCCCTTGGTCGAGTACCGACTCAGCTTTGCGCCCGGAGGGCTGCGCCTTGCTATCCGCTTTTGGCAGAGCGTGATGTTCGGTGGGCAAGTGCGTCTTTAACGTCGCCATAGTTCACCTCGAATGTTATAGCGGGGCAGTCAAACGTATGGCGGAATTCGTGCCTTCGCCCTTGTTCGTTGCCGTCGTTTGATCTCCCCGCCATCTCGGGGTTCTGCTAGGGCAATTACCGTTCACAAACTGGGCTGAGGTGTGGGCGTGCGTTGCGAGCACAGCGCTAAGTTGTTGTATTAATGCAGGCATACGCCGATATTTGCTTCCGCCTTAAAATGCGGGTGACCGACTTCTAAGCTCGCTTGAAAGGCCTGAAAGGCTCACACAACTGGAATTTTTCCCTAGGAGCTGGGCAGATTCCCCCACAGCCAAGACGTGCTGCCCGCGTGGACCATCGAGAGAGGTATTGAAGCGAGTGAGGCTGGGTGACGTTACTCAAGGTGGTGGCTTCGAGACCAGAAGAGGGTTGCGACATGAAGAAGATGAGACGAGGAAGACGAGGCTGAACCAAGTGCGCGGGCCCTGGTCCCTGCCTCACCCTGATTGCGCTGAAGCCGCCCTCGTTCCTTGATGCCTTGCACTCAGATGCGCGGGGCCGGGTCCCTTTCCGAACCTCTATCTGGGCTGGAGCCCACTTTCCCTTGAGGTGGACCCGGACACGCGGGCCAGGTCATGTTAGACGCGGGTTTCCACAGGGCGGGGCTGATAGATGGCTGTGTGCCGAACGTGTTGGACGATTCGGTCCCCTGCCGCGGTGAATAACAGATCGAGCACCACAAACTCGTGCCCCTTGCGTTCAAATACATCGCGAATCAGCCCGCGGACCGAAATCCCCTCGCCGTTTATCGCCGCGCCGTGATTGATCAATTCGCTTGCGGCGTGTATCCACGGGCCGAGTCTAAAATTGCGTACGAGAATCATATTCGCCAAGGCCAGGAGCGCCATCGGATGGGCCGGCGCGGCTGGACCGAAATAGATCGGCAACGTTTCTCCAAGGCCCTCCAGAAGCTCGAGGTCGGGAACAAGCAGTTTAGTCCTCAACGTTCCGAGGGGCGTCCCAGGGCGCAGCGTTTCTCGCGACGGAGTGGGTCTGTTCTCCATCGGCGGAAGCGCGGCCTCTGGATAGTCATCCAGACGTGGTTCGCCAAGCCACGCTGAGGAATCGTCGACCGTTGCCAGACCGGTCGCGCAGGCGACTCCGTCGTCGCGGCCGGCCTCAACGGCCACCTTGATTGGAACGGAGGCGGCGTCAAGTTCAGCGCGGACCGTTACTTCGTCGCCATCATAGACCGGCTGATGAAACTTGACCTGCATCGCGCCGCGCTCCAACCAGGCGCGGCCGAACCGCGCCACAATCGGCACAGTCATATAGCCATAGACGGCGACGCCCGGGACCAGCGCGCCGCGAAAGCCGTATTGTGCGGCCACCAGGTCATCGTGGATCTTATTCTCCGATTCAGACGCCGTGTTGCGGGCGCGAACCCGGTATAACGGCAGGCAGAAATCGCTGTTCTCTTCCATGACGACGTCAGACTCTTGGGCGTTCAAGAGGCGGGACTACTGATAGTAGCGGACCAGCCATTCGGCCACGAGCGCTGGCTTCGGCCCACCCTCGACTTCCACCGTGACCGCCCAGATAATCTGGGCGCCCCCAGCGATGTCTTCGACCGCCTGGAGGGTGAAATGGCCGCGAATGCGCGAGTCCGAAGCAACCGGCGATACAAAACGAAGCCGGTTCAGGCCGTAGTTGATTCCCATTTTGAAATCCCCAGCCACCCTCACTGCTTGCGCGGCGAGTTGCGGAAGCAGCGACAGGGTCAGGAAGCCGTGAGCTATGGTGGTCTTGAACGGCGATTCCGACCGGGCGCGCTCAGCATCAATGTGTATCCACTGATGGTCGTCGGTGGCGTCCGCGAACGCATCAATGCGTGACTGCGCGACTGCGAACCAATCGCTGACGCCCACTTCTTCACCGACCAGGGTCTTGAGTTCCGCTATTCCTTCGATAACACGTGGCGACATTTTGAACCCCCGAAGTAGTGATGAGTGATGAGTGACAGGCGACGCGGAGTAGTGAGGAGGTGATGAGTGACAAGTGACTAGTGACGAGCAGAATCCGCCCTCTCTTGCTTGTCACTCGTCACTTGTCACTGCCTTTCTCACACTGCTCCAGCGGCGCGAAATTCACTGATCTCGGCAGGAGCGAAGCCGAGCTCGGTCAGAATCTCGTCCGTGTGCTCGCCGAGCGTCGGCGGTCGGCGAAGTTTACTCTCGGGCGTATCGCTCAGCCGCACCGGCCTCGCGGCAATTGGCACCGCCTTGCTGCCGCCTGGATATTCGACCTCTTCCAGCAAACGGCGCGCGCCGACCTGCGGGTCGGCAAGGGTTTCGTCGAGGGCGTAAACCGGGCCGCACGGAATTCGCGCGCGTTCAAGCGCCGTTATCACGTCGTCGCGGGAACTCGTTGAGCACCAGTCAGACATAGCCTCGTTAATCAGACCCGCATTGTTCGCCCGCGTTAGATCGTCACTACAGCGCGGGTCGTCGATCAAGTCCTCGCGGCCAAGCAGCCGCGCCCAGCGCCTGAACATCTGATCCCCAATGGTGGGCACGATCACCCACCCGTCGCGAGTTCGGTACACGTCGCCAGGAGCAGTGTAGAAGCTGGTGTTCCCTTTTTGTTCGCGCCGGATTCCGGTGGTCGCCCGCTCAGCCAGAAGCGGAGTCATGAAGGTTACCCCGGTTGCCAGCAGCGAGACATCAATCAGCCTGCCCTTGCCGGTTTCACGCCGCTCATACAGCGCCGTCATCGCGCCAAACGCCGCGTGGAGCGCAGTCCCATAGTCGGCCCAGGATACAATCGAGCGAATCGGCGGGCCGGGAAATCCGGTCAGGCTCATAGAGCCGCTCATTGCCTGAGCAACGCCGTCGAAACCGAGGCGGCCGGCGTACGGTCCGTCAGGGCCGAATGTGGACGCCATCACCAGAATGATGTCCTCCCTGATCGCACGCAGGGAATCATAATCCAGGCGCAGCTTCTTCATGACATCGAGCGGAAGGTTGACGACGACGATGTCGGCGCCGCGGACGAGCCGCCTCACAATCTCGCCGCTTAGGTGATGCGCGGGATTGAGAGTCATCCCGCGCTTGTTCCGATTGATGGTGAGAAACAGGCCGCCCTCGCCGCTTTCGGTCACGGGTCCGACGGTGCGGTCTTCCCCGCCCTCGCGGCGCTCGACTCGGATTACGTCAGCTCCAAAGTCAGCAAACAACATCGCGCAATACGGCGCCGCGATGAAGCGCCCAAAGTCGATCACGCGAATTCCAGCAAGCGGCCCCGTCATTGTCTAATTGCCTCGTTCGAAAATCCGGTCACGCAACCGCGAAGCATCGTAACTTCTGCGTAAGCTTTATTCAACTCGTTGCATAGCGAGCAAGCGTCGTCTACCATTGTTGGCTAGGGCTGGGCAACCATCTCAGAGGCCGGCTCCCCTAACGCTTTGGAACGATTGACCAAAGAGCCACATCCCACTCCACACCTTTCGCTCCAGGTCCGGGCGGATAACCTCGCCCGCATGGCGCGGGACCTGTTTGATGTCGCCGTGATCGGAGGCGGGATAACCGGGGCTGGAGTGGCGCTGGACGCGGCGTCTCGCGGCCTTTCAGTCGCTCTGATCGAAAAGGGCGACTTCGCGAGCGGCACGAGTTCGCGCTCGTCGAAGCTCATTCACGGCGGTCTGCGCTACCTCGAACAGTTCCATTTTGGCCTGGTGCGCGAGGCGCTGCACGAGCGCGCCATACTGGTCCACATCGCCCGACATCTGAGCCAGCCGCTGCCGTTCCTGGTTCCCATTTACGCGGCCGGAGCGCCGTCTCCTCTGGGCAACAGCAAATTGAAGCTGCGGCTCGGCCTCTGGCTCTATGATTTGCTGGCCGGCCGCAAGAATATCGCGCGCCATCGCTGGCTCGAGCCAAAGGAAGCGCTCGAACTGGCGCCGCATCTCGAACCCTCAGGCTTGCGCGGCTGCTTCCTCTACTACGATTGCTTGACCGATGACGCGCGCCTTGTAATTGAAGTCGTCAAAGCCGGCGCCGCATATGGCGCGCTCGCCGCGAATTACGCGCGCGTCTGCCGTATGATGGACTCATCCGCTCGGCTCTCGGGCATTGAAGTCGAGGATGCGATCACCGGTCGCCACGTCACCTTGAGAGCGCGAGCGATCGTCAACGCAACCGGCGTATGGGTCGACGAGGTCGCGCGGCTTGCGCTTGCCGATAGTCCGCGGCGCGTGAGGCCGTCAAAAGGCGTCCATATCGTGGCGCCAGCCGAGAGATTCAAGAATCAGGCGGCGGTCCTGATTCCGTCCCTGGGCGA
>Ga0207112_1118_pt1 | contig 20062 bp, 15 predicted proteins | sample Alteio_BWMinHeat_72_FD_153549 | JGI IMG/M metagenome (GOLD analysis project Ga0207112, IMG submission 153549) | Enriched cells from forest soil in Barre Woods Harvard Forest LTER site, Petersham, Massachusetts, United States -... | ecosystem: Environmental > Terrestrial > Soil > Temperate forest >...
ACCGACATATCTGTTCAGATAGTATTTTGGAGGATTATGGAGATACTGAAATGGATCTGGCATACCTAAGAAAAATTGATTCGTTAAAAAGAACCGGCGTTTTGTTTGAACGATTGAGTTTCAACCAACCCCGCAGAGAAAAAAAGCAGATTTCTGCAAACGAAGAAAACATTCTTTTAAAGATTCACGACCTTTTCAAAAAACATGGCACTAACTATTATATCGTCATCACACCACTGTATAATCAAATGCAATTCGACTACGCTGACATGCAAATTCTGAGAACTATCTTTGGGAATAACCTTTACGATTTTTCGGGCGTCAACGAAATAACAAACAACGAATACAATTATTTGGACCGATTGCATTTCCGACCGTGCATCTCCAAACAAATGATCGATTCAATCCTCGACCATCCTCGTGCCAGAGAGAGTTCATTTTTAGTACCTGCACAAAATAGCGTCTTGAAAACTGTCGGCTTGAAGCCCTGAGACCAAATTTATGTCAATGTCTTTTCTCCAAGATCTTACGGCAAATCGCGACAAGCACGGGGCTGTGCATGTGCCATCGAGATCGAAAATAGTTGTATTTTCTTGGAGTAACTCTTCGCTGACTCGGGTTATTTACTTTTCCCGAATTGCTGTTCAAGCCATGTAAATTGGTCAGTCTCGGATTTAGCCGATGAGACCTACCGGGGTTGTCCCTCCTCCTTCACCCACCTGGTGAGTTACCAACAAATCACTTTTTGATTTTGTACACAAACAAGTTCGCGGGTCTCCCCAGTGTCCCTTCACTTAACGTGTAATATTCATTGCCATTTTGCGACCAGGCGATCGCTTCGCCTTGCGGCTCGCGCTCATAGGGCAACCAGATTGGTTTCTTAATAAAGACTTTAGGCAAACTTTCGCTGGGTGATCTTTTCCAATAGTACACTCTATCATAGTCTTTCAGCAAAACTTCTGTTCCATCCGGAGAGATGCTGCCGGCAACGATTTTTGTGAAGGGTATTGTCGTCACTTTGCGAAGCACAATGGTATCCTTAGGGAAGGGAAAGGGAGTTGTATAAAGAGCAACCGATTCTTCGCTCTTGGAAATAAGAAAAAGATCGTTAGTAAAAGGATCAATTAAAATTGTTTCTGAATCGCGTTTACCGTCAGGTAATTTCAAAATCAACGTATCAAACTGAGTAACCGTCATCTCTTTTTGTCCGTGTAAGGTCGGTTCCTCAAAGCGATAAATGTATTTCAGTTCATATTGAGCCCAATTATCGCCGATGTCTGCCACGTAGATATATTTCTTGTGTGGATCGGGGCCAGCGCCGATCGCAATGTCCTCCCAATCACGATTCCGACCGTTTAATAAGGTGCAGACCAATCTAGTTTTTCCTTGCTGATTAATTAGGAAGACTTCCGGTGGATTGCCACTATCATTAATAGTCCAAAGGAAACCAGGGTTTGCGATACTTGCCACCAAGCCTGATGCTTCTTCAAGCCGTTGATCGACTTTGCCCAGAGATGTGACAACCGCTAAAGACTTTGGTTTTTTAGACTCGCAATTCAATAGAACCAAGCTCATGACAATTGAAAAAAGAACTCTTGTACCCTGCATAAATTGCTTTCGGCCTTGAAGAATATTAGGCAAACCTAATACCTTACTCTAACATCTCGTTCACATTGTTCCAATAAAGTGTAAGAGATTCAATTTTATCGATATAACTATCATAAGTATTTGGTTTTACTATATAGTGACGTCCAACCCGCACTAAATTCATGTAAATGAAAACTTATAGGATTACACTTGTAGCGGACGGAATTATATCTACGATTTTTAAGTCATTTTTTCAATGCCTCGTACTTTACACTCAAAGAAATTAGAAATCATCGACAAGCTCTTAATACTGAATTGAGTGAAACCTGTTTGAAGTCTCGAACCAAAGCGTATATCGAAGGTGGTCTCTATTTACCTTCGAATTTAGGTGAATTATGGAGTTCTGGTGATTACAAAACAAGCATCGCGGTGCAAAAACTAGTCTATCCCCAAGGAATCTATATTACCCGAAATAATCTCGAGTATCGAACCAAATGGGTAAAATTCTATCCCATCTCTAATCAATTCATTATCTGGTAATTCCACAATAGGAATAGGAAGTTCAGTGATGGATTTAATCACGCAACCATTGTGGGCCCTGCTGGGAACGATCCAGCGACCCTCAGATTATGAGTCTGATGCTCTAACCAGCTGAGCTAAGGGCCCTTTTGAAAAGGAGCTGCAATGTTACATATTTGCGCTTTATCATACAATTTTGATCCCGCACGAAATTAAAAATCTCATCTTCGACTTGGGCGGGGTGATTATCAACCTGGATGTATCACGCACTTATCAAGAATTTGCTCACCTGGCAGGATGCTCCATTGGAGAAGTGAAATCAAAAATCTATGAGCAGACGTTTTTTAATGATTATGAGAAAGGAATCTTGTCGGATGATGAGTTTCGAACTTACATAAGAACCTTTCTTCGTTCACAAGCATCAGATGATCAAATCGATTCAGCCTGGAATGCCATGCTTCTCGATATTCCTAAGGAAAAATATCAACTCTTAACGAAACTTAAACCTGAATACAAAGTGTTTTTGCTTAGTAATACTAACAACATTCATCTGCAAGCCGTCAACCAAATTGTGTTTAACGACACCGGCCACGCAGGACTTAGCTCTTATTTTTATAAAGATTATTATTCACACTTAATGAAAATGCGCAAGCCAGATCCAGAAATCTTCCAATATGTCTTAGCTGAGAATGATTTAGTCGCTAAAGAAACTTATTTCCTTGACGATAATTTAGAAAACATTCAAGGCGCAAAATCCCTGGAGATACATACCGCACTCATCACCTCTCCTGAGATGGTTTTATCTTTGTTCGCATGAGTTCCAGAAATAAATCGATTCTAATTCACAGTTCCCTATTCATTCTTACATTCATCACCACCACGTTGGCGGGAGCTGAATGGACTTATGGAAAATCAATATTGTCTTACCTTGTGCTAGGAACTGAATATACCTGGGCGGATTTCTTCAGCGGCCTTCCCTACTCCTTTTGCTTCTTAACTATACTCTCTTGTCATGAGTTTGGTCACTACTTCACAGCGATCTATTACCGCATAAAAACAACGTTACCCTACTATATTCCTATACCTCCAATCATGCCGTTGAATATCGGAACATTTGGAGCCTTGATTCGAATAAAAGAGCGAATTATCAGTAACAAACAACAGTTTGATGTGGGGATTGCGGGGCCGCTGGCCGGATTCGTTGTGTCGGTCGCATTTCTTATTTATGGCTTCGTTACATTGCCGCCCGCCGAGCACGTTTTTCAATTCCATCCTGAATACAAGCAATATGGGTTGAGTTATGCCGAGCATGTCTATAAAACAATGCCCGAAGGCACCATCGATGTTGTCATTGGAAAGAATTTACTTTTTACTTTTTTAGAAAAAATATTTGCGGATCCTTCGCGGATGCCCAACCCTCATGAGATCATGCACTACCCTTTTCTTTTTGCAGGGTTCCTTTCACTGGTATTCACTTGTATGAACTTATTACCCATCGGGCAACTAGATGGCGGCCACGTCCTCTATGGATTAGTTGGTTATCGAAGGCATCGCATCATTGCTACGAGTATTTACTTTGCTATGCTATTCTATGCCGGCCTTGGTTTTATTGATGTTCACAATTTCTTTGATATTTGGACGCCTGTATATGTGTACCTTCTGTATATGGTAATGCGGAGTATTTTCGAAAAGAAGCGCGACCGGTTAATGTATGCTATTTCTATTTTCGCGGGCCAATATATCGTAGGTTTATTGATCCCATCAATACATGGCTACTCGCCCTGGCTTGGATTCATTATCCTTATAGGCTGGATCGTTGGAATCCCTCATCCGCGATCTGAAATTGAAGAACCCTTAAGTTTGACTCGAAAAATTTTAGGGTGGCTAGCGCTACTGATCTTTATTATTTGCTTTACACCGGAAATATTTACGATTAATGGAACTACTGCAACACCATAATCTTGTCAGTTCGCCAGTGTGTGCCGTTAAAATATCGCACGAAGTAAAGTCCTGCCGAAGCATTTGAAATCGTAATCTGCTTTTGTTCAATGAAATTTTCTTCAATAAATGATACCTCTCTGCCAGCAACATCCTTCAGTTGGACACCCTGAGAAGAAGTTGGCAAATAAAATACACCTCGATTGGGGTTAGGGTAGGCAAATACTACTTTCTCTTCAATTCCGGTCGTCAAGTTAGGTGGTTTGTTACCGAATACCGGTCTGATCATCAGGTTGCCATGTAAATCTATAGTTTGCACCCAAGTGCCAGAAGTATTATAAAATATCTTGCTACCTGAGTCTGAATTTTTATCGAACCCAACTCCAATCACTGCAGTAGAATTTTGTTTCCATCCTACAAAAAATTTGCCGCGAACCAAAATCCCCTGATCCAGCGGCACACGAATAAACTTATTGTTCTCTGTTCTTTGCACGGTCAGTAACAAACTATCCGCTGGCGGCTTCGATAAATCATTCCATATTTTAAGTAATACAACTTGGTCCGACTCATCACTTACATGCGGAAAATAAATATCGACAGCCACAACCGTATCCTGCTGGGAGTATGCTAAATCAAATTGATATGCCAGACTTGATCCGGGTTGTGTAAGAGTAACGGCATACTCGGCACCACCATCATCGTAGGCATAATAGTTTCTCAAAGTGAAGCTTGTGCTAGTCGTGTCGTTGTGGCGAAAATCAATTCCTTTGTAGACAAGCGTGTCGAAGTCACCCTGGTTGGCTCCAATCTTTAAGACATTATCCTTTGTACTGATTTTAATATTGAATTTTAAAGCTATCGAATCCGTGCGCGGATCCAAACTACTGAAGGAATGTAACGTGTCAAGAGAAAAAATCGTTGGTTGTCCGTAGAATACTTCTTTCGCAGCAACAGAGTAAAAGGGTACACTATTAACAGATGTTACTTGATTCAGACGTGTCGCAACAGTCAACTGGGCATCAAGATTAACCGGCTGCGGATAATTTGCCTGAATGCTTTGATCCTTTCTTTGGTTGGTCACAGTAATGGCTGGGTGGACCATCAAACTATCAGGGTTGGCTAAAAAATGTTTGACAGGAATGGACTGGTATTGTTTCAAGAAAGGTGAAAGAGGAGAAGCCAGAGCGCGGTCCGGGAAATCACCAAACTGAGGATCATATTGCTTTTTTCCGTTGCTTACATATATATAGTCAAGATTCCATGTATCGAAAGGGCCAGAAAGGCGCCCGAAGTTCTGAAATCTGAATTGAAAAGAGTCATGAAAATAATGGATGTCTCCGATTGGTAGTTTTACAGGAATAAATTTGGTGTTATCACTGGTACTATCAACACCTATTGACCAGACCTGTTTCCATTCGCTTGAATCGTTCTTAAACCAAAGTGAGAGATCATCGCCAGGGTCAGGTCGCTCTCCATTACCTTCGAACTGATAATAGAAGAAAATAAAAACTGAATCACGGTCAGCCGGATCAACCATGTCCAATCGAAGCGGTCTGGAAACAAGTTTGTCTGCAATTCCTTTTGCCAGTGCAGAGTTGATATTGTATGGCAGACCTAAAGAGTCAATTCCATCAAAGGTTCCTACTTTTATCGTTGGTGGATTATTCGCCATTCCGTTATTTACCCACACGGAATGACCAAATTGCCATAAGCTGTCATTGGGGTAGTCCGTGCCATTAGTAAATGAAAAGTCATCCCAAAAAGGAAGCTGCACGGCAGCAAGCTGCTCCACCCTAGCATTCGACTTACTCCTCTTCGCCTGGTGAGAATTTTTAACGAGAGGAACCTGCACCAATTGCGCCCAGCCTCCGGTGAAACAGAAGATGAAAAAAAGTACAGCTATAATTCTCATGTCAGAGGTTCTCTTCATTCACCTTCTCGGGCTCCTTGTAACCCTTGGGCGCCAGCCACAAGTCGACCGGGTCGCCCACGCGGACAGAATCACCGGAAAGTGGGTATTGTTTGAAAACGTAAGGAACGGTGCCCGTAGTATCTGCGCCTTGCATGATTTCTACGTTGCCTAAATGCAGATTCCAAGTAGAAAGCTTGCGCAATGCAGTCTCGTACACATCGCCTATCACATTGCCGATTGTAAAATCAGCAGGCCCAAATCCATCGCCCACGACTAAGTCGATTACAGCCCCCTTGGGCAAGCGAGTCCCTGCTGCTATCGGTTTTCCATGAAAACGAAATTCCCGTACCAGATTTTTGAATGGGCTCGGTTCATAGTAAATATGTCCCAATTTTAATTCATTGCTTTTTAAAACAGCTTTTGCGTTAAGCAATGATCCGTCAGTCAGGTCGGGCATTGGCAAGGTAGGTGGAGATACTCTATTGAGAGTAACAAGAACTGTTCGGTTCTCTTTTACTTGCGCACCGGCTATCGGAATTTGCCGCAATACGCTTAAAGCGGGAAGAGTATCTGTAAAAGCTGAATCATAAACCGAGAAACGAAGTCTATGTTTTTTTAAAAAATCCTGAAGTTCTTCTTGTTTAATTCCCTTCAGATCGGGAACAACGACAAACTCTCCATGGTTGGTGATATTCGGTAAATAGATATAAAAATAGACAATGCTAAAGAATGCAAGAATTACCACTACGATTGCCAAATGTTTGAGCAATGCTTCTACAGAATTGTCCTTGAAAAATTTCTTCATGTCCATAAACTAAAACTTCAGCGAAGAAGAATATCCCCGATCAGCCCTTTGAGTAAGTTGAAACCTAGTTTCTGCCAATTCAACTAATTTGGTAATCAAGTTAGTAAAAGAAATACCGCGTTCTTTCCACATCATTGGGAACATGCTGGAGTTTGTAAAACCAGGAATCGTATTAATCTCGTTGACAAAGACCTGGCCACCGCTTGTGAGAAACAAATCCACACGGGCAAAATCTTCACAAGCTAAAGTTTGAAATGCTTTTAATGAAAACTCGCGGATTTTTTTTGAGTTTTCCTGATCTAATCTTGCTGGAACTGCTATTTGAACAGCGTCACCATCTACATACTTGGCATCGAAGGTATAGAATTCGTAATTTTTATTAATAATGATTTCGCCTGGCAATGAAGCCTGGGCCGGAGCATTGCCCAACACCGCACACTCAATTTCACGACCTTTGATAAATTTTTCAAACAACACACAATCGTCATATCGAAAGCCTTCGTCAATGGCTTTCTTAAAATCATTTTTGGATTTCACTTTTGATACACCTACGGAAGAGCCAAGACTGGCTGATTTTACCATAAATGGCAGCCCTAACTCTCTTTCAATTTTCCCGAACTTCAAGGTTTTGCGATCAGCGTAAAAGCAATACAGAAAATCAGCGACAGGTAATCCCGCTTCTTTGAGCAATTTCTTCGCTATTAATTTATTCATCGACATAGCTGAACCAAGCACTCCTGTTCCCACCATTGGTAAACCAATCGCCTTTAGCAGACCTTGAATGCTTCCATCCTCACCGTCAGTACCATGGAGCACGGGGAAAACTATATCCGGAGTAAATTTTTCCCTCTTTGTTTTAAATGCTGGTTGAGCAGCATTGAGCTGCAGCGAAAGTGCGTCCCCCTTTTTAATTTTGGAAGAAACGTCTTTCGTCAAGTACCATTCTCCTTTTTCAGTAATCCCAATTAATTGAGGTTTAAATTTCTTTTTATCTATAAACTGAAAAATGTTCCGAGCGGAGTTAATTGAAACTCCATGTTCTACCGAGCGGCCTCCGTAGAGAATAGCAATCTTTTTTCTACCCATGTATTTGGTTAATTCGTTAATTCGTTAATAGTTGATTCGTTAATTTCTTCTCAATTAACTGATAACTATTAACTTAACAATCGTCCTCAAAGATGTTCAGGTTTTGGGGCATTTCCATATCTGGGATGGATTTTTTCGGTTAAAAGCCCATCAATACTTTTGTTGCGCCTATCGTGGTGGCAGTTTGCACCCTGACTATATAAAGGCCCCTGGATTGTTCAGGGAAATCGATTTCATAAGTTTGGTTTAACGTGTCTGGCAACAGATTGTCGGAAACGATATGACCCAACACATCATATACCTGCATTCGGACTAATTCTTTTTCGGGTAAATTAAAGGTCACCTTCACAGGCAAACCCGCTCCTCCCCAAACAGAATAAAGACCTTCAGTTTTCTTGATATGAAGATCGTCCATAAAAAACTCAATATTGTCGATATATAAATTATTTCCGTTACCATTGGTGGCCACAAAAGCAAGTCGAATATTTTCTTTCCCTGCCAGATGATTCAAATGTATATTATTGAGAGTCCACTGACTGTCTTGTGAAGGAGTCCAAGCGGTATTTGAGTTTGCATTTGAAAGCTCAGATCCCGAAAGGTTAAATAATAAAGTATCATAACTTATCCCACAGTCGGTGGAGGACATAACTTTCAAGGTTTCGCTTCCCGTTGCATTATAGGAGTAGCTGGTTTCAAAATTAACACTTGCAGCTTGCGCCTTTGAAAAATCCAGATCAGGAGATACAAGCCAGGCTTGCTGGCCAAGATTTGAATTGGCAAATGAAGGAAACAACATTGAATTGGATTTGTTGGTAGCAGCCGTGTGCCAGGTAGCTCCGGACTGTGGGTTTACCGACGACCATCTTTCAGCAAAATTATCATCGAAATTTTCGCGCAGTGGAATGATATCGGAAGAAGAATTGATAATCAGCGAGGTCTGCAAACTGTCACTTGATGAAGGCGCCAAAGGGATACCATTTGGCGACTTAATCGCAATTGACAAAGTGTTGCTTCCCGATACAAAATTTAAAGGTGGAAGAGTAATATTGGATGTAGCACCTATATCCAATTGCACACCAGCAATCTGCTCAATGGTCAGTTGGTTGTTGAGATAAATATTTGCTTTGAAAAAACTGATGGCTGCGTTGCCAAGGTTTGTCACACTGATTACCGGTGAGACAATCGAGTTGCAACTCACCGGGGAAGGACTCACTAAACCATTCAGTGCAAAATTGGTAACGGGTGTATTGGTTACAGAGACATTGTCCAAGTATAAATTATTGCCATAGCCGTTAATCCCTTCAAATGCAATTTGAATTTTCTGACCAAGAAATTGATTTAACGAAATAACTTTTGTCGCCCATTGCGAAGGCGACGTTGGAGTGAACGGGCTCTGGGTAGCTGTCGACGTTGCCAGTGCCGTTCCACTCATATTAAAAACTTCCACGGGAGAAGAATTAAAATCACAGACTGTGGAAACCAATACACGCAGTTGGTCCATGCTGTTGCTTTGGAACGGCGCATAAGCGTAATCAAAGTTTACAGACGCAACAACTGCAGCAGTTAAATCCAAAACCGGAGTTATGAGGAAATCAGGGGTGCCTTGATGATCCTGGTAATCATAAAAGTCGAGGTACATCGCTTTATTTGAACCGGTCGTAGTAGTATTAGCCCAAGTTATTAAGCCATCAGGGTTAGAAACTAGCCAACCTGCGGGTGCTATTTGCCCTGATGGTATCGTAGTGAATTGCTCAAGCATTGGTAGTGAAGTAGAAACCGGAATTTGGGTGGCAATAGCCTGCACATCATTGTTGCCATTGCCATCCGTTCCTCCATTGGTTTGCAGAATTTTAAATGAAAAAGTATAAGATGCACCTTCGCTTACTAAAACCGATGAAAAGCTAATTGTTGTTTCATCGCCTGGAGCGAGATTAAGTGTTGAAAGTGTATTCGTGTCAATTACTGTTCCATTGAAAATAAATTGAATCTGCGATGAAGTAACATTATTCGTTCCATAGTTATAAATTATGACTGACGGAATTACGTTTCCGTTACATGCCGTTGCCCCTGGATTTACAATGGATTTTATTCCCAGGTCATTGGCAACAGAAACTGGAGATTGCGAACCCGGTGAGGTAAGAAGACTCTCTCTTCGAGGACTATTGTTGATAATCACATCCATTCTGGCTACCTGGCCTTTCGAAAAAATGTTCATGCAAGCGTCGTCAGTGTAATTCAAGTAATTGTCATACATCGAAAGAACTCCACACTCAAAAACTTGATCACCACTTGGGCAAAGTCCAACGAAGCTCGAATTCTGAATGGGTGTGTCATCTACATAATCGGTACTCACGGTAGGATCGCATGAATTCACGTCACCCCACACATGGCGCAAGCCAAAAAAGTGACCCACTTCGTGGGTGACAGTTCTTCCTAGATTATATTTGGATAGAAGATTGAAACTACCGCCTCCTGTGGCATTTACGGTTCCATAAGCCTGATAATGGATTACTACGCCATCGGTTAGCCGATCATTGGAGGTATCTGAAAGTCCTTGCAACGTGGAAGAAACGGGGAGTTGAGTGTAACCCAAAAAGCCGTTCGAAAGATTTGCAACCCAAATATTTAAATAGTCTTCAGCAGGCCAATAGCTCAAGGCCTTTAGTATGTAATTATCAGTAGTATCCCATGAAGTTTGCGTCCCTTTAACACGCACGATGCCGTTGGTTGCTAATCCATTCGGGTCTTGCAGGGCCATTACAAATGTGATTGGAAATTTTCCAGCCACTGAGGAAAACTCCGTCGGGGTCTTAGTTGTATCGGCATTCATCCTCTCAAAATCGTCATTAATGACTTTGATCTGGGATAGAATCTGCGCATCGGAGATATTTGTTCCCGTGCCAATCGGTTCGCCATTATGAATTACATGAACCACTATAGGAACGACATAGCTCGCGCCGGCTACTCTATCTGTTTTGAATGCCTGCTTCTTATTCGCTAGCTTATCTTTCAACCAGGATTCGAACTGTTCGGTAGTTTCAAGATTTGGATTACGTAACCTGCGTAGTTTTTCATAGGCTACTGTGCCACAACGCTCCTGCGATCGCAGGGTAGTTAACAAAACAAAAGAGAAAGAAATTGTGAGGAAAACTTTCAACATGCTCGCAAAATAACCCTTAAACGAAAGTGAATTAGAGTATAGTGTGAAAGGTAAGTTTAAAAGTTTAAAAAATATCGAGGTGACTAATGCAATGAATGCTTTTACCTAAGCGAGGTTGATTACTTCTATACTTTTTATTTCCGGAACGAGTCGCCTTACCGCTTCCTCTACACCTGCTTTGAAAGTCATCGTAGACATTGGACATGAACCGCAGTTGCCGATAAATTCCAATCGCAGGGTTTTGTCTTCCGTAACTTCCAGCACTTTAATATTCCCGCCATCAGCCTCTAAGTAAGGACGTATGCCATCAAGAGACGCTTCGATTCGGCTTATGATATTATCGGTTGCAGTTTCGGTAGTGTTCATCCGGTAGTTAGTTCAACTTTTTTTGTGGATGTAAAGGTAGCATTTCTAATGGCAACTTGTCGTGCCAAGTTTTCTGCCAGGTCGCGAAAGGCCGTTGCCGTGATTCCTTCTGTTAGCACAGCAGGCAGGCCACTGTCGCCGCTTTCACGAATACTTTGCACCAATGGGATTTGACCAAGCATAGGAACATCAAATTTATCGGCCAGCGTCTTCCCGCCATCTTTTCCGAAAATATAATACTTGTTTTCTGGCAGCTCCTCCGGAGTAAAATAAGCCATGTTCTCAACCACACCTAATATCGGCACATTGATTTGAGGCTGCTTAAACATGCTTAAACCTTTCATGGCATCCGCCAAGGCTACTTTTTGTGGCGTTGTCACGATAACGGCTCCTGTTACCGGCACGGTTTGAACAAGGGTTAAATGAATATCGCTTGTGCCAGGGGGCAAATCAATTAACAGGTAATCAAGCTCACCCCAGTCCGCATCGGAGATAAATTGTTTCAATGCTGAACTGGCCATCGGGCCACGCCAGACTACTGCACTTTCCGGAGGTGTTAGGAAACCAATCGAGATCAACTTTACTCCATATTGCTCAAGAGGAATAATAACATTTTTTCCATTGATCACCCTTACTTCCGGTTGTTCGCGCTCGCAATTGAACATCACAGGAATGGACGGACCGTAAATATCGGCATCAATCAACCCAACCTTTGCGCCAGATTGTGCCAGAGCAACAGCCAAGTTTGTAGTCACTGTTGATTTTCCCACGCCACCTTTTCCTGAAGCGATTGCAATAATATTTTTTACACCCGTTAACAAAGCAGCATTGTCTCGCAAAGAGGTGACCGAAGAAGTCATTCGAATATCTACTTCAACTTTGTCTCCTACTACTTTTAGTACAGCTTCCTCACAATCTTGTCTTATTTTTTCTTTCAGGGGGCAAGCGGGTGTTGTAAGGACTACCGTGAAACTTACTTTGCCATCGGTAACAATAATATCTTTCACCATGTTGAGCGTGACCAAATCCTTCTTAAGATCCGGATCGTGAACTGTAGAAAGGGCTTTTAGGATGTCTGCGGATTGCACGTTCATTATGCTTTTAAAGGGCAATTTACATCTAAAACAAAATTAACCCGTAAGAGTTTCATGTATAATTAATTGATTTCTCAAGGTCACATGGAATCGTAGGACGATTTCAATTGTTTATTAATTGATTTTTTACGGTCACATGTCCGCCTGATGGGACGGGAATGGAATCGCCTACCAATTCTATAATTTGGTTGACGTGATAGATGGCGATTTCATCAATAGATTCACAACTAAAAAGTATCTTTGCCCTGATTTCAAATCCAGGCAGCCTGGCCAATCCAACTTTAGCTTGATTACGCGCGAAACCATAGAAGAAGTTAAGAATCGAATGGACATTGTGGACGTCATCAGTGACTTCGTATCGCTGAAAAAATCCGGTCAAAATTACAAGGCGCTTAGTCCATTCAATAATGAAAAAACACCTTCCTTTTTTGTAGTTCCAGCCAAGGGAATCTTTAAAGATTTCAGTAGTGGCAAGGGCGGTGATGCCTTCACTTTTGTGATGGAACATGAGAAATTGAGTTATACCGAGGCTATTCGTTACCTCGCAAAAAAATACGGAGTTGAAATCAAGGAAGACCGTGCGCTAAACGAATCCAAAGAAGAACAGAGCGAACGTGAGAGTTTATACATCCTCATGAATTTCGCCAAAGACTATTACAAAAATGCTTTAACTCACGTTGAAGAAGGTCGCAGCATCGGGTTAAGTTATTTTCGTGAACGCGGATTCAATGATCGAACTCTTGAAAAATTCGAACTTGGTTACGCCCTTGAGGGCTGGGAGAATTTTAGCCATGAAGCAATAGCAAAGGGCTATAATAAAGACTTGCTAGAGAAGGCAGGCCTTGTGGTTAAAAAAGAGGAGGGTCCCGATCGGTATCGGGAGTACGATCGCTTTCGGGGGAGAGTGATTTTTCCTGTTCACAATCTTGCGGGAAAAGTAATTGCGTTCGGTGCAAGAATGCTCGGCAAAGAAAAAAATCAGCCGAAATACATCAACTCACCTGAGACTGATATTTACCACAAGAGCGATGTACTGTATGGATTGTATCAGGGTAAGAATGCCATCCGGCAGCATGACGCTTGCTATTTAGTTGAGGGCTACACCGATGTGATCTCCATGCATCAGGCTGATGTGGAAAATGTTGTGGCCTCGAGTGGAACTGCTCTGACTGAGAGCCAGATTAAACTCATCCGAAGATTTACAGAGAACATTACCGTTTTATTTGATGGGGATGCCGCCGGCATTAAGGCTGCACTGCGAGGCATCGATATGATCTTGAAAGGCGGACTAAACGTACGCGTGCTTCTTTTTCCGGATAATGAAGACCCTGACAGTTTCTCCAGAAAAGTTGGTACCTCTGAGTTTCAAAAATATCTAAAAGATCACACCCAGGATTTTGTTTCGTTCAAAGCTAATCTCTATGCAAAGGAAGCCGCAGGCGATCCTATCCGCAAAGCGGAGTCGATTAAGGAGATTGTTTCCAGTATTTCAGTTATTCCTGATCCCATCAAACGTTCTGTCTACATTCAAGAGACCAGTCATTTATTGAAGATCAGCGAGCAAGTTTTGCTTTCGGAACTGAATAAGATTTTAATTCAGGAACGAAGGAAAAATGAAAAAGAGAAGCTACGTAACGAGAACGAAATACCGGAACCGACTCCCGATTTTGAAGATAATATAGCCCCAGGCAAAATTGATGCTCAAAGCCTGGTACACTATCAGGAACGAGAAACGATTCGCCTGCTCCTTAATTATGCTGATCAATCCGTTGAAGAAAATAAATTGTCTGATTTTTTGCTGCATGAGTTGGAGGATGTTGAATTCCACAATCCGGTATTCAAAGAAATTTACGATCAGTTTAAAAAGGCAGCACAAAATAACCACCCTATCGATAGCCACTTTTTTTTAAGGGAAGGGAACGATCCAGTGCGAGCTGCCGTTTCAGATTTAGTTACCCCCCGGTATGATACCAGCCCGCATTGGGGTGATAAGTTTCACATCCATATTCCCAAGGAAAAAGATGTGTTAAACGAAATGGCATTATCAAACGTTTTACGATTAAAATTCCGTGTTGTACAGAAGATGATGGAAGATAATTTACAACAAGTGAAACGCGCAGAAGCCGGAGGGAACTGGGATGAACTTGATAAAGCATTGGAAATGCAAACCGGATTAAAAAAGGCTGAAAGTGAATTGGCCGGAAGTTTAGGGATTGTAGTAGCGAAATGAAGTTATAAGTTGAAAGTCTGATGGAAAAAATCAAAATAAATGCCATTGAGGAAGCGCTGGAAGATATCCGCAACGGCAAAGTCGTTATTGTAGTAGATGACGAAGACCGGGAAAACGAGGGTGATTTTGTTTGTGCAGCAGAAACCATTACACCTGAGATAATAAATTTTATGGCCACGCATGGTCGCGGACTAATTTGTGCACCGTTGGTCGAAGACCGCTGCGAAGAATTAAAACTGGATTTGATGGTTGGAATAAATACAGCAGCCTTTGAAACCCCGTTTACCGTCTCGGTGGACTTGATCGGACACGGTTGCACGACGGGCATTTCCGCTCACGATCGCTTCAAAACTATCAAGGCGCTGGTTGACCCTGATACCAGACCAGAAGAACTTGGGAAACCAGGCCACATTTTTCCTCTTAAAGCGAAGAAAGAAGGAGTGCTTCGAAGAAGTGGTCACACCGAAGCTGCCATTGATTTAGCAAAGCTTGCCGGCTTTCGACCTGCGGGTGTGCTGGTAGAAATTATGAACGAAGACGGATCCATGGCACGCCTCCCCGACTTACGCGTTGTGGCCGACAAATTCAAAATGAAATTGATCACCATTAAAGACTTGATCGCTTATCGTATGAAAAACGAAAGCCAAATCAAAAGGCATATTGATATCAACTTGCCCACAGAATTCGGTGACTTCAAATTAGTGGCTTTCGAAGAAAAAGCAACCCAGGAAATTCACATGGCGCTGATAAAAGGGACCTGGGAAAGAGATGAGCCTATCATGGTGCGTGTTCACTCCTCGTGTGTAACGGGAGATATTTTTGGATCATGCCGTTGTGATTGCGGCTCGCAGCTTCATAACGCCATGATGATGGTAGAAAATGAAGGCAAGGGGGTAGTACTCTACATGAAACAAGAAGGCCGCGGCATTGGCTTACTCAACAAATTGAAGGCTTATAAACTACAGGAACAAGGACTTGACACCGTAGAGGCGAACCTTCAACTTGGTTTCGATATGGATAACCGAGACTATGGAATAGGCGCACAAATTTTGCATGACCTGGGTATTTCCAAAATCAAGCTTATTACCAACAATCCTAAGAAGAGAGTTGGCTTGATGGGCTATGGTCTAGAAATTGTTGAAAATATTTCAATCGAAATCAAGCCCAATCCCCACAACGAAAAATACTTGCAAACCAAGCGTGATAAACTTGGTCACATGATTTTGAAAAAGTAATGAAGCAGTCTATTCTTCTCTTTTCTCTATTTGTAACATCTCTGTCGTTTGCTCAAACTTTTCCTTTCGATCAATGGCATGATGGCAAAATAGTGCTTGACAATGGCGATACGATTGCCGGCTCAGTTAAATATGATCTTCAGGATTTACTTCAACTCCGTCATCAAAACCGGATGGAAAGTTTCTCCGCGCGAAAAGTACTTTTGTTTGAAATCTTTGATCAAGGGTATAAAAGGTATCGCACTTTCTATTCACTTCCTTATTCCTCCAATGGAGGTTATAAAAGCCCGGTATTTTTTGAAGTTATAACAGAAGGAAAAATCACTGTTTTATCAAGAGAGAAAATTGAATACCGCACGTATGGTTACTCACCTTTCATGTACGGAAGTTATAACACAAGAAAAGTCCTGGTGAACATCTATTATTTATTAAAAGAAAATGGAAATATCGTAGACTTTAGTGGCAAACGAAGTGACTGGCTTGACCTTATGGGAAACCGATCTAATGAAGTTCATGATTACGCCAAAGACAATAAACTTGATTTTGACCGGAAGTATGATTTGAAACGGATCATTGATTATTATAATTCTTTTTTTTCAAACAAATAATTCTTTAAAGTCCACATGCAAAAGCCTTTGATCTTAGTCTCCAATGACGATGGAATCACTTCTCGCGGTATTTTAAATTTAGTCAACGTTATGAAAGAACTGGGCGAAGTATTAGTTGTAGCGCCCAATAGTCCACAATCAGGAATGGGTCATGCTATAACGGTTGGTGACACACTTAGACTGAATGAGTCATTTTTATTCGAAGGGGTGAAAGCCTACGAGTGCAGTGGCACTCCAGCTGATTGCGTAAAGATTGCCCGTCATTTTATTTTGAAAGGAAGTCGTCAGCCAGACATTGTAGTAAGCGGAATCAACCACGGAAGTAATACTTCCATTAGCGTATTGTACTCTGGCACGATGTCGGCAGCAATTGAGGGAGCAATTGAAGGAACCGCCGCGATTGGATTTTCTCTTTGCGATTACAGTCATCACGCAGATTTCTCTCACACTCATGAATTTGTAAAAAAAATCACCCAGCAAGTTTTAAAAAACGGATTGCCAAAAGGCACGGCATTAAATGTGAACATTCCTCCGAAGCGAAATGAATCGATCAAAGGGGTTAGAATTTGCAGGCAAGCCAACGCAAAGTGGGTGGAAGATTTTGACCAACGTTTTGATCCCAATGGCAGAAGTTACTTTTGGATGAGTGGGAACTTCGTCAACTTCGACAAGGGGGAAGACAATGACGAATGGGCGATTGCCAACAATTATGTATCCGTTGTACCTTGTCAATTTGATCTTACTGCGCACCAGGCTATACCGATTCTCAATGAGGAGTGGAATATTTTGGAATAACATCAATTTTTTAAAATTGAAAATATATAAAGGGTTGGATTCCGGCGGATTTGACTTGCACCACTATTAAAATAACGATAGTTACCAGTGCGGCCTTTGCAAGAAGTGGGGCTTTTGTAATCTGGTGTTGAGCTGCCAAGTCCACTTTTTCCGGCAGGAAGTGCAGCGTGTAGCCAACTATCATCAACAGCACAACTGCCTTATATCCTATCAAGAAATCAAATGACAGCTCTGGCTTAAAATTTTGGGAAATCTGACCCAGTATTTGCCAACTGATTTCCATACTTCTTGCGCGAAAAAATATCCAACAGAAACAAACAAAGTGAAACGTGAACAAAATAGAAGCTACAGTTCCGATTTTTCTAGCGATTGGAGAGAAGGTAATCGAAAACTTCATTTCACTTAAGAATTTGTGAGTCATCAACGCCATTCCATGCAGTCCTCCCCAGAATACAAATTTAAGTGATGCACCATGCCACAGTCCCCCAAGCAGCATTGTCAGCATGAGATTAATATTCGTCCTGATCTTTCCTTTTCTGTTTCCTCCTAATGAGATGTATAAGTAATCTTTTAACCAGGTGGAAAGAGAAATGTGCCAGCGCCTCCAAAACTCTGTTATATTTTTAGATCTGTATGGGGAATTGAAATTTGCACTAAATCTGAAACCCAACAACAGCGCAATGCCAATGGCCATGTCAGAATACCCCGAAAAATCGCAGTAAATCTGCAAAGCATACCCATACACGCCAAAAAGATTTTCTAAGCCAGTATAAAGTGTTGGCGAATCAAAAATCCGATCAACAAAATTGAGACTGATGTAATCCGAAATCACTGCCTTTTTGAACAACCCTGAACAGATAAGAAACACCGCACGGCCAAACATCTCTTTTGATAAAAAAACAGGTCGGTGAATTTGAGGAAGGAAATCAGCAGCCCTCACGATTGGTCCCGCCACTAATTGAGGAAAGAATGAAACGAAGAATGCGTAGTCAATAAAGTTTTTTAATGGTTGCAACTTTTTCCGATAGATATCTATGGTGTAACTCAGCGATTGAAATGTGAAAAAAGAAATTCCTACAGGAAGAAAAATATCCAACGGCTTGTAAGTTATTTCTGCAATTGCGCTAAACATTTGGTGAATCAAGTTTGCATACTTATAATAGCCAAGCATACCCAGATTGGCCATCAAGCTCACTACCAAAAGAGAAAGTCTCTTCCAATGCTTTTTTGAATTGCCTATCCACTGCGCCAGGAAAAAATCTATCACTATTGAGCCTAATAAGAGGAGAAAATAGAAACCACTGGATTTATAGTAGAAGTAAACAGAGAAAAGAATTACGAAAATAAGCCTTGGTCGCTCTTGCTTACTTAACAAAAGGTAAACACCATAGAACCCGGTAAATAAAAAGAGAAACAAGCCGCTATTGAAAAGCATAGGCTCAGCGGCATGAAAGGTAAATTGTTCTGTGAGCTTATGGATATCGATGCCGAACATATGCGTTGTATGCTTTGATCAGTGCCTGGTCTAACAAATCACCCTGCAGTTCATAACCTGCACGGGTACTATGAACACCATCCGCCTGCATTAAATTATTTTTCTTCCAATGATCAGCTGAATGTTTGCCGCCAGCCACAGTATATAAGTCCCAACTCGCCAGATTATTCTTTTCTGCAAGCCGGATCAATTGATTGTGGATCGATTCTACTCCCGGGTTTCTTCTTGTCCGCTTTCGGTAGAAATCTGAGGGTGTAGTAACAATGAAAAGGGAATTTGGATTTGATTCTTTCAGACGTCTTATGAAATTTTCAACTTGTTCATTGAACTGCTTATCGATATACGGATATTCCATTGCTTCGTTTGTACCGAGCGAAATAATGAAAAGGTCAGGGTTTAAGGCTCTTGTTTGCTCAAAGAAAAACTTCGCCTCTAAATAATCTTTGAACTTCGCCCCGTTCCCTCCGATGGAATGATAAACCACACCGGGTTCATTTTTTGTTAAACTTAACCCAAATAGTGTAAACTGGTTTTGCCCTGGAGTTGGTTGTGAAATCTGAAACTCAATTTGATGAACCGGATAGGGTAATCGTACCGAAGAAAAGTTGGGATAACCCTCAGAAGTATATGGTCCAATATAAGCCAGTGAATGCCCAATGGAGTCTCTCAGTGTCAAATTAAAACTTGTAAAGTCTTTCTGATAAAAAACTGAAACACCATCGTAGCTGTAATCCAAAGCAGGGCTATCTAATGTTCGAATAATAAATTTTGCATCAGCCTGAGATGTTCGCACCGTGGAGGCCCCAAGACCAATTGGTAATGGCTGTTCAGGGAATACGACTCGTTTAGCCTCCCAATTAGCGTTTGATGAAGTGTGGATATTTTGAGGCTCATTAGTTTTTGCAATCCGTCCAGGAAAAATAAATCCTCGCCCAGCATTCCCAAATTGTTTTTGCAAAAGTTGTCGTGCTGTATGGGTGAGTAAATCAGCTTGAATATGAGAATCACCAATATGCACGATGGTAACACTTCCTTTCTTCGTCTTTCTCAGTTGATAGAGTTTTTCAAAAAAACCGGACAAAACAGATGCGTTAGCAATTTCATTGTTCTGGGTCTTTATGAAATCATAAGAGTTCTCCAACTTCAGAACGATGGTATCCTGGGCAAACAAACAATTGCAACCGAAGCCAAGCAGCGTCAGAATCAACCTACCTTTTTCTATCATACCTCGT
>Ga0207112_1119_pt1 | contig 19837 bp, 15 predicted proteins | sample Alteio_BWMinHeat_72_FD_153549 | JGI IMG/M metagenome (GOLD analysis project Ga0207112, IMG submission 153549) | Enriched cells from forest soil in Barre Woods Harvard Forest LTER site, Petersham, Massachusetts, United States -... | ecosystem: Environmental > Terrestrial > Soil > Temperate forest >...
TCAAATAATTACCTCTTATTTCAGTAACTCGCTTCTAAAAACTATGAGTACTTGGCTTTCACTTGTTGCGATCATTCTTGGTGTGATCGAAGGGTTGACAGAGTTCATCCCTGTTTCTTCGACCGGCCACATGATCGTTGCTGGAGCGCTCCTCAAATTTGAATCGCTCGTTGGCGGCCCGGATCGAGCTGAGCTCTTCTACGTGGTGATCCAGCTTGGCGCGATACTCGCGGTCGGTTATCTTTTTCGCAAACGGCTTATCACAGCTCTGACCGCGAAGACCATGGACTCCGCTCCCGGTCGATTACGAACTCACTTGATCGTCGCCTTTCTCCCTGCTGCTATCCTTGGGTTCCTCTTTCACAAGCAGATCAAACTCCTGTTTAATCCTCTGACCGTAGCGATCATGCTCGTCATTGGAGGCATTGTCATCATTGTGGTAGAGTCGTTCACGGACAACTCGCGTCGAACAATTACACTCGATTCGATGAAAATTCGCGACGCCTTAATTGTGGGGTTCTCTCAGGTGATCTCGATGGTCCCAGGCACCTCGCGATCTGCGGCTACGATCATGGGAGGTATGCTTGGCGGCATGACTCGCCAGGCGGCCACAGAATTCTCGTTCATGCTGTCATTCCCGATCATGGTGGCGGCTAGTTGTTATGAGATCTGGCACTATCATCACCTTCTGACGAAGGATATGCTCTCGATACTTGGACTTGGATTCGTGACTGCCTTCATCGTCTCGTTGGTGATCGTCGCGTGGCTCGTACGATTTGTTCAGCGTCATACCTTTCTTGGATTTGGAATTTATCGCGTTATTCTCGGCGTGCTAATCCTCTTCTTATACTATGGCATGGGACTATTAAAGTGACTTGGCTTCCAAGATGAGACGGCATGTTCAAAAGGGAATGGGATAAAAGAGGACTTTCATGCAAAACAGGCTGATTTGCATGGCTTTCCTTCAGTGAAAGGCTTGGCAAACAATTGGAAGAAGCGAGACGCACAGTGCACCACAAAGAAAGGCAAAGACCTTAATCCGTGCACGACAGAGCTTTTTTCGATCTCATCTTGACCTCCTACAGTCACATAAAGAACAGGGCGAGAGAACAGAAAGGCGAGTATTTTTTAGAATACTCGCCTTTCATATTTTACGTTCTGAGAATCAATACTGCGACCTCAGCGCTTGCGCCCGTCAGGACCTACTTTCCTGAGTCATCAACCGGGAAGGCAGCGCCAAGGAACGCGGCCTCTGCACCGGAATTATGTTTCAATAGGACCGCCTCAACAATAAAGATCACGTCCTCCGCAATGTTCGTCGCATGGTCCGCAAGCCGTTCAACATGGCGAAGCAGTGCCATTAGGTGAGACCCCGGCTCGATCAGCAGAGGGTCTTTCTTCATTTCTTCGATACACGCATAGAACGTGTCACGTGTAAGATCATCGACAATATCGTCACGGCCGAAAACCGAACGCGCAAGCTGCGGATCGTTATTGATGAACGCATCGAACGCGTCGCTCAGCATCTGTCGTGCCGCCGCGATCATCACTTTCGCGCCGACGCGTTCAAGAAATTCCTGATAGCCCTCGAGCGGTTCAACACGTTCGGAAAGATTGACCGCGATATCCCCGATGCGCTCGAGATCAGCATTGATCCTCATCGCCGCCATCATCAGTCGAAGATCAACCGCGACAGGCTGCGAAAGTGCGAAGATGCGCTGGCATTGACCTTCAACCATCAGGTCGAATTCGTTAACGCGGCGTTCACGGTCCTGCACAAGTTTCGCCAGTTCGACGTTGGATTCGAAGATTGACTTGATCGCAAGTTCGATCTGTTCATCGACGAGCGAGCCCATTCGGATGAGCAGCGTACGTAGCTTCTCCAATTCATCTTCAAAATGCCGGTGCATACGAATTGCCATTGCGTTTACTTAAGTGCTGAAAACAAACGGACTCAGCCGAATCTGCCGGTGATATAGTCTTCCGTCTGCTTCTTTACGGGATTCGTGAACATCGCGCGCGTATCACCGATCTCGATCAACTCGCCCATATAGAAGAAGGCCGTGACGTCGCTTACGCGCGCGGCCTGCTGCATATTGTGCGTAACGATGATGATCGTATAATCCTGCTTAAGATCGAAAATAAGTTCTTCGATCTTGGCGGTGGAGATAGGATCGAGTGCGCTTGCAGGTTCATCCATTAAAATTACCTCAGGACCTACAGCGAGGGCTCGCGCGATACAAAGTCGTTGCTGCTGACCGCCGGAGAGCCCGAGCGCCGAGCTGTGCAATCGGTCCTTTACTTCATCCCAGATGGCGGCTTGATTCAGGCTCTTTTCTACGATCTCATTCAGGACCTGTTTGTTCTTCACTCCCTGTATCCGAAGCCCGTACGCAACATTCTCCCAGATCGACTTTGGAAATGGATTCGATTTCTGGAATACCATCCCGACGCGTTTGCGCAGTTCGACGATGTCGATCTCTCTGTCATACACATTGATGCCATCGATGTTCACTTCGCCCGTGGTCTTCACTCCAGGAATGAGTTCGTTCATCCGGTTGAGGGCACGGAGATAGGTAGACTTGCCGCATCCAGATGGACCAATGAGCGCGGTAACTCTCCGTTCGACAACGTCGATACTGATGTTCTTCAGTGCGTGCTTTGTACCATAGAAGAGATTCAGATCCTTTGTCTGAACCTTCGTCGGGCCTTCTGCCATTCTCTCGATCGGCGGTGAAACTGATGCGGATAATGTTTGCATTCGCAACGGCCGATCGTGTAGGAGTGCTTCGTCCATAAAACTAACTTACATATTTTCCACTCGTCTTCTCGTCGTGAGAGTTCGCGGCACATCGAACAGCCGCAACTTACGGAGTAACTGAGAAGGCGTAGCACCCGACGTGCGGGCGGCTACGCCTTATCACCGATGGAGGTAAAATTAACCTTCTCTCGAGAGCTTCTATTCCCTGCGATTAGAACTTCGAGTAGAATGTCAGGCGTCCAGCGACATCTGCCTTGCGATCTGTGTTTGCAGAGCTCTTGTCCTTGTAGCTATCGATCCAGACGTTTGGCTCGATATGAACATTTGAAACCGGCTGCCAATCAAGACCTGCCGTGATGAAATTCTCGTTGAAGCCCTTATCTGTGGTGTTCTGGTCAGGGTTCCAGGTATCGAAACGAGCAAAGAATCCGAGGGTTTTCTCCATGATCGGGCCTCGTGCGAATACCGATAGACCACCGGGAGTTACGTTTGGCTTTCCCTCAGTTGTCTGGTTCTGGCCTGCGTATTCGACGCCGATCGTGATCGGATCGAGCTGAAGTGCTACAAAGCCTTTCAACGTCGCGGCCTTGTTTGTGTCATTGGAACCCGCACCGGTGTAATTCTCATCAGCTACCAATTCCACAACAATCTTCTTGTCAAGGAACATCGCGAAGAGCTCGCCAAAGTATTTTTTGAACTTGTTGAACTCATTTTTCTGGTTCGCACCATTGCTAATCATCGCGGTGTAACCGAAATTACCTTCGTTGTCGAAGTTACCTTTTACTGCAACGCCAATGTCGTTCGAACCTTCGAGACCGCGGAAATCAAGCAGGGTCTTTTCGATTGAGCGGTATGACCAGATCATTTCGCTGAGTTGAAAAGCTGGGGTGGGCTGCTGACCGACAATGATCGTTGCCATCGGGATCGCGCCTTTGATTTTGACGTTCGCGCCCTTCAAATAGAATCCATTCGTCCCATCACCAAGCAGGCCGCCAGCGGTGGCACCTGTGGCTGCTGGGCTGCCGGGAGCCACAGCCGGTTCATGCGCAAGCAAAACGCTTGCGGAGATGTTCGGGCTAAAAAAGTAATCGTAGCCAAGATAGACACGACGAATGTCGAATGCCTGAAAGTCCTTCGGAGTGGTAGCGTAGTAGCCCTTGCTGCCTGCGCTGCTATCACCATTGATCTTATAGAAATAATCGACGAAGAATAATGCCGAAACCACACCGTGCGGTTTGAATGTCGAATCGGTTGTGGTAGGTTGTGCGGACGACTTTCCGTTGAAAAGAACGACACCAATGGCGAGTGCGAAAAATAGCGTAATGTGTTGTTTCATTCGTGAATTTGAGTGCTTATAAGGATTTGGCAAGAAAACCAAGTTCTTCCAGTTCAATCAGCGCAAAAATACCCGAATCGGTATTATCGGGAGATTACCACCGTGTTAAAGGGAGTTTATCTCTTCCATGTAGAATGGCGATTTTGGTCTGTTACGGCGGTGCAAGTAGAACCTTTGCTCTTCGAGCTTCTGGTCGGCAAGTAGACAGGGATTGACAACTGCGGAGCTCGAAAAGGAGCTTGTTAATCAAATCATAATCAAACCAAATTCCTCACTGCGTTACCCAATCAGCCAGATTTAACATTTAACATTCGCTTAACCGAGTTCTAGAAACCTAATCATCGCGGACTGGGCTGTGGGACTCGTTATTTCCGCACTCGCCTCGAGTGCATTTCATCTGATCTCCACAAACGACAATGAGAATCCGAATGATAACCACTTCTTTTTTTCGCTTGGACCGTAAGGCGCTCGTGCTGCTTGCGTGCCTTGCAGGATTTGCAAACGTCTCCAGTGCTCAGGCGCAGGACCTGACTGGCGCTGGCTCGACGTTCATCGAACCCATCATGACGCGATGGATCGCCGAATACGAAAAAGCAACAGGTACGAAGATCAACTACCAGGGTGTCGGCTCCGGTGCTGGCATCAACAATCTGCTTGATCACACGGTCGATTTCGCTGGAAGCGATGCCCCGATGAATCAGGGCGATCTCGATCGCGCGAAAGTTGAGATGATCCATTTGCCGGGTGTGATCGGTGCTGTATGTGTCTGCTACAATGTGAACGGCATGGCTTCCGGTCTTGGATTTTCAGGGCCGATCATTGCGGACATTTTCATGGGTAAGATCGAGTATTGGGACGATCCGCAGATTGTCGCGCGTAATGCTGGCAAGAGCCTGCCACATGAAAAGATCTTTACTGTTCACCGCTCCGACGGATCCGGCACGACCAATATTTTCACTGATTATCTCTCCAAGGTAAGCGGCGAGTGGAAGAGCAAGATCGGCGCTGGTAAGGCGGTCCAATGGGTAAATGGACTCGGCGGCAAGGGGAATCAGGGTGTTGCAGCAATGTTGAAGCAACAGAATTTTTCGATCGGATACGTTGAACTCGCTTACGCAGTCCAGAACAACATTGCTTACGCAGCGATCGAGAACGCATCGGGAAAGTACTCATATCCCACGGTTGGAACTGCAGGCAGCGCCGCCTCCGGCGTGAAGCTTCCTGATAATCTATGTGCGTTCATTACAAATACACCAAATCCGGAAGGCTATCCGATCACGGGCTTTAGCTGGATCATCCTTTATAAAAACAGCACGAAGGCGGATCAACTCAAGAAGTTCTTTCACTGGGTATTGACCTCAGGACAAAACTTTACGCACGACCTCTACTACGCTAGCATTCCTGACGATGTCAGAAAGCGTGAGCTCGCGCTGCTTGAATCGGTGCGTTGAACACGGATCTTCAGCGAACAAGTCGCTGTGAGCGCGGCGGCGTATCTTTGCGTCCGCCGCGTTCCTGATTAACGAGTACAATATTTTCCAGGGATTCAACATTGCCGACGGAGCCACTTCCAATTCTTGTCTCTGATATACTTGCCTCTGCGCCTGCGGATCAGAGGCGGTTATTGTCAATGGACGAAAAAAGGGCAAAGCGATCGCAGCTTGGGGATCGAATCTACCGCGCGCTTTTATTTGTCGCAGGAATTAGTGTCCTGGTTATCATCATTGGGCTTGGCATCGAGTTAGCAGTTGGCTCTCGCGAATCGATTTCCAAATTTGGATTTTCCTTTTTAACAACCGATACCTGGAATCCGGGAGCGCTCATTTTCGGCGCTCTTCCATTTATCGAAGGGACGCTTTACTCCTCCCTTTGGGCACTAGTGATCGCAGTCCCGATCAGTTTACTTGCTGCAATTTTTTTGGCGGAGCTTGCCCCGGATTGGATCGGCCGCCCACTTTCCTTCTTGATCGAACTACTTGCGGCAATTCCAAGCGTGGTCTATGGCCTCTGGGGTCTCTTCGTGCTACAGCCCTGGCTTGTCAAGTATGTCGAAGCACCGATCAGTCATAACCGCTTCTTTTCAAAGCTGCCCATCTTCGGAGATACGCCGAATGGCTATGACATGTTCTCCGCATCCGTGATCCTTTCGATCATGGTGATCCCTTATATTACTGCTGTCTCGAGAGACATCATGCGCGCAATTCCAAGATCTGTTCGCGAAGGTTCGTACGCGCTCGGCGCTACACAGTGGGAGACGATCAAAGGCGTGGTGTTGCCCTATGCGCGTGCAGGTTTTATCGGTGCGATCATGCTCGGCTTTGGCCGCGCTCTTGGTGAGACGATGGCAGTTACCATGGTGATCGGAAACAGTCCCCAGTTTAAGGCTTCGCTGTTTTCTTCAGGTTACACGATGGCAAGTGTGATCGCAAATGAACTCGCCGAAGCTTCGGGTCTCTACCGATCCGCACTGATTGAGATCGGACTTGTGCTCTTCATTGTCACGATGATCGTGAACATGATCGCCCGAACGCTGGTCTACTATACTGCCCAGGACATGCACGGAGGTTCGAGGAAGAAGGAATGAAAACTACGGAGCAACGTCCAATGCAAGCCTCTTCCAGGCGACATTACCGTTTCCGCAAGGCGACGAACGTGTTCATGCTTTCGCTTTCCGGATTAGCCGCAGTGATTGCAACGATCGCGCTCTTCAGTGTTCTGGCCTACCTTGTTGTGAAGGGAGCAGGTTCTCTAAACCTCGCAGTATTTACGGAAGGCCCCGTGCCGCAGGGTTCGCCAGGCGGCGGACTTCGAAACGGCATTGTCGGCACGCTCATTCTACTCGGACTAGCCTCTAGCATCGGAGTGCCGCTCGGCATCCTCGGTGGAGTTTATCAGCTCGAGAACGACAGCAAGCTTGCTCACACGATCAAGTTTTTTACCGACGTACTTAATAGTATTCCGAGTATTGTGATCGGTCTCTTTGCATACGTCATCGTCGTGCTTCCGACAGCGAGGATGAATCCCGGCCACGCCTTCTCTGCGTTTGCGGGCGGGATCGCGCTAGGAATACTCATGATCCCAACTGTAATGCGCACCTCTGAAGAGATCCTTCGACTAGTGCCGATCGCTCTGCGTGATGCCTCGCTTGCACTCGGCGCGACTCGCTGGCGGACGATGTGGAGTGTCACCTTGCCTGCAGCTCGTGAGGGAATCATAACTGGCGTCATGCTAGGAATGGCGCGTATTGCGGGCGAAACAGCACCACTGCTCTTCACTGCGTTTGGCAATCTTAATTTTAGCGCCCTTCTCGATCAACCCATCGATGCGCTGCCGCTCAATATCTATAACTACGCGACCTCGCCTTACGATAACCTCCATCATCTTGCATTAGCAGGAGCGATCATTCTCATCTCGATCATTTTGATTCTGAGTCTAGTCGCCCGTTTTGTGCTTCGCAGTAAGTTGCGCCACATCGCAAGCAGCTAGGCTCGACGAAGACCGATTTGAATTCTTCATCGTCTGGAGGTGGGAGTTCCCCATCAGTGTTCATCTGCGTAACAATGCCATAACACTATCTTATTGCTCCGGTAACCGGTTCGTGAAGCTTCCCACTGTAATTTTGCGTTAGGTGACCCGATACCACATCAGGATTTTGCTATCAGACACTAACCGAACGCAATGAAATACGTAATACTACTTTCTCTCGCAGCCGCATGCATGATCTCGAGCTGTTCGAAGACGGCCTCATCAGGCGCAACTGATTCCACCGCCGTTTCTTCGACAAGCCTCACTGGTGCAGGCTCCACCTTTATTGCGCCGATCATGACGAATTGGATCGACTCGTACAAAAAAGAAACTGGCGTTAGCATTAACTATCAGGCAGTAGGCTCGGGCGCTGGGATCAGCAATCTCATCGACCACACCGTGGATTTCGCTGGCTCCGACGCACCGATGAATGCCGACGAACTCGCGCGCGCAAAAGCAACGGTTTTACACCTTCCTGCTGTCATTGGCGCTGTGGTTGTATCCTATAACGTCTCAGGCGTCACAAGTGGAATGCAACTCACTGGCCCTGTCATCGCAGGCATTTTTTCTGGGAAGATCAAAATGTGGGACGATGCGGCAATCACGAAACTCAATGCTGGCACCAAGCTTCCACACGAGAAGATCGCGGTCGTCCATCGCTCGGATGGCTCTGGCACAACAGCTATTTTCACGAATTACCTTTCGAGCGTGAGCCCGGAATGGAAGTCCACGATCGGCGAAGGCAAGACCGTGAACTGGCCGACAGACGAGATCGGTCAGAAGGGTAATGCTGGCGTCGCTGGTGTGCTGAAAGAGCATGCGAACTCAATCGGTTATGTCGAGCTCGCTTATGCCGTGCAGAACAATATGGCAGTGGCAACCATACAGAATCAGAGTGGCAAGTTTGTTGCACCAGGAGTGGAATCTGCATCGGCTGCAGCTGATGGCGTCACGATCCCCGACAACTTCTGCACGATGATCACAAATACTCCGAATCCCGCCGGATACCCGATCACCGGATTCAGCTGGATCATCATCTACAAGGATTCACCGAAGGCTGATGCAATAAATAAGTTCGTTGCATGGATCCTCAGCAAAGGACAGGATGCTACGAAGGCCCTTTTGTACGCGCCGATCCCAGAATCGATTCGTCAAAACGAACTCAAGGCGATCAACATGAGCCCAGTCGCCGCGAAATAGTTTTCCTTCCCATCTCTTAGTTTTTCAGGCCTGCGCTACGTGAACAACGTGGCGCAGGCCTGAGAGTTTATACTGGAAGCCTTTCCTAAGGCGCCATCCGCCCCCTGGAAATCATATCCTCTCCTCCGTGTTCTTACTCAGCAATTCTGAGTGTGACCAAGCATCATTGACTGCGAACAACATGGCGATGGCAGCCGCAAAGCCTTCTAAATCTTCTGTAAAGACTGTTGCAGCCGAAGCGGCAGATCGCAACGGCTCCGATCTCAATTGGCGAGCCATCGCACGTACACTTCTGACCTCCCGGGCCATCGACCGGATCGAAGAGACTGAGATGACGCCGAAGGGACTCATCCCTTATCAATTCTCAGCGCGCGGTCACGATCTCGCACAGGCGATTCTCTCCGAATGCATCACGCATCCGCATGATGGCGCGACAGTTTATTACCGTTCGCGACCATTCGTGCTCGGTCAGGGACTTACAGCAGAAGAAGCTTTCGCTGGATCGCTCGCAAGAGCTGGCAGTATGACAGGTGGCCGAGATATTGGTGTTGTTCATTGCCTCCCGCGTCGAGAGCGTGGCACGGTACTTCCTGCTTCAGGAGATGTTGGTGCACAGTACTCTCCAGGTGCAGGCTGGGCTCAGTCGGTAAAGTATTATGCTGATACGCTCAAAGATGAATCATGGCGATCGGCGATCGCGGTGTCGTTGGGCGGTGATGGTTCAACCGCTACCAATGGCTTTTGGGCAGCGCTTAATATCGCGACAACGCAAAATCTGCCTCAACTTTTCTTCATCGAGGATAACGGATACGGCATCTCGGTAACGAGTAATCTTCAAACACCCGGCTCCAACATCGCCCGCAATCTGGCGGCATTTGAGAACCTGCGCATCTATGAATGCAAAGGCTATGAACCTGAAGAAGCTGCGAAGAATATTCAGGAGGCTGTCGAGTACGTTCGCTCATGGCAGGGTCCTGCGCTGATCAGAGTGCAGGTACCTCGTCTTTGTGGTCATTCGTTCGTTGATACACAGAGCTACAAGTCGCCGGAGCTTCGCTCGTTCGAAGAGTCGTGTGATCCGCTTCCAAAGCTGAAAAAGTTTTTGGTGGGCTCTGTCCTCAGCGAGAAGGAGTGGAAAGAGCTTGAACGATCGGTCGAAGAGGAGGTGCGAGCCGCTGCAGTTCGCGCGCTCGCTCAACCGGCTGGAGATACCTCGACTGTAACAAAACACGTCTTCGCAGATGAACAGCCTGAGATCAAGAGCGCGAAAGAGCTCAGCGTTCGCATGAATTTGCAGGACGCCGTTCGCAAGGTTCTTGAGGTTGAACTTACACAGAATCCGAAGCTGCTCGTCTTTGGCGAGGACGTTGGTGCGAAAGGCGGCGTCCATGGAGCAACGGTCGATCTTCAAGTGAAATTTGGCGAAGCTCGCGTCTTCGATACATCACTTTCCGAAGAAGGCATCATTGGACGCGCGGTTGGGATGTCAATGGCGGGACTCAAGCCTGTACCGGAAATTCAATTTCGTAAATACGCTGATCCTGCGACCGAGCAGATTAACGATTGTGGCACTGTGCGCTGGCGTACGATGTCGAAGTTTGCTGCGCCAATGGTTGTTCGTATCCCTGTCGGCGTTGGAAAGAAGACCGGTGATCCGTGGCATTCGGTGAGCGCCGAAGCAATTTTTGCACATACGATCGGCTGGCGCATTGCGTACCCATCGAACACCGAAGATGCTGTCGGACTTCTCCGCACCGCGCTTCGGGGCAACGATCCCACGTTCTTCTTCGAACATCGCGCATTGCTTGATACGCCACAGGCCCGTACGGCATACCCCGGTGATGACTTCATGCTACCATTCGGTTCAGCAAGAGTTGTGCAGGAGGGCAATAAACTTACGCTCGTAACATGGGGCGCAATGGTAGAGCGCGCTCGACAAGCCGCCGAAGGCATTGATGGAGTTGAGATCATCGACCTTCGAACGATCGTGCCTTGGGACAAAACGGTGGTATTAAGTTCAGTCCGCAAGACCAACCGAGTTCTCGTTCTCCACGAAGACAACTGGACCTGTGGCTTCGGAGCAGAGATCGCATCGATCATCTCACAACAAGCCTTCGCATCACTCGACGCACCAGTAGAGCGCCTCGCAACTGCCGATTGTCCGGTGCCTTATAATCCTACTTTGATGAATGCTGTGGTGCCGACTGTGGAGGTGATCAGTAACATGATCAGGAAAATTCTTTCCTACTAGCAAATTTGTTCTTCATCTAAGCAGACCAAGAACCAACGAGAAGAGTACACCTCCATATGAACGTTGCTTATTCGCGGTGTAGAAGGTCGAAAGGCTTATTCCGAAATAAGCACCAAATTTCAATCCCATATCAACTTGACCGCTGAAACCAAGCGAGCTAAGTTTCATCGAATTGTAATTCAATAAAACTTCTTGACCATTAAACCAGCCAGGCGGCGTAGTATCTGCTGACAAAAGGTTTGTGCCTCTTAACGTGCCACTAGTATAGGATGGACCGAAAGAGAGCGCAAGCCAGGGAGTTTGCCCATAAATGCGGTATCCAACAAGCAATGCTCGATCGTTCACATACTCCGCCGGAGAATATCTCAAAGGTCCATGACCAAAAGCAATCCCGAGAAAGGACTTTGCATTATTATCACCATCATCCGCACTCGATCCGACAATCCTGACGCCGAGTTGCAAATGATCATGCGTGGCGAAGATGAAGTAACCACTCCCTGTCGAAGTATACATAGCGCCGATGCCAGCTGCTACTCCGAATCCCCAAGGCTTGTTCGCGGTGCTATCAACTCTTGGGATTGCGGTTTGCGCGGCGGCATTGGTGAAACAGAGGAGCAAAATCAAAGATGGCACATAGAGCAGACACGACAGATAGGAAGACCTGAATCGGCACTGCCTCATTTCAATTCGCATATTGTGCTTACGCGAATTTTTGCATTTGCGCTTTCATCGCTGGAAGGTAGCGATCCCAATTGTACAGCGTCTCTGGATCAAAATCAGCACCATTTGGCCATACAAGCGTATGCGCTTCCTCATCCAGTTTTACTTGATCAAAGATTTTCGGGTCTCGCAACGGGCCAAAGAGTTTGCCATAAAGCACATCGCCGAAATCAATAATTCGCGATGTCCCATCTTCAAACTTAACGCGAAGGCGAAATAAGCCTGCGCTTCCGACTTCCATTACTCTGTGGATTTCGTGCCGCTCGATCATTGTAATGGTTCTATTGGCATTGGCCGCTCTCCTGCTTGTAAGAGATTCCAATCGCGCAAAAGTTCTTCCTTGTGCAATTCAGCCCAGGCTTCAACAAACCTTGATTGGCGTTTGGGCAATTGTCCTGCCAACAATTCGATATCCTCGATTGAATAAACGCCAACCTGCTCTTGATAGTAAGCGTGAAAATGGGCAACGTGATGCGGACCTCCTACCTCGAAAAACATTCTGATCACTATTCCAAAAAAACGACTGAGTTCGGGCATTATTTCAACGGTGTAACAAGCTCACTATTCTTCACTTCTCCTTCCCCACAATCTGCCGCGCTATCACGATCCTTTGTATATGCGAAGTGCCTTCGTAGATCTGCAGTCCTTTGATGTCGCGGTAGTAGCGTTCGACCGGATATTCGTTCGAGTAGCCTCTGCCGCCGTGGAGCAGCACGGCGTCGCTGGCTGCTTTGAGTGCGGCTTCGGTTGCGTGAAGTTTGGCCATGGAGGTTTCGAGTGTCGAATCGAGGCCTTGATCTTTTTTCCAGGCGGCATGATAAACGAGATGTCGCGAGGCTTCGAGCGTCATCTTCATTTCCGCGAGTGCGGACTGGATCATTTCGAAATCGGCGATGCGCTTTCCGAATTGCCTGCGCTTGCGGGTGAAGTCAAGCGACGCATCCATGCACGCCTGATGCACACCAAGCGCACCGGCTGCTACACCCAATCTGCCATGATCGAGCGCGGACATCGCGACCTTGAATCCCTGACCAGCCGCGCCAAGCATCTGATCTTCCGGAACGAAGCAATCATGGAAGTGAATGTGGGCATGGTCGCTTGCACGATGTCCGAGTTCTTTACCGGGCATGCGTTCACGGTCGAAGCCTTTCGAATCGGTTCGCATAATGAATGCAGAGATCCGCTCGTGAGGTTTCGCATCTTCAAGATCTGCTGTTCGTGCAAAGACCAACGCAATATTTGCGATGTTCGCGTTCGTGATCCAGATCTTCTCGCCGTTGATCAGATAACCGCCTTTCGCATGCGTTGCCATCGTCTGAATGCCTGCTGCATCGCTGCCAGCTTCGGGCTCTGTCAGACAATAACATCCGATCTCTTTGCCCGTCGCAAGCTTATCCAGATATTTCTTCTTCTGCGCATCGCTGCCCCATGCATTGATGCATTGGATTACGAGCGAGGAATGGACGGTTACAAATCCGCGAACGCTGGAGCATGCGCGTCCCAGCTCCTCATAGACGAGCGCCTGTGCGAGATGGCTCATGCCACTGCCGCCATATTCTTTCGTCAATGTGGATCCCAACAAACCAAGCTTCGCCATGTGAGCTATGAGCGCCATCGGCATCTCACCTTTTTCATCCATCTCACGCGCGATCGGAGCGACTTCGTTCTGCGCGAACTCGCGAGCGACATCGCGCCAACGAACATCTTCAGGTCTTAATGAGAAATCCATGAACAGGCGGTAAAGAAGTTGGAATTGATACTGCAAACTTATAGCATCTTAGGCAGTCGGGACGGATCTGAGAATTTCCAAGTGTAACTATTCTATACTATGCGAGTTATCTCATGACTGAGACCCTTGGACTTATTTTGTGTCGTCACTATCCCTAACAGACACGTATGAAACGCCTCATCACAACCATCCTTTTCTTTTTCGTACTTATTCAATGTCAGAGTTCACATGCGCAGACGCGAGTCTGGAAGCAGCTCACCACCGGATGTTGGAGCGCAGCTCCTACCAAGCTTGAAGCTGCTCCCAATGGGGATCTGTACGCGATGATCTATGGTGACGAAGTCTCGACGGAGGCGCGAATGTTCAAATCGGTCGATCATGGAGGCAGCTGGCAGCGAGTTACAACACTGCCTAATTGCTCTTTACCGGTAGCCTGCACAGCTATCGGGGCCGATGGCGCATTCTATTTTGCTACCGGCTCTAGTACCGGCTCTACCGCCAATCAGGTTCAGCAACCAGGTGCGACTGTTTATCGGTCGAGAGACGGCGGCAGCACGTGGGATACGCTTTTATCAGGGACAGCAATCACTTCTATCCTATCTCTTTCGAATAATCGGACATATCTTTTCGAGGGCAATAACACTGGCAGAGATGGCTCGGGCGTTCTTTCGAGTGACGACGATGGAAAGACCTGGAAGCCAATCTCACTCGGAGTTTACGTTTATAGCATTGCAGGTTATGGTGACAAACTTGTTATCTGCCGTAATGATGGCTCCGCCTGGTTGATGGATACTCAAGGCAATTTGACGCCTGGTCAATTCAACGTGACTCCAATGTCGAGTTATGGCCGCACCGTCGTTAATTTGTCCGGTGGTCGCCTTGCGCTCATTTCACGTTACGATGGATACAGAAGTCTGGATGGTCTCAATTGGGTACGAGACATGCGCCTAACTGACAGCATCCTGCCCTATGTTTACCCGAACTTAACTATGACCATGAGTCGGCGAGGAACACTCTATCTTTTCGACGGACCCTACATCAACTCATCGCAAGACAGCGGCAAGCACTGGTCTCATCTTGAAAGTGAATTCCAGGAAAGGCCGGCTTATTCTTATGGTTACGCACTTGCGCAGGATTCTGACGGAGCAATCTACGGTACTGATAGTCGCGGTATCCACAAAACAACTGACGATGGCGCCACCTGGACACGATCCACGATTCCAACTGTAGAAGTCGCAACGCTCGGAGCTTCCGCAAACGGCGTGCTCTTTGCTAAACCAAGTAAGGATCCGCATCTTTTCTCCAGCGTAGACGATGGTCATTCGTGGTCCATGTCGGTGCTTCCGGATTCCGCAGATCAGTCGGATGTCTTTTTAGCAACGTCCACATCGAGTGGTATGATGGCAACAGAGTATGGCAGCTATTATGCAGGACCATGCAGACTATACGAGTTTGATCCCAACTCAAATGAGTGGAACGCGCTTACTCCTCTCTTTCCTACCGACGGCACGCCCTTCTTCTCACAAACCGATACCAAGGGCAATATCTATCTCGGCAATTTCTACATCTCGCATGATAAGGGCATTTCTTGGGACAAAACTCCGTATCCCGGTACAGTGTCATGGCCTGGCTTCACGGCGACGAGCGATGGTTTTGTTTTCGAAGCAAGTTCGCAGCCTGTCGTTTATCGTTCTTCGGACGCAGGGTACAGTTGGCAGAAACAATATCTTGGCATCAAGGGCGCTGCTGCTGTCGCGCTCGCTTCAGCAAGTGGCGGCGTTGTTATTGCTGCTACAGATCACAATCAAGTCTTGCGCTCGAACGACAATGGCGTGACATGGAGCGCCTGGAGCAATGGCTTCAATGACTCTGCAGCCGCGGTGGTGATCACCGAACACGGCGAAGTTTTTGTCGCAGGTAAGGCCGGATTGCATTATTGCAAGCTCTCAGAATCGGAATGGCATGATGTCGATCTTGGTGTGCCGAATAAAGAAGTTCGCACCGTCGTCGTACACAACGGCAATGATGTGCTGGTCGGTACCGGCGCAGATGGCGTCTTTATCAGTCGTGCCTCCGAGAGCGGCATTGTAGCATCCCCATCGTTCGACGAGCTCTCAAATAACTTCCCGAATCCATTCACGACAGACACGCATTTCGCAATCACACTTCCGTCACGCGAAAACATCACACTCGAAATCTTCAACGAAATAGGTCAACATATCGCAACACTTGCTAACGGCACGCTCGACGCAGGAAGACATAATTTCACGTTCACGCCGACTATAGGCAGCAGTATCTATTTCGCAGTGCTGAAGACGCCAGCGGGAATCCACTCACTAAAAATGGTGAGCTCAAATTAAAGCGGCGAAGCCGCGTGGGTCGGGCGCGTCCGGGCAAGGATGAAGGCTGAGGGATGAAGGATGAACTGGTGAAGCTTCAGCCTTCATCCTTCATCCTTCATTCCTCAACCTTGTCCAATCACTGCAACCCCCTCGATCTCAAGCAACGCCTCATCTTCAAACAACGACGAAACTTCCACCAGAGTCATCGCCGGATAGTGTTTACCGAAATAGCTTCGGTAGACGACGCCGATCTCCATCATATGCGCTCGGTAATCTTCCTTATCCTTCACAAACAGGTTAAGCTTAACAATATCCGTCATCGCGCCTCCAGCTTCCTTCATCACGATCTGAAGATTCGCGAGCGCCTGGCCGAACTGCTTTACGATGTCGCCTGCATGCAGGATATTGCCAGCCCTATCAAACGACACCTGGCCAGCAAGATAGACCGTCCGGCCTCCTTCCGCAACATAACCATGCGAATAGCCGATCGGCTTTACAAGCTGTGCAGGGTTCAGAGCTGATTTCATTCGTTACAAGTTCTCATGATTCGTGATAAGCACTCAACCCGAATCTAAACATAGATCTCGTTAAGCAGCAATGACTACCCTCCAAAATACTGATGATGCTTCGTAGGGGCATGGAAAGCAGTGTTACCAGCCGCCATTTTTCAAACTTCCTTCGAATTAGATGAGGAATATTGTGCAAGCCTCAAGGGTTACCAATTTCCCTGCTCGGCGTGGGAACGGATATCCTCTTAAACTCCGCTGTCGTATGAAAACTTGCATTCGCCTCATCGTTGGTCGTCTCATCTTCGGTTTCCTGATCATCAGCTCATCCTTCTCGGTCGCTGTGGCCCAATGGAAGCTCCTATCAACCACTGGTAACTCGGGATCGTCGTTCGGCTGTCTGCTCTACAAGAGTGGGTTGTTGTGGTCTGCAGCTTCAAGTGTAATGCTTTCTACTGATCATGGAGTCTCCTGGATCGATCGATCTCCTGCGTCGCGCAATTCGGTTTATGGTATTGATTTTTTCGACGCGAACACTGGGGCAATCGCCATCGGACTTAGCAATGTTCAGATCACTCATGATCAAGGAAGAACCTGGAACAACGTACTGACAAGTAACAGCACGATTGTAACAGTGCGCTTCGGCTCTACTGCAAACGATGTCTATGTAGGCTCCGAGAATTCGATAATGTGGATATCGCATGACGGCGGATCTACATGGAAGAGCCAGGCAACGCTGCCTTGGGCGCATGACTTCTCAAATATGCCCGATGGATCGATGCTAATGTACCAAAGCGAATATGGCATTAACCATGTCGGGCGAATGTATCGCTCATTGGACCGAGGAGATTCGTGGACCCCGCTCAGCGGCGTCACAAATGATGACTCCTGGAATTACGCCGTATCCGGATGCGATGCAAAAACGATCTATGTCGTCAACGAGCAAACTGCGGGTCCCAATCTGAACCAAAGTATTGTTTACGTCTCTCGGGATGGTGGCGCGAGTTTTTCTCCTACACTTACCCTCGCAACAAATGAATTGCTCGCGCCAGTTGCGGTCGCAGGACAAGCTGTATTTGTGGCAACGCTAACCAGCGGCATCATGCGATCGACCGACTTTGGACAGACCTGGAAATCTATTGGCGGACCCCGCACTGCATTTGATTCGCGTGACCTCGTTGCATTGTCGCCGAACGAGTTGTTTGCCGTCGACATCGGTGGCGATCTCTACCATACGACAAACTCCGGCGGCGATTCGCTTACGAGTACAGGGACCGGCGCGTCAACCGTGACCTTCCTTGGAACAACCCATACGATCTCGAGAGCAACATGCGACGCACGCGACACATCCGTCTTTCTTGCTTCTGATGTCTGCGCCGTGCCTGGTATTTTGGATTCGCTGCGACTCACCGGTTCAAGCGCATTCCAATTACGTACGTCCGATAAACTTCCTCGCACCATCAGTAGCTTCGATTCCATTCCGATCCGCTATTCGGGGTTTCAGGGATCACGAGACACGGCGTTCCTGCACATCACCTACACTACCGGTACCGTCACGCATGACACGGTGATCCTACTGATCGGCAATAGCCTATCCGATTTTTCAGCACTCTCCATTCCTGACGGTACGCTCAAATCTCCGCCTGGCACAACGCTGTTGGTCCCTGTCGGGGCTAGTCTCCCATCCGCGTTTGATGCTTCGCATAAGAATGTGATCGAAGTAACGTATGTCGTGACGTTCGACAACGCGCTGCTCGACATGACTCCGAGCAAACTTTCGCAATTGGTCCATCCGCCAACCGGCTGGACATTCAAGTCGGCGAGCATCGTGCCGGGAGCGCTCACTGCGACGTTCTCCAATCCAAATCATTTGCCGATCACTGATCATTTCGATCTCGGCTCCCTGTTGTTCTCAACGTTTCAGGGAGCTGCGAATGCGACTGTTGTTCGATTTGCTTCACTTCAGCTTACGCTCGATACAGGCGTGGTGAATTTCTGCGTTGGAGGGGAGGGTGATTTCATCGCCCATGTGATCATCCTTAGCTCAGGTGTTGAACAAACCGCATCACCGTTCACCGCGATCTCGGTCTATCCGGATCCCTCACATGCAGGCTCGACGATTACGCTCTCGCTGCAACTTGAACAGGCATCCTCGATGACGATCGAAGTGCTGAACATCCTCGGCGAGTCGCTGGAGCAACAGGCATTCACGACCATGAGCGCCGGCAATCACACCATCACGCTTTCGCCACTCACAAGCCCGGGCACATACTACGTCAGATGCCAGGTTGGGACGAGGCTGAGCTATCGGAAGATTGTGATGGAGTAGATTGGGATAACTTTGGTTGGAGTATGAGTGGATTGAGTCTTCCACAATCAAACAGTATCTCCCACTTAGTTCTTATTATAGCTCAAAATTTCCCAATTTGTCATTTGGGCTTGCTTTGCTGTGGCGTTATTCATTATTTTCGAATAGAATAGTTCTTCGAGTTGACCGAGTCCTCAGATTAGGTCCGACATTCGCACTACTCCTAAAAATTATGCTGCGCAAAATTGTAGTCGCGCTATTGCTTTGTTTTATTGCGAACAATGGGTTTTCTCAATCTAATTCTCTCTCGGGCGCGATCCATGCTCAAGAGATCGTGCTTGATGATGGATTGGGCCACACGTATTCGCTATTAGTGCCTCCATTACAAAGTTCAACTGTCTTCACTTTGCCTGCCATTCCTTCGGCGCTTCCAACGGCTGGATATGTCACCCAAGGTTTGAGCATCGGACAGACACTGTATTGGAATGGCTCTGCGTGGATGCCGTCGAGCGTACTGGTCAACGATGGCACCGATCTTTTTGCTACCGGGGCACTGCATGCGTTCAATTTTATTGGATCGGGCGCAGGGCTTACATCATTGCCTGCCAACGCACTGAATGGTACGGTTCCACTTCCAAGTTTGAGCGGGATAACTGCAGCACAGCTTGCACCGAACGCAGGGATATCCGATAGTCAGATCACTTCACTCAGCGCGTTCAAGATCACTGGTTCGCTACCCAACTTAAACGGCTCCGGTCTTACGAATCTCTCTCCGGCAAATATTTCGCCTGGCACTGCAGCAATCGATATCTCGGGTAACGCAGCCACAGCAACAACATCGCAGAATCTCTCTGGAGCGATCGCGGAAAGTCAAGTCACGAATCTCACTCAAGATCTTGCGCTGAAAGCAATCGATTCACAAGTAGTGCATAGCACCGGCGTTGAGTTAGTGAGTGGTGTGAAAACATTCACAAGCACGATCGTTGGAAATATCAATGGAAATGCCGCGACTGCTTCGAGTGCGAGTGCGCTCACGGGCTACATTGCCGAATCACAAGTTATCAATCTTGCAGCCGATCTCGCCTCGCGCGCGAGTGATGCGGGTGTTGTGCATGTAATCGGTGCTGAATCAATTGGAGGCACAAAAACATTTCAATCA
>Ga0207112_1120_pt1 | contig 19785 bp, 14 predicted proteins | sample Alteio_BWMinHeat_72_FD_153549 | JGI IMG/M metagenome (GOLD analysis project Ga0207112, IMG submission 153549) | Enriched cells from forest soil in Barre Woods Harvard Forest LTER site, Petersham, Massachusetts, United States -... | ecosystem: Environmental > Terrestrial > Soil > Temperate forest >...
GCAAGCTACTGAATATATTGAGGAAAGAAGTTACAAAGAAGATGGCAGGATTGTCGGTTTGGAGAATAGCAACACAATGAGATGTTCGGTTATTTGTCTCCGGAATGGCGGGTAAGGAGGGATATCCGCTGCGAGCGAATCGAAGCATAGCAGACGAATCACTGGAGCCGCACTGCAGCTCCGGTTCACTATGCCTTGCATCACTTCCAAACCGCTCATTCCTCTATGCCACACAAGCGCGGCTGACCGAGGACTGGGTACGATGGGTGCGTGGATGAATTTTATAGGTACAATAGCTTAGGTATAAATTCATGCGCGTGCAGTCCGTTGAGAAAAGACATTACTATGGCAAAGTTTCGCGGGCAACAACTGGCTTTCGGGCGACCTGGCATTGAACCGCGGTGGACCCATGGCAGCAAGGACGGTGTTGGCACAGCATATTTTTCCTCCAGCCGCATTTGGTTCACCGTCTGGAACGGAGTGCTGACAGAAACGTACTACCCCACCATTGACAAACCGCAGCTCCGCGATTTGCAGTTCCTGATCAGCGACGGGAAAAGTTTTTTCCATGAGGAAAAACGGCATCTCCAAACCAAAACGGAGCGTTGCTCGCTCCATGCGCTTGCCTACCGTGTAACCAACTCCGATCCCGAGGGAAGATACCAGATCATCAAGGAAATTATCTCGGACCCGCACTTGCCCTGTATTCTCCAGCACACTAAGGTTCAGGGTGCCCCGGAGTTCCTCTCGCAGCTTCATTTCTACGTCTTGTGCGCACCGCATCTGGAGGTGGGTGGTTGGAAAAACAATGCCTACGTCATCGAAACTTCGGGCCGGCAAATCCTGGTTGCGAACAAGAGAGGAACCTGGTTGGCTTTGATGGCGACGGTTCCTTTTTCTCGTGCATCGTGCGGTTACGTGGGTCGCAGCGACGGCTGGACGGACTTGGCCGGCAACTTCCAGATGGATTGGGAATTCGATCAGGCGCTCGATGGAAACGTCGCTCTGACCGGGGAACTCCGGTTGGATGGCAACTCGGAGTTTACCGTGGGGCTTGCGTTGGGCGATGGCCTGCACAATGCCGTGGCGACGTTATTCCAGGCACTCGGTATTCCCTTCATCGAGCAACAGAACCGCTACTTGGATCAGTGGACTCGTTCCTGCCACAAAAGCCCGTCGTTCGCAAAGGTCGCGGGCGATGGTGGAAACCTTTATCACGCCAGCGTCAGCCTTCTACTCGCCCATGAGGACAAAACTTTTCCGGGAGCTTTGATCGCTTCCATGTCCATTCCTTGGGGAGAATCAAAGGGCGACGAAGACATGGGCGGCTACCACCTGGTCTGGACGCGTGACATGGTGAACAGCGCCACGGCCCTTCTCGCCGCCGGACACACGGAAACCGCCCTCCGGGCGTTGATTTACTTGGCTACCAGCCAGCGGGAAGATGGGGGCTTTCCCCAAAACTTCTGGATCAATGGACAACCCCACTGGCACGGCATGCAGCTCGATGAAGTTTCATTTCCCATCCTGATGGCTTATCAGCTTCGAGAAGCGAATGCACTTGCTGACTTTGAACCCTATGTCATGGTCATGAGAGCCGCACGCTACATGGTGCTTCAAGGTCCTGCCACCGAACAAGAGCGCTGGGAAGAGGCCGGAGGATACTCGCCTTCCACTTTGGCTTCGAACATTACCGGTTTGTTTTGTGCCTCCAGCTTTGCCCGCGAGCGAGGAGACCACATCACGGCGCAATTCCTGGAGGATTATGCAGACTTCCTGGAATGCCATGTGGATGACTGGACCGTTACCACCCAAGGCACGCTGCTGCCCGACGTCCCACGGCACTACATCCGCATCACACCCACGCTCGTTTCCGATCCTTTGGCAGGCGAGGAACTCAATCAAGGTAAAATGGTGATTACCAACCGCCGCCCTGGCGACCCGTTCGAATTTCCTGCCAATGAAATTGTGGACGCAGGATTTCTGGAACTCGTGCGTTATGGAATTCGCAAGCCGGGCGCTCTTCTCATTGAAGACTCCCTGCGCGTCGTGGATGCGGTGCTGAAGGTCGAAACGCCAGTCGGTCCATGCTGGCGCCGCTACAATCATGACGGGTATGGGCAACGGCCCGATGGGTCGGCTTACCAAGGATGGGGGCAAGGCAGAGCCTGGCCTCTGTTGACCGGAGAAAGAGCACACTATGAACTAGCGGCCGGGCGCGACGCCGCACAGCTTGTGCGGGCCATGGAAAGGTTTGCCTCTTCCACCGGGATGCTGCCGGAGCAAGTTTGGGACACGCAGGATCTGCCGGAGGCGTTCATGTTTTTGGGCAAGCCTACCGGCTCGGCAATGCCCCTGATGTGGGCACATGCCGAGTACGTAAAACTGCTTCGCTCAATTTTCGATGGAAAGGTTTATGATCTTTGCCCCGCGATGGCTGAGCACTACCTGTTCAACCGGAAGGACTGCTGCCAACTGGAAGTCTGGAAGAGCAACCGGCAGGCCCGCCAGGTCAAGCGGGGTTATACCTTGCGAATCCAATATACGGCTTCCTTTCTGCTCCACTGGACGGCAAACCAGTGGCAGACCGTAACTGACACTCCTTCGACTCACACGTCTTTAGGAATTGATTTCGTAGATATCCCGATCTCCTTGGAGCAGCAGGCTCCCATCCAGTTCACATTTTTCTGGACGGCCTTGGGCCGGTGGGAGGGCCGAGATCACACGGTAGAAGTCGTCCCAAGACGATCCTCTTTCTCGTGACACACATCTGATCTCACCCTTAGAATCCTGAGTTGTTTTTATGGATGCCATGTGATAAGCAACGACTATTTTCGAAGCCGTCGCCCAGCAGAGACAGATCAAATCAAGCCCAGCGCCTAACCACGACGATTTACCCTTTGCGGTAGGTGCCGCACATTGATTGTTGACGGGGCGAGATTCTTCTGCTCGAAGTGGATTCAATACCGGAGTACCACGGTTCGATTAAAGGCCGACCGGGGTTCAGGGCGGTACCGACCGACAGCATCAACTTCATTATCTGCCACGATAGATTCACTTTGTACGATCTACTGCTCTACATCACAAAGCACAATGACGGAAATGGGGAATGCTGCTCGGTAGAGGAACGCAGCAGGATAGTGATAATCGCTCGATAAAACGCGCCTCTCTTTTGTGGCATCGAATGTTCGGCTATCAGGCATATGATCCCACTGCCAGTCCCCACAAGGCGTTTCCCATCCACGGTGGAGATACTCTAAACCTGAGCGAATTCACGATTGAGGTGAGGCCTGTGGAGCCCGTTGCAATTCGAAACTCTCCTGCAGCGGCACAGCCAGCGCCGTCCCCGCCTGTTCCACTGCCTGCAACATCTTGAGCAGCAGTTCCTGCTGCAGCGCGAGAAATTCGTCATAGTCAGCAGTGGTCACGTACGCGACCACTTCAATATCGAGCGAATAAGGCCCTACGCCGATGAAACGGACCGGTATATTGCCAGTTTCTACTTTGGGGTGGCCCGTGAGGATCTCGCGAAAGGATGAGAGCACTCGTAATAACTGGTCCGATGTCGTATCCCTCCGCAGGTTGAGTGTCGGGTGAAACCAGATCTTATCCCGCCCGGAAATATTCTCGAGCGCCATTGACGAGAACTGGCCATTGGGCACGCTAATGATCGTGCGATCCGGCGTGCGGATGCGCGTCGAGCGCAGGCCAATGTGCATCACCGTGCCCGTGCGGTCGCCGAAGCGGCAGACATCGCCCACCAAAACGGGGCGGTCACCGATCACCGAGAGTCCGCCGAACAGGTTCTCGATGGTCTTCTGCGCGGCCAGGGCGACCGCGAGTCCACCCACGCCGATTCCCGCCAGAATCGTCGAAGTGTTGTAGCCCCATGCGCTGAGGACGCTCAAGATTGCGACCAGGAATAGAGACAGTTTGAGGATTTGCCTGCCCAGCGGGAGCACTGAATAACTCACCGCCTGCACCCGGGGATCGAGACGGGAACGCCAACGTTCTGCGATGAGGTCAACCGCGGACGCGCCCGCCCATGCGACAGCTAGAATGAAAATCAACCCCAGCGGGCGCTCGATGAACAATCGAGGCAGCGTGGATGGCGGCGCGATTTGCATCGCCGCCCGAAATCCTGCTGCCGCCAAACAGATGCGCAGAGGACCTCGAAACGCCGGTGCGTTTACCACCGGCCGCATCACCGCCACAAGTGCCCCTGATAGGAATCCCGCCACGATCCAGAGCGCCGGAGCCATCATGACGAGGGCGATCCAGCGCCAGACGGGTGTATCGAAGATCTCAAACGTCACGAACTGCTGTGGGAGTTTCTTCTCGAACGGCGTCTCAGCCACAAGTTGGTGCGCTTGGGGGATCATAGCGACGCTGTCGGCCGAGACGAGCCAGACGTGGAACCCGGGCTTCAGCTCCACCCGCTCCAGTTGCAGCTCCACAGTCTGCTTATCGACTTGGACCGTATCGAGCCGATCCAGGGCGTCCGAAAGGCCATCAGACTGATCTCCTTCCGGATCGCGGCTAAGCATCGTGATGTCAAACGGGGTATCGTCGAGCAGGTCTTCCAATTGGCGAGCGAGTTCCGGACCATTTTTTGCTCGTTCCGCAGGAGGCATGCGTCGCAAATCGAGATAACGAAGCGCTTTCGAATAATCGCGCGCATGGCAAGCTTCCAGAAATTGGAAGACTGATTCTTGCGGCGTGTTCCGGCCCAGCGAATCTTTCATTTCAGGAACGGGCGTCTGCGCGCGTAAGACACCCGCGAGCAGGATCAAAGCCAACAATCTGGGCATACCGAACTCCTTACAGGAAATTCCTTTGATTCTGCATGCAGTTTGCATCAGACCCTTACTGCGCGCAACCATTTCGGGATGATCTGCGGTCACCTTCTTAGTTTCGCTTGGACCGTCGCTCAGATGCTGCAGCTCGATATGGTTCGCGTGCGAGTTTGCGCGCAAAGCCTTCCAACCGCCCAGCTCGCGAAAGTCGCTGGCCAGAGCCGATCCGAAGATTCCGCCGTGGGCGGAGTCTCCGGGCGGACCAGGAGCGTGAGTAGTTGTCTTTATTTATCGACGAATCCGCAGGGTCAACCCGAAGTTCTGGCCGAGCGACGGCGCACTCGGACTCTATGAGACTGGTGGCAGGCGCAACGAGCATGGTCGCCTCCGCACACAGCCTTTTTCCAGAAGGAGATTGGGGTTGTTCCACCAACAATCGATTGCGGAAGCCCCGTCATGTAAGTTGATCTTTTGAAGGTCCTCTCTGCGAGAGTTCGTTGATGTGGTCCGCGATTTCCTGCGGCCGGTCGATCTCAGGAATTGTCAGCCTGCTCGCCTCGCCCGCCGTTTCGATCGAAAGATCGCCCACTCCGAAAATTCTTTGGCCGAACCGCTGATGCACCGTCACATCCTGCACTCGCGAGATCAGGATGGTACGCGTGGTCTTGCTCAGAAAGCCCGTTTCGTACCGCAGTCTGTCATCGAGAATCGTCATCTTGGTCAGGCGGTTTCGGAGGTGGCATTTCAGCGGCCAGAGCAGAAGGAGCGTGGGCAACCAGGGCATCCAAGGTTGCCATGGCGACGGAATCCAGGGCGGCCATTGCATATGGATCATCGCGGCGACCACAGGCGCCACGATCAGAAGTACGACCGCGTAGCCGATGTATATGAATTTCATCGTCGGGCGAATGCTCATTTCGGACATGTTCTCCTCCTTTGACCAGCACGCGCTATCGTACCGCCAGGCGGCGCGCCACTGGGGCCGGATAAAGTCCGATATGGAAAACTAGGGGACTTATAAGGTTGACTCCCTTATCGTCGCTAAGGGCATCGGTTCTGAAATCCGTTGACAGAAAAGTGGCCCAATATTAAATCGTGAACCACAGGCTTGGTTTGCACACATGATATTGACGCAAAAACCGCCATGTGGACCTTCCAAAAATCTAATTTCCTTGCAATCTGGACAGATATTCAATTCAAGAAGAGCTTTTTCCTCTTTAGTGCAATCTTCAAACATGTTCACTCGCTCCTTTCACTCAAGGGAGTCAACCTTATAAGTCCCAAAACTAGTGGCCTGTCGTAGAAACAACGTGAGCATAACCGCTCCCTCATGGTCGCGGCTCAGCAACCTATACTGAGCCGCGCGCGTCAGCAGGCGGTTTTGCGCATACTAACGAATTCACTGCGACAGGCCACTAGTGTCGCGATAGCGTCATTCATAGTTTGGTTACGGAAGATGATTCTCTGTTTTGACACCTCAAGGATTTTTCGGTGCTCATTCGCTGGGCGTCGCGCAGTGACGGTGCACTGATCCGCGAATCCAGAACGGGGTTCCCGAGTATTCCCTTCCGTCCATTCCCCCGCTGCCTCCTTATGGGGGGTAGGGTTCTTTCCTTTCTGTAAATCAATCGACGTTTCTTTGTCAACCGTCGAACGGGGATGACGAAAACCCAGTGTACTAGTTTTGCTCGAACTAAACACTATGAGATGAGCTACACTTATCGCGACCATGGAGGGTTGTGCCGGAAGGAAAAGAGACTATTGAAAAGGAACCAAGAATATAAATTTTTGCAAATTCCGCAGGTTTCTAGAACGAACAATCAATGACTTACGAGCAGAGTTTTACGCGATTTGAGGGTATAAAATAGTTTTTCAACAGCCTCAAAAGCTTTCGGCTCAGTTTCCGGTAAGCCGAACAACACGCCAATTAACGGGCGAAAACCAGCGACAGAGATGGTGACACTGAAAACGCAAATAGCAAGACGTCTGAAAGAACACTCGTACGTAAATACCAACACGCTCGAAACCACCGGTCCAGAAACCCAGCCGCAGCGGCTGCCGCGGTTCCTGTATGGGGCCGTGACGCTGCTCAGCGCGTTTCTCCTCTTCCAGGTGCAACTCATCATTAGCAAGTACATCCTGCCGTGGTTCGGCGGAACAGCGTCGGTGTGGACAACCTGTGTCCTGTTTTTCCAGATCATGCTGTTGCTAGGATATAGCTATACGCACCTGACGAAGAAACTCGGCGGCGACCTGCGGTTCAGGGTACATGCCGGCTTACTCACGATAGCGGTGGCGCTGCTCATTGCGGAAGGACTGCTATGGCGTTCGCCTATCACGCCCAGCATGACGCATCTGCTCTCCCCTGATCGACCCACGCTGAGCGTGCTGATCGTCCTATTTGTCACTGCCGGGCTGCCCTTCTGGTTGCTTTCGACGACATCACCTTTGTTGCAGGACTGGTTCTGGCAAATTGAGGGGCGCTCGCCCTATCGCTTGTATGCACTATCTAACCTGGGCTCATTAGTGGGGCTTCTGACTTACCCCTTCTTATTCGAGCCGCTAACGACTGTATTTCGCCAGGGATGGCTATGGACTTCGGGTTTCATTCTGTTCGCCGCCGGCGCTGTGACCTGCGGATGGGCGGCCCGCGCGACAGTCGGGGTCGTTGAGCCGGGAAAGAAGAAGCAGCGGTTGTCGGGAGCCGCCCGATTGCGCCGTGGCGATATTGCAATGTGGGTTGCACTGGCGGGCACGGGTTCGGCGCTGATGCTCGCAACCACGAATTTTTTGACGCAAGACGTCGCATCGGTCCCGCTGCTTTGGGTCGTGCCTCTTTCGACCTATCTCATCTCTTTCATCTTCACCTTTGAAAACGACCGCTTCTATCGGCGCTGGATTATCTATCCTCTGCTGCCTGTGGGACTGGCAGCCACCAGTTACGCGCTGGAGCGGGGCATCGCATTTCCCATTCGCGGCGAGCTTTGGATCGTCAATCTCACGTTACTGATCGGAACCGCGTTCTGCCACGGCGAACTGGCCCGTTCGAAGCCCGCGCCCGAGATGCTGACGCGTTTTTATCTGTGGATCGCAGTCGGGGGAGTACTGGGCAGTGGCTTTGTCGCGCTGCTGGCGCCGCACATATTCGCCGGCGTCTGGGAATTTCAATACTCTCTTGGCGCAGTTGCAGTGCTAGGCATAGTGGTTCTGCTCCGCGACCGCAACTCGTGGCCGTGGCGCACCGCAGCGTGGAGAATTCCCGCCGCCACTGCGCTCATCGGTCTTGTGCCACTAATCGCCGTGGCTGACATCCTCAACCCTAAGGACAGCGCGGCCAATAACCTGCACTGGATTGCTCTTGGGCTTGTCGCCGCTCTCGCGGCGTTCCTGTTCACCTTCCGCCGACTCGAAAATCTATGGTGGGCGCGGGCCTCCGGCCAAATCCTGATGTTCACCGCGCCGCTGGTGCTTGGCTCAATCCTGTGGCAAGCTACCCAATACACGACTGCCCCACTCGTCACTCGATCGCGCAATTTTTACGGCGTGCTCTCGCTGCACCAGAATTACGAAGACGAGCAGGTCGGATGGATCTATATCCTCTTCAATGGCCGTACTCTGCACGGGATTCAGAGCCTTAAACCGGAGTTACAGTCGCGTGCTTCCACCTATTATGGAAACGTGAGTGGCGTAGGGCTGGCCCTGCTCCATCACCTGCGATTACAAAATCCCGATCCACAGCAGCGGAATTTGCGGGTCGGGGTTGTGGGTATGGGCGCGGGAACAGTGCTGGTCTATGCTTTTGCAGGGGACTATTTCCGCGTATATGAGCTAAATCCGGGTGTTGCAGACCTCAGCCAAGGCCCACATCCATATTTCACCTACTTGCGCAACTGCCGCGGAACGTGTGAGGTGGTGATCGGCGACGCACGGACATCGTTGCAACGCGAGGCAGAAACGGGAAATCTTCAAAAGTTCGACGTCCTAGTGTTGGACGCATTCAGCGGCGATGCAATCCCCATCCACCTGCTAACGCGCGAAGCCTTCGAACTTTACCTGCGGCATTTACGTGATGATCAAAGTATTATAGCGGTTCACATTTCGAACAATGTTCTGGATCTCAGTCCAATCGTGGCGCGAATCGCATCGGCGTTGAACCTGAATGCCGTGCGGGTGAAGTCTCCCGCTCAAGGCACGCTGATTCGTCCGAGCGATTGGGTTCTCCTCAGCAGACGCAATCCACCGCTCGACCTGCCTCCAGATATCGCGAAGAGCGGCATCGTAGGCCCAGCCGGGAAACCCGGTCCCTTGTGGACGGACTCGTTCAGCAATCTACTCTCGGTCATTAAGTAGGAACGCCTTGTGCCAATTCCCTGCCTCCCCTGAATGCGCAGTTATTGCCGCTGTATCCGGCCCATATATTCACCCGCTCTCACCCACTGTTTTCATATCTATATCCCCTTCCCTATCGATGCACAATAGATTGGATCTCAGGACACACTAATTTCTACCATCCCTTTGGTTCCCATCCCGCGGGAATCGGTTCTTTCCAAGTGGTTAGACCCACCGGTTGCATTCCAATTTCCTTGGCCAGATCAGCTCCCAAATGCACCGGCTTCCCGCCCACCACCGTCATTAGCACATCAATCTTTGGAATGTCCGCTTCCGGAATCGTCAGGAAATCCCGATCCAGCACAATGAAATCGGCTAACTTGCCAGGCTCCAGTGTCCCCATTGTCTTCTCCCGCAAGAAGTAATAGCCTGCCCACACCGTCAGCGCCTTTAGCTGGGTGATTCGGTCGGTTGCTTGTCCCGGGCCATAGACCTTCTGATCCCGGTCGTTGTACCGGTTCATGCCCTTGGTGATGAAGAAAAATATCTTGTGCGGCAACGGGCGGTCGATCTCGAAGGTGTTCATAATGCCCGCGTCGGTCACGCTCTTACGAGGCGTCACCCAATTGGTATACTCCAAGCCATACTGCTTGGCAATCACCGAAGCTCCCCGGTGGGTCTCCCACAGAATCGTGTTCAATTCACTGACCATCATCCCCAGATTCTTCATACGAGGAAGCTGCTCAGGCCGAGGAGCGCCGGCGCCATGATCAAAAGCAAACCGCTTGGCACGAATCTGCTCCAGCGTCATGCCTGCCTTCTTAGCCCCCGCTTCGATCGCATCCATATAGTAGTCAATGTCCTTGTCCCCTCCGGTATGCATCGTTGCTACTCGTAAACCACTTTCGACGATGTTCTCCATAATCTCCCGAGAGACCGTGCCGGGTGCGAAAGTGCATCTTTCGCCTCCCGCGGATGCTGAATCTTCGCCACCGCTGCCGTATTGGCTCTTGATTTGTTGCCATTCCGGCCTTTCGGAGACCGTCATACAACCGCTGCCGGAGCCGCTCCAGGCTCCAATCATCCAGAGATAATCCGAGCCCTCCCCAAGGTTTCCGGCAAGCACCCGCAATGTTTCAAGGTCCCACGAAGGTCCCTGATAAGCCCAGGCAAACCGAGCTGGCATCCGACCTTGCTGGTCCAGAAGATGTAAGGCTTGCATATTCGAGAAAGAGTAAGGTCCGGAACCAAAAGCTGTGATTCCATAGCGGGCCCAGAGCTCCATTTCTGCCGCGAGCAGATCAGCCAAAAGTGGCAGTTTATCCTTCAGCATGCCATCAGAACTTATCGGACGGCCGAATTCGCCCGTGGCGGCGACCTTCTTGTTGCGTTCCTCGCTCGCCGTTCCCCCGCGGCGGCCAGTTGTAAAGAAGTCCAAGTCCGGATGCACACTGCGATATATTTCCACACCCGGGTTATTCGTCATGCCAGCGCTTGTAAAGCCATTATTTATGTTGAGCGGGTTGTTGGGCGCCAGTACATCGAGGTATTCTTTCCTGATGGATCGACCGAAGACCTGTTGCATTTCTTGAGCCCACTCGTAGTCTGGGCCCCAGTTGAAAACCAGCCGGAGCCACTGGCCCGGTTTCGCCTTTGCCAACGCCTCCCGCACCGTAGGCTCAAACCGTGCCAACTGCTCCTTCGGTGGCAGGTTTGGCATCCAGCGAGAGAGGATCACATCATCGTTGGGAAATACATGCCGGAAAGCCCGGGGTTCATTAAACGCCCAGTCTGTTGGATGTTCGTGCGTCAACATTAAGCTGGGCAACACCGTCCGTGCCTTCAAGTCAATCTGCTTGGTCTGCGGCCCTGCCAAGGCCCGGATCTCGGCATTGGTCCCCGTCGCCAGGATTTTGGTGTCCCGAATTGCCATCGCCTGCACGATCCTCCCCACATTCGACGTAAACGAGGCGTCGTTCATCGTGACAATTTTGCCGTTATAAAGAATCATCTGAGGGTAGCCCAGTTTGGCCGATGCGTCATTTTGGGCATTCCCGCCAGCAGTGCAGAGAAACACTACTACCATTAAAGCCACTATCTGTTTTTTCACTGTACCTCCCTTGGGAATCGGGTTAGTAATGAATGATTGATGCCACCAATTACCGGATCATTGTTGCCTTCCGGCTTCAGGCTTCATATTCGAAGAAACCAGTATTTCTCAACTCCTATGCCAATTTTTCACTTCGTCTTAAATGCTCTACCAGCTAAGCTTCAGCCCCAATTGAATCTCCCGAGGGAATGTCAACACATTGTTTATTACTCCCGCAGTCCCAGACTGGACCCCGCCCGTCGAGAACAGGGAATGATTTGGCACCCCAAAGCTGGGGTGATTCAAGATGTTGAAGAATTCAGCTCGAAACGCCAAATTGAATCTCTCGCTTAGCTTCGTCGCCTTGTACAGCGACACATCAGCATTTGCCAGTCTAGGTCCTCTCAGGACATTTCGTCCCGCATTCCCATAAGTTCCAGCCGGCGCCAGAACAAACGCGTTGGGATTAAACCACTGATTGAGGGTCCCCGGATAAAGAGGCCCAGTAAAGCTGGGGTTCCAGGATGCTCGCTCTGACCCACTACTGCTTCCGTCCCGGGACTGGCCGATGCCAGCCAGGGGTGAGAAGGGCAACCCGGTTTGCCACGAAAAAATACCATTCAATTGCCAACCGCTCAGCAGCTTCCCGGGCACCCCTGCTACCCTGCCAAGGAACGCTTGCCCTTGTCCTATCGGCAAATCATAACTGCCGTTCAAGGAAAATCTGTGCCTGATGTCGTAACACGCTGGACTCCAGTCCACGTTCGGATTATTAGCCTGACCATAGGCGTTCGCACAATTACCCTCGTAACCAGTCACGAGTCCGGAAACGTTGTCCAGTGCCTTGGAAAAAGCGTAGTTGGCTCGAAACGTCACCCCCTTGGCAGGCTTCTGCTTGAGGTCCACTTGTAGCGAGTTAAAATCGGAGTGTCCGTCTTCCCCCAAGGGACCCCCACTCGCCACAGCAGGGTTAAGCCGCGCGCTCTGGGCTGACGAAGCAAAGTATCGCGTTCCGCCCGGTAATGAGGCAGGGCATGGTGCAGCCGGACAAATTACGGAATTAGTGGGATTGCTACTGCTGGGCCCCAGATTATGGTAGCCATGTGAACCCACGTAGCCGACGCTGAGTCCGGTGGTCGGCGTGATTTGTTGCTCAATTGTGAAGCTCCATTGCTGCACGACGGGGGTTTTCGCGCTGTAGTCAAAACCGCCACTTGGTAATGGAGTTCCAGCAGGCAGAGGGCTCCCTGGCGGGAGTATCGGAAGGTACTGTGGGAACGGAATGGTGCCAATAGTGTTGGTGCTGGATAATGAAGTCGATATGATGAGGGGATAACCCTCGGTAAGGTACTGGTTTAAGTCATCTAGCTGGTTATAGTAAGTCCCAAAGCCCGCATGGAGCACCGTCTTTCCCGTCCCGAAGACATCCCAAGCCAGGCCGATTCGCGGGGCGAAATTCCGCAATGAACCATTCGCCGTAACCGTAGAGCCGATCAGCGGCTGCGATAGCGGTGCTCCATTCGGGCCCAGAAGGTGGTTTTCAAGCCGCCCCCCAACCTCATGCCAACCGTTTGTAAACTCGTGGCGTAGCCCTAAGGTCAAGGTGAGGATCTGGGTGACTCTTACCGTGTCCGCCACATACCAGGATGCTTCCCATTGCCTAGAACCATACATAAGGGAAATCCCGCCGCCTCCAAGCGTAAGTGCCAGGCCCTGAAGGAAGGCTGGCAAACCACTGAATGTGGCTGACCCATAACTACCTCCGCGGAACGTATTTGCCTGAATCCGTTGAGCCCAAAAACCCGCGCTGAGCTGATGACGGCCTTTTACGATCTGCACAGCATCCGTATAAGTGAATAAATTCCTGTACTCCTGGTCGCCAACAGCACCTCCAAAGGCACTTATACCGCTACCTCCTTGGGCCGCACCCGTCCCGAGCGTTATTGACCCCATAGAGTATCCGGGGACTATGGGCAGACCCGGATCCAGTGTGACAAGGGGGACTGTATCCGCGTAATACCCAGCGCGGGAGAAGCCTACCCTGGCGGTATTGATGATGCTCGGCGAGAAGGTGTGGGTTTCTTGCAAACTCAGCACTTGTTGCCTTTCCGCGAGTGTGGTCCCCGCAGTTGGATTCTGAAGGGGTCTTACGTTTTTGCCATCATCAATCGTATATACCGCTGAGAATGAATCTTTTTCGGAAAAGTAGTGGTCTAGTCGCGTGTTCCCGTAGTCTTCCCGGACCGGAGTCGTCGCCGCATCAAAGCTTTGCGCAATTCCACTAGCCGGGCAGGTTCCAGTAGGCAACTCCGGCCCGTTTGGAGCCGGAAATATCGCAAAATAAGGAGCCACTCCCTTCGCCACTCCTACATTCACTAACGAACATCCCGCCCCAATCGGCAACAAGCCCAGCCGCGCATTGGCATCCGGCACAAAAGTGGCATTCGTCGTCGTCAACGACTGCCGATATCCTTCATAGTTGCCAAAAATGAAGGTTTTGTCCTTCCGAATCGGCCCTCCCGCTGCCGCCCCAAAATCATTTCGCCGGAATGCCGACTTCGGTTTGTTAGCCGCATTGTCAAAAAAGTCCGGCGCATCGAAGTAGCTGTTGCGCAAAAACTCAAACAGCGTCCCGTGAAAGCCGTTCGTGCCCGACTGGGTTATGACATTCACCTGGCCCCCGGATCGCTTCCCGTATTCGACCCCGTAAGTGGTCGCTTGCACACTAAATTCTCGCACGGCGTCAACCCCCAACAACTGCCCGCTCGCCCCTCCTGGCGTTGTGCCAATCTTGGAGACCCCTGTAAACTCAATCCCGTTCAGCGTAAACAGATTCTCTATGCTACGGCTCCCATTCACATTGAACAGGTACCCTTGCGCAACAAAGGTGCCAGTTGGCCTCAACTGTGTCGTTACAGACGTTGTCCCTGGGTTCAGAGTGATTAGTTGATCGTAGCTTCGGCCATTGAGCGGCAACTCCTTGATCTCTTTCTCCTCCACCAGCCCCGCAGTCGAGGATGTTGTGGTGTTCACAACAGGAGCCTCGGCGGTCACCGTCACCAGTTCTTGAACTTGCCCTACTTCCAAACTAAGGTTGATCACTGCTTGCTGTCCAACCACCAGATTAATCCCTTGTCGGAGTGCAGTTTTGAAACCTTCTTTCTCGGCCGAGACCTGGTACCTTCCCACCTGCAGCGATAACGCTTGGTAATATCCTTTATCGTCTGTGGTTATCGATCGCGCCGACCCCGTCTCCGAATTCGTTATAATTACCGTCGCTCCCGGAATTACCGCTCCGGTTGTATCTTGCAGCGTCCCAGCAATGGAGCCGGTCGTTTGTGCCCTACTACTACCCGCAAAGAAAAAGAGAATCACCACAAGACCCGGCAATAGCCGCTTCCTAATCATGAAATCCTCCCGTAAAAATACCTTTGTCTAGTTGTTAAAGAACACAAACTCTCGGACTCGTGAAGTCCGCCACTTTAGTTAGATTGATTCCGCCTTAAAGACCTGATGGACATCGGAAATCTCTCACGAGCCAACAAAAATAGTTAGCTCCCCGTTGGGAGAGACGCTACCACCGCATTCTTACGTTGTCAATATTTTTTCTGGCGTGTAGCCAAAGATCATTGCAGCAAGGTAAGCAGATGAGCAACTGGGAAAAGTAAGAGCCTGATGTTGTTTACTGCGCCGTGCCCCTCCTGGGCATCGATTGGGGGAATGCCGCGCACGTAGATGGGTGAAATGGTCGGCCAACTGCACCAATAATCGAAACTCCCGGAAAAGCATGCGACGGGTGATCTTCGACAGGATCGAAATGAACGCCTATCGCGTAGAGTTTGCCCGCCAGATCGCGGTTGGCCGCGATCTGATGGACCTCTCAGTGATATAAACTCACTGGGGCTGGTACCAAAAGTTGGTCTGGTCAACTGTTGCACCGCTCGTCCAATTGGTCCAGAACCCTTCCCTTTGGGCACGAACGACTTGGCCAACACGGTGGATTGTAAACCAACGGATTAGCGGAACCAAATGCCGAGCAGAGCCTTTTCAAGCGGGCTTAGCTTGCGAAAAGCTCTGCTCAGGAGAGGTCGTCTTCCAATAAAGAACCGATAGGTAAAGATCTGAAATCGTCTACTAGGGCCAGCCAATCCCTCCCTCGCGCCCCCATTCATCCGAGGCTTCTTTGAAAAAGGTCTGAAGAAGCAGGCCGCCTAGAATGTTATCTCCATAGTCGCCGCCCTCTGCAGGAAATCGTCCCGCGGCGTTGCAAGTTCCCTCACTCGGAGCGATAATTGCGGGGGTTATTTTTGAGGTTTTGCATTCGCCCTTCCGCTTGCCGATATGGCGGGAGGACGCAAGGTCGCTATGCGGCCCCTCTGCGGACGGGAATGTTGTTGCCAGAGTTGGGCACCTGTCATCAACTCTTTCTGAGTTCCATACGGAGCGTCTGCACCGTGACCGCGGGGCATCAAGAAATGGGGTGAGCCGAACTCTACCCTGGAGGCGGAGGACCCAAGTAAAGGGGCGCAGTCCCGGCACACCGGGACAGGGTACTTTCAAGCCCGAGCCCGTCAGCTAACTCCGCAGGCTAATTTGAAAGCCATTCCGTACCTGGGGATGGCCCTGGAGAATTCTCTTTGGAAATCCGAACTCGACCCAATGCAGTCAAGGTGGCCGTCGCCACCACGGCGATGCTGATGTTCATCTCCTTCTGGCGGGCGGCTGCTATCGTACTGAATGATTTGGGATCGTCCGCGTTTTATGCCGGCGCTATCGCCGAGCAAGCCATCGGCAAGGCCGCGCCCTGGTTCATCCTGGCAGTGATGCTGTTTTCCTACGCGGTGTTCTCGGTCTACGTCGAGAGCTGCAGCATGTTCGTGCGGGGCGGCGTCTACCGTGTGGTGAAGGAAGCGATGGGATCGACGCTGGCGAAGTTCTCGGTCTCGGCGTTGATGTTCGATTACATTCTCACCGGTCCGATCAGCGGCGTCTCCGCGGGCCAGTATCTAGTGGGTTTCCTGAACGACCTGTTCCGCCTGACGCACATCAACATCGCCCTGCCAATCAATTCCACTTCCGCGTTTGTCGCCGTACTGGTGACGCTGTACTTCTGGTGGGAAAACGTCAAAGGCATCCCGGAGTCCAGCGAAAAAGCGCTTCGCATCATGTATGTGACCACCGCCATGGTGATCATCATGATCGTCTGGTGTTGTTACACGATCGCGGTGCACGGCGCCCATCTGCCTCCCCTGCCCTCGCTCCGGAATTTGCAGTATTCGCCGGAAGCCCTCGGCTGGCTCCGCCACTCCCGCCTTCCGTACACGGTGGGGCTGATTGGAATCCTGATCGGCCTCGGCCACTCCGTCCTGGCCATGAGCGGGCAGGAGACGATGGCCCAGGTTTACCGCGAAATCGAACATCCCAAACTGCGTAATCTCGAAAAAGCGGGCTTCATCGTTTTCATTTACAGCCTGCTCTTCACGGCCGGGGTTTCGTTTTTCGCCTTAATGATCATTCCCGACGACGTAAGACCACAGTTTTTCGGCAACCTGATCAGCGGTCTGGCAATGAACGTGGTCGGGCCCTACAGATTGAAGCTGGTCTTCCAGGCATTCGTCGTGATCGTTGGCGTCTTGATGCTGGCAGGGGCCGTCAACACAGCAATCGTGGGCTCCAATGGCGTTTTGAACCGGGTCTCCGAAGATGGCATCCTCCCCGATTGGTTCCGGCAGCCGCACGCCAAGTTTGGAACTTCCTACCGGCTGCTGAACCTCGTTGTGGGCCTTCAGCTCCTGACGATTGTTCTCAGCAGGGGCGATATCTTCGTACTCGGCGAGGCTTATGCTTTCGGCGTCATGTGGAGCTTTTCGATGAAGGCGCTCTCGGTTCTGGTGCTGCGCTACAAGCAGCCGGGCAAGCGTGAATTTCGCGTGCCCTTAAATTTGAAAATCGGCGATTTGGAGATCCCTCTGGGATTGTCGCTGATTACGATCGCCCTCTTCTCTCTTTGCATCATCAACATGTTCACCAAGCAAGTCGCCACGCTTTCCGGGATCGCCTTTACCATCGTCTTCTTCGCCATCTTCGAGATTTCAGAAAAGTACACCCGAAAGCAAGGTGCGACCCATTCGGAACTTGACCAGTTCAACCTCGAGTTTGGAGAAGAGGTCACTCCACAGAGCTTGGATTGCCGGCCGGGCAATATTCTGATTCCCGTCAGCAACTACCACTCCCTTTATCACCTGGACGAGATTCTCAACCGCGTCAACCGGGACCGGAAGGACGTGGTCGTGCTGCATGTCCGCGTACTCCAGCGTGCCGGCTCTGGCGAGCATGATCTCGAACCCGATCAGTTGTTCAGCACCAACGAACAGTTTCTGTTCACGCGAGTGCTGGCGCTGTCGGAAAAGCGGGGTGAGCCGGTTCACTTAACCGTCGTGAGCGCCAACAGCGTCTGGGATGGCATCTTACGGGCCGCGCAAAGCTTGCAGTCCGCCAGGATCGTCTTGGGGCGGTCGGAGAAATTTTCCTGTTCCGAGGAAGCTCGCGAGATTGGCCTCGCTTGGGAGCGGCTGCCGGAGCCCAGGCCGCAGTTCGATCTGGAAATCTTCATGCCGGGCGGCCAGAGAGAGTATTTCATCCTGGGCCCCCACTCGCCTCATCTCACCCCCAACGAGGTCAAGCTGATTCACGAGATGTGGTTGCGCTTCAGCGACAGGCTCGCTCCGAAGGAAATCCATCACCACGATGTTGTCCATTTTGCATTGAACGAGGTCGTGAAGGAAATGACCGAGGGTAAAGAAGACGAAGTGCTCGCGAGACTCCGCCAGCACATCGAAAAGAAAAAGAACGACCCATCGCAGCCGAGCCTCTAAGCCCGCTCCTCATAGAAGACGCCACCCAGGCGGCCAAAGAAGTAGCGGGACTGCAAAAGATACTCCGCCCTCCGTGGCGTTCATCCCGGCTTCGGATCTTCGTCGCTCGATTTCACACTCAACTGTCGCGTCAACACCTACGGGGACCAGCATTCTGTGCAGCATCCGTTGCGAAAGCGGATATTAGTCCGTTTCCGCATCGGGATATCCATTTGCATACAGACCAACCTGCCCCCCCCCCCCGCAACTCCTGAATTGCGGACGGTGTTTTCTTGTTTGAGGCCGTTCCCGCAAGGAGAAAAGATCTTTTGCAAGATGGACCGCATTAACGCTTTGCCGCATTCAAATCACAGGGGGAAGTGCTATTTAGATGCTGAGGAAAGTCTTCATTTTTTTTCCACGGACGGCTTAAAACGCATCATACTTAGGGAGGGTAGAGGAATTTTGTGAGCTTTTGGAGAGGAGACCAGATATGAGCGCATCCAACAAAATAATCCGGTTGCTGCTTTTGGTATGCAGCTTGCCGTTGATTGCTTCCGCCGATGTCCTGATGCTCAAGGACGGCCAGACTATTAACGGAAGATTTCAGGGCGCAGACCAGACGAGCGTAAGGTTCATGGCCAAAGGTCAAACCCGCAATTACCAGATTTCCGAGATCAACAGCATCACCTTTACTTCATCCACCTCGGCTTCGGCAACGGAAGGAAGCGGGGCAGAAGGCCGCCCCACATTGAACCGCCGCAGCAACGCTGGCGATTATTCAGAGCCCGCGTATTCAGGCCCCACGCCCAACCCCTCCGCCGACTATGGTTCGAGCACCTCCGCGCCTACGAAGATGAACGTGACGGTCCACGCCGGCAGCGTGATCACCGTGCGGATGATCGACCCGGTGGATTCCTCCGTCGATCAGATGGGCCAAACGTTTCGCGCCAGTCTGGATGAACCGCTGGTGGTCGATGGTGACACGGTAGTCCCGCGCGGGGCCGATGTGACCGCCAAACTGACCTCGAAACAAGAGGCGGGCCGTATTGCAGGGCGTTCGGAGCTGACTCTTGTGCTGTTCGATATTACGGTCAATGGCCAGAAGCGCGAGATTACAACCAGCGAGGTCACCCAATCCGGTTCCTCGCGCGGCAAGCAGACCGCTACGCGCGCTGGGATTGGTGCTGTACTCGGCGCGACCATTGGGGCGATCGCGGGCGGCGGCAAAGGGGCCGCCATCGGGGCCGCCACCGGTGCAGGCGCCGGCACGGCGGTTCAAATTATGACGCACGGCGAGCAGGTGAAAATCCCCGCGGAAACCCGGCTGGACTTCACTCTGGCACAACCCTTGAACCTGTAAGAGATTTCGATCGCACTTCACCCCGGCATGCCTTGCGCGTGCCGGGGATTACTCCGCTGTGTCCCCGCTAGACCATTTTTTCACTGATGCATCCCACATTTTTTACGCCAGGGTCATCCCGAGAAGCGCCAGTGATGAGGGATCTGTAGGTCACTCTGTTACCCTGGCCTTCTCAGGTGCAAGCCCATAGCTCTGTGGCCCAAAACCTACGGCAACGGGTCGCCGTAGCCTTTTCTCAGACGCTTTATAGCAATTTCACATTTGCTATAGCCCGCCACTCACCCACCGATGATGTCATTCTGAGGTCCGGCGTTTTTGTCGAACCGAAGAATCTGCTTTGTTCACAATAACATA
>Ga0207112_1063_pt1 | contig 19655 bp, 14 predicted proteins | sample Alteio_BWMinHeat_72_FD_153549 | JGI IMG/M metagenome (GOLD analysis project Ga0207112, IMG submission 153549) | Enriched cells from forest soil in Barre Woods Harvard Forest LTER site, Petersham, Massachusetts, United States -... | ecosystem: Environmental > Terrestrial > Soil > Temperate forest >...
CGCGCACTTCGGAAAAGCAAAGTCGCCAATAACCTCATTCATTTAAAGGACGGAGCAAGCGCGCTTGATTTTCTTTTTGGCAAAGGTGAGTTTGAAGGCAGAGACATTAACATCAAACCCAGGGTAATCCTCCTTGATTTAAAAATGCCCAAGGTTGATGGTATTGACGTACTGAAAAGAATTAAAGCAGATGACATTACAAAGAAAATCCCCGTGGTCATGCTTACTTCGTCCATGGAAAATCCAGACATAGAAAAATGTTATCTGTTGGGGGTAAACAGTTATATCGTCAAGCCGGTTGAGTTCGAAAGCTTTAGTAAAGCCGTTTCTGAGCTGGGTATGTATTGGCTTCTTTCAAATCAACAACCGGCATAAAGCTTTCTTCATTTAGAATAATCATCTATTTCCTCCAGGATATTCTTGGTTAAACTTTGAATTTGTGGAATCAGTCGACCTACTTCAGTACCGTTCAAGTTGCGCGCGGCATTTTCCAACAAACCAAGCAATAAAGTCAATGAATTTGATCCCACATAAACTCCAGTGGGTTTCATAGCATGGGCTGTTTTCTCCACAGTGAGAAAATCACAATTTACTAGTTGAATTTGAAAGCTAGCCAACGACCGGGTTGCTTGCTCCTTAAAGGAGGCTAAGATCGCTTTGATAAATTCTGTATTGCCATCTGATAACTCAAGCAAATAATCTGTGTTAGTGAATTTAGATTTGGCATGGCCGTGTGTATTCATGTGTAGAGCATCATTCGTTAATTGATCGGTATTCATTTTTATAAATTTTTAGGGTGGCTTAATCGAAACATTAGTTCACGCGACAGGATATACTGGTCAAATAGTTTTTTTTTAATCGGCGCGATGGAATTTCAATCGAATTAGTTTTTTCGTTTGGATAATGAAGGAGCAATGAACCTTCGTAAGCACACCAAACCCAAATTGCCGTCAATGTGATTCATCGTGAACTGCATCTGGTGCCTTGTCTCAGTAAATAAGAGTCGTCAAACAATCCTCGTTCGGACTGGGCACTCACCATGCATGACTTGACACTTAGTACGCTGAACAAACTGAACAGCATTAATCCCCGAATGCTACAGCTTCTATACCTTGTTGCTTTCATAACGTTTTGTTTTTTGTATAATCAAAAATATATGATTGAGCGCAAGCAGGAATCAGATTAAGATGATTCTGATAAATCAGAAACTATGCTGATTGATTCGCTCATTTTAGCATAGGGCGCATCTATTTGGGACGGATCATTTCTCTCTTGCACTGAAATGCGTAAAGCAGTAAGAATAAACCTTAATGAGATAATCAGTGATTTTCTGAGAAATTAGAAAATGGGAGTTGCAACGGGGAATTAAAGGGAAATCAAACTGTTTTTAATGGCATACCGCACAAGCTCCGCAGTATTTTTTAGACCCAACTTATCAAGTATGTGCATTTTGTGAGTATCAATGGTCTTTGTACTAATGAACAATAAGTCTGCAGCTTCCTTATTACTCTTACCATTGGCAACGAGTGAAAGGACCTCCAATTCGCGTTTTGATAAATCAGTTAATTGAAGTTGTTTATGGGTATGGTGACTCGTTTTCTCTTTTGTATAAAAATCTTCAAATACAAGGCTGGTGATTGCTTCATTAAAATATTTTTCTCCGTTCATCACAGCTCGGATAGCTTTTACCAAGGCTTCTTTCTCAATATCTTTTGGCAGATATCCGTCAATTCCTGCTTGAATCCCTGCAGTAACAAATTCCTTTTTTATTTCCGATGAGAGTAAGATGATTTTTATCGCGCTATTCCTCTCCTTTATCCACCGTGTTGCTTCTATACCTGTCATACCCTTCATCATGATATCCATTAGGATAACATGAGGGTTTAACGCTTGAACTTTATTGATTATTTCTTCCCCACTCGAAACTGAGCCAATTATTTGAATATCATCAATTTGTTGAAGCATAACTCCCAAAGCTTCACGTAACAAACTGTGATCATCCACCAGTACAACCTTGATTTTATCAAGCTTACTCATTTTGGTCAGCTAGCATATGGCCGTTTCTAAAGTTACGCAAGTAATAACTCTAAAGCTACCGGCGTTTCCCTGCATGCGTCACCATTGCAACAGATCCCGGATAGTAAAAAATTTCCCTCCTAGCAGAAATTGGGCAATCATCTTCTGCACTCTAGAAGCAATGCGCACTCATAGAATTCCTTATCAAGAAATCCAAAAGCTCCTCGCTGTTCGTGCCCATTTCGGCATGACCAATTGGCACACGTTTTAGTCAGAGTACCCCATTTCTAATACTAGTTCAAAATATTTACCTGCCTAGTTTCCCCCATTCCTTGTTATCGAAATAACTCATCTAATTGGCTGGGTTATTGTGGCCAAACATGCGCTTGCATGAATCATTTCCTTTCTTCAGCGAGTTTTCAACAGTTGAGCGGTTGTTCTAAGGCAACCTGGTTAAAGTAATTCTTTGGTTTTAGTGTCAGCATTTCGCTGACTGATGAGTAACATTTTCTAGTAAGCTTGCGAAGAGTCTATTAAAACGGTGAAACATGTCAAAAAGAAATGCTAATAAATTTATTGACACAATAGATGAGTGTCTGACAAATGGAGTTGAAAATGGCATCTTTCAAGTGTCATTAGAAGACGAAACTCTCGACGGGCGGCATGTAACAATTGATGGAAAACGGGTGGTAAACTTTGGCTCATGCAGTTACCTGGGACTGGAGGTTGACGAACGGCTGAAACACGGCGCCATTGATGCAACCTTGCGTTATGGTACTCAGTACTCGTCATCACGCCTTTTTTCTTCTTGCGCACTTTATGAAGAAATAGAAGATCTCTTCTATGAGATTTTTGACAACAATCCGGCTGTGTTAGCGGCGACAACCACACTCTCACATTTTGCAGCGTTGCCGATCCTGGTGGAGGACAATGACCTCGTTATACTTGATCATCAAGTTCATGGCAGTGTGCAGCTTGCCGTGCAACTTCTGAAAGCCAGGGGAATAAAAGTGGAAATGATTAAGCATAATCGAATGGATATGCTCGAAGATCTCATCAAGGAAAACCCTAACAAGTACAATAAAATATGGTACATGGCCGATGGTTTGTACTCCATGTATGGAGACTATGCACCGTTAGTGGATATACTTTGCTTGCTGGAGAAATACCCAACATTTCATTTTTATGTCGATGATGCTCATGGTATGAGCTGGACTGGAAAGCATGGCAACGGTTATGTGTTAAGCCAAATGGCTTTGCACCCTAAAATGGTATTAACTACATCTCTTGCAAAGGGCTTTGGCACAGGTGGTGGCGTCACGGTATTGCCAGACAAAGAAATGATGAGGAAGATTATCACCTGCGGTAGCTCCTACACGTATTCCGGTCCTGTGCAACCACCGATGTTAGGAGCTTCTATTACGAGTGCGAAAATTCACTTAACAGATGAGATATATGAACTTCAAAATAAGCTGAAATCTAAACTGGAATTAGCTCAAAGCACTATTAAACAATATGATTTGCCTCTAGCGCTGCCGTCTAACTCCCCAATTTTTTACATCGGTTTAGGGCTGCCACGGGTAGGCTACAACATGGTAAAGCGATTGCTTGGCGAAGGATTTTATACAAACATTGGAATCTTTCCGGGTGTGCCAGTAAAATGTTGCGGCTTACGGCTTGCGATTACCAACGGCCAAACTAAGGAGGACATCGCGAACGTGCTGGATGCCTTTCGTTATCATTTCCCCAAAGTGCTGGAGGAGGAGGGGCAAACCGTGGAAGATATTGCCGCCAATTTCAACCTCCCATTTGAAAGCACTACAAAGCATTATGGAATTGTTTCAAAGGCAAGTATTAATACGCGCGATGCTTTTAAAATACAACACGAATCAACGATTCATTCTATTGACAAGACTGTTTGGGATGATCTGCTTGGAGACAATGGGACTTTTGACTGGGATGGTTGCCATTTTTTAGAAGAGACATTTTCCGACAATGCGGAACAGGAAAATAACTGGAAGTTCCATTACTTAATCATTCGCGATGATCAGGGGAAACCTGTACTTGCTACGTTCTTTACAGAGCTGCTTTGCAAGGATGACATGGTGTCTACCGCGGAAGTATCAAGGCAAATAGAAGAGATCAGGAAGAAGGACAGGTATTACCTGACCTCAAAAGTTATCATGATGGGGTCGTTACTCAGTGAGGGCAACCATTTGTATGTCGATAGAAATTCCTCTCAATGGCAAGAAGCGATGCTTGAGATGATTCGCATCATGAATGAGGAAAAAGAGAAATGTGGCGCCACGATGGTGCAACTGCGTGATTTAGACAGCGCGGACGAACAGCTGCGTGACTTCCTGATCAAAGAAGGATTTATCAGAGTCGATATGCCGGATACCCATGTAATTGAAGACCTTGATTGGAAAACGCAGGAAGAGTTGTTGAGCAAGTTATCCAGCAAAACAAGGTATTACATTCGCAAGCAGGTGATAAAACCTGAGGTCAATTTTAACATCAATTATTATAATAAGAACCTCACCATTGACGAAGAGAGGATTCAACGTTGGTATGACCTTTACCTGAATGTAAAAAAACAAAGTTTTAACCTGAACACTTTTGAGTTGCCCTTCAAGCTATTTCAAAACATCAATAGTTATAACGGATGGGAAACCATTGAAATCTGCTTCAATCACGATTTGAATGCTAAAAACAAGACTGATGGAAAGGCAGTGGGTATGGTATTTTGTTACAACTCAACCACTGGGAACTACTGCCCCATGATCATTGGAATGGAATACGCGTTTAATAGTGAATATTCGATTTACCGTCAAGCGTTGTACCAAATGATAAAAAAAGCACGCGGTAATAACAGCAAGCGAATATACATTGGCATGGATGCATCGATTGAGAAGCAGAAATTTGGCGCTAAAAAAATACCCAAGTCAACCTATGTACAAGCTGAAGATAACTTCAATATGGAATTAATTTCTTTGATTAACACTTCCAATGCGCAATGAAAAAAATAGAGACACAGGACGTATTCTTTAGTATAGAGGATGGGATATTATGCTGCTCTTATAAGGAGCATTTGGAAATAGACCTTACTACGGCAAGAAGAATTATTAAAGACAGAATAGCATTTACGGAAAATAAACTATTTCCCATATTAATTGATTTCTCGAATATGAAATCAACAACGAAAGAAGCTCGCGACTATATGAACAGTGCCGAGGGCGGACTAAATGGTTTGATTGGAGGTGCCTTTTTATCGAAGAGTGTGGTGCCTTCCTTATTTATCAACCTCTATCTGAAAATAAACAGCCCAGCAATTCCAGCAAGGTTTTTTACAGATAAGGTCGAGGCCATTAGTTGGTTAAAGAAAATAAACGCTGACCATAACGCGGCTCAATGGAAATATGAATAACGAAAAACACCCTCTTGTCGATTTCTATTCAGAAATGAATAGTGATATCCTCTATGCAGAGTTTCCAAATAATCTGAAGATAGATTTAGCTGCTGCCAGGGAGATTGTTGCCAATCGTTTTGACTTTGCAAAAGATAAGCCTTACTATGTGATTGTTGACATCTCGCACGTGAGAAAGGTCAGCAGGGAGGCGAAAGAATATTTGCAACGACCTGATACTGGGCTGAAAAATATTTTAGGCGCCGCGTTTATTGCAACGAACCCTGTATCGGCTCTGATTGCAAATATTTTCATAAAGACCCCCAAAGATTTCCAGGCAAAATTCTTTTCAACTAAAGAAGCAGCCTTCGAATGGATAATACAATGCAGGCAAATAATAAACGACAGAAATTTACGACCGCTGTAATACCTATTTCTCATTTATGAACGTTGCAGAAATACCTACTGAAACCTTGGTCAAAATACAGCTACTAAACAGGCTTTTAGCATTAAGCGAGGCCATGGTGTTGGGCAATTACTCTGGGCGTGTTGTTACGAATTTTGACAATGAGACTATTACAAAAATTGCGGATAACCTCAACCGGCTAGCCGACAAATTACAGCTAAACACGGTTGGAGACAACCAAGACCAGACTGTTAATACATTTATTGAGGTCATCAGTTCCTTTGCAAATCTTGATTTCAAACAAAAACTACCGATATCGGAAAGCGGAACGATCATGGATGCGATCGCCACTGGCATCAATATATTGGGGGATGAACTGGAACAAAGCACGGCTTCAAAGCTGGAATTAGAAACAGAGCGGAACCGGTTAAACGAAGCTCAGGCAATTGCGAAAATAGGAAGTTGGGAACTTGACACTTTTGGCTTCTACCTAACCGCGTCAAAGGAAGCATACCGAATATTTGAATTGGAGCATCAGCCGGCGGATTTGCTTTACAAGGCCTATCGGAGCAAGATTCACCCGGAGGATATTGATAAGCTAAATAATCTTACAAAAGACGTCATTGAAAAAGGTGCGGCTTTTGCCGTGGAATACAGGATGGTTTGCGAAGACGGGACGATAAAATATATTCGTTCGATAGGTGAAGCAATAAGGAATAATAAGGCCACAGGTGTATTATTGAAAGGGACGATTCAAGATATCACTGAAACCAAACTGGTTGAGCAAGCACTTAAAAGAGCTAAGGTGTATGCTGAGGAGGCCAATAGCGCCAAAGGCCAGTTCCTCGCTCACATGAGTCATGACATCCGCACGCCACTTAATGGTATTCTTGGTCTCACCCAGGTCATGTTGGGAGAGGATCTCAATGAAAACCATCGGATGTATCTAGAAACGATTAGCAACTCCGGGAAAAACCTATCGCAATTGATCAACGACATCCTTGACTTTAGCAAGATGGAAAGCGGAAAACTACGGCTTGAAAATATACCGTTTAACTTCAGAGAAGCAATTTCCTCTACGACTAAGCCTTATAAGTTTCTGGCTGAGCAAAAAGGACTAGAGTTGACCTATCAAATTGATGAATCCCTGCCCAACGAGGTAATCGGGGATCCCTCCAGGATTTCACAACTATTAACTAACCTCGTTGGCAACGCTATAAAGTTCACTGACCACGGAAAAATTGAAATTGTTTTTTCATTGCTTGAAATTAGCAACGGAGAGGTTGAGATTCTGGGCATTATAACGGACACAGGCATTGGAATTCCAAAAGAAAAATTAAATACAATTTTTTCCAGTTTTACCCAGGTAGATGATTCCACAGCGCGTAAGTATGGTGGAACTGGTTTGGGGTTAAGCATAGTTAAAAGTTTGTTGCTTCAGATGAACGGGGACATTTGCGTAAACAGCCCGGCTGACTCTATAACAAACACGGGATCGATATTTACTTTTTCGATCAAACTTAAATTGCCAGACACGCAAACCACTACTTCTTCAGCAGGCGAAGGAGTAAAAAAACTTGTGTTTGAGAAATCACTTCGTATCCTGATTGTGGATGATAATCCGGTTAATTTACTTGTGGCTGAATTGATGGTTAAAAAATTCGGTGCCGAAGTTACTACTGCAGAAAGCGGGAACGACGCTATTAAGTTGATAAAAGATGGTGAAGGAGATGCCTACGACATGGTGCTGATGGATATTCAAATGCCGGGGCTTGATGGTTATCAAACCACGGTAGAATTGAGGAAATTGAAGTACATGAAGCCGATACTAGCCGTGTCGGCTAATGCCTACAACGAAGATGTTCAAAACAGTCTAACTGCCGGCATGAACGATCACTTGCAGAAACCCTACACGAAGGAAAAACTTTTTCAGAAAATCATGGAGTTCGTTGCATAATCGGCACCGCTAGCCGCATGGTAAAAACAGGGATAGAAGCTGGCGACACGATCGAAGTTATTTCCGGTTTATTGGAAGGGGACATGGAGTGTACCCACTTACCAGCGGCAGCGCCAACGCTCACGACTCAATGGGTGGTACTTTATTTTTTCAAAAATCTTCGGTGCCTCTTTATTCATATTTAGCAAATTCGGAGCCATTCTGGTAGAGAACATTTTCATGTAACCATAAACCGATGGTTGAGCCATTAATAATGTACTTCCACACCATTACATATAGCACCGGCTTGTAACGCGACATTTCTACAATCGGCTGCGCCAATAATGGAACATCCTGTGAATTTAGTCAAATCAACACTATCTCGCCTTTTTGTTCCAAAGTTGGAACAAGGTGGGATAAAAAATTCGTGGCACTGCCAGTTCTATTTTTGTCACCAATCCAGACGTTTACACAGCAGGAAATGGGCATGTCTCAAAGAACTGTAGCAACCCACTGTTAACAGACGGCACATTAGCGACTGTGGCCAATTGTGTCTAGGTTGCCAGGTAGAATGCCGTCCAGCTTCAACCAAAAATTAAACAATGTTGCATAGCGCAACGTTGTATAAACTCGTGGGATTAAATTATGATAATATTGTTTTTTTGAAAAGTTAATTTAACAGAAATTATTTCCCGGTTCGAAGCACTTCCAGTACCTTGAGGGAACAATAAAGTAAACTTATGCCCGCGACAAAAGCCTATGGAGCACAAACCGCTACCAGCCCGGTTGTTCCGTTAACTATCGAACGCAGAAATCCGAAGTCCCACGACGTGCAACTAACCATACTTTACTGTGGTGTGTGCCATAGTGATTTACACACAGCGCGAAATGAGTGGGGCATGACTGCATATCCTTGCGTTCCCGGTCATGAAATTGTTGGAAAAGTCACCGCAGTTGGCGACCACGTTAAAAAATTCAAGGTTGGTGACCTCGCAGCTATCGGCTGCATGGTGGACAGTTGCCGAGAGTGTGATAATTGTAAACAGGGGCTTGAGCAATATTGCACTGTGGGTATGGTGGGTACATACAATGGCATGGAGAGGGATGGCAGCGGCAATACCCTTGGTGGCTACAGCAAATCTATTTTGGCCCACGAAGATTTTGTATTACGCATCTCAGATAAATTACCGCTCGCGGGCGTTGCCCCGCTCTTATGCGCGGGCATAACTACTTATTCCCCGCTTCGCCATTGGAAGGTAGGTGTGGGAACTAAAGTGGGTGTGCTCGGTCTTGGGGGACTCGGGCACATGGGAGTAAAACTTGCCAATTCTATGGGCGCGGAAGTTACAATGCTGAGCCATTCAGCCTCCAAGGAAGCAGATTCCAAAAGACTTGGTGCAAAACATTTTGTGCTGATGAGCGATCCAAATAAGGTAAAATCAATCACTGGTTCTTTTGATTTTATCCTGGACACGGTCTCGGCTGATCATGATTATAATTTCTATCTGAGTTTGTTGCGTACTAACGGAGTGATGGTTTGTGTGGGAGCACCTCCTTCTCCTGCTGTTGTTCCTGCCTTCAACCTGATTTTTGGCAGGAAAACTTTTGCTGGTTCACTAATTGGCGGCATACCGGAAACACAGGAGATGCTGGATTATTGCGCAGAACATAACATCGTTAGTGATGTTGAGATAATTCCAATTCAAGACATTAATTCAGCCTATGAGCGCATGCTTAAGAGCGATGTGAAGTACCGGTTTGTGATTGATATGGCTACGCTGTAGGGTAGGCCGCGAGGTTACTTTCCGACACTCGTCGGGCAACCCGGAATATTCAGTGTACACTTCTTCAATAACCAATTCTTTCATCGTCTCCAATGAATGCAATTAGAAGAATTAAACTTTTATAAAACAAAAGCCCCAGTGTTACCCGGGGCCTCGCTTTGCTTAAGCACTTACGCAGGATTTTTACGATGCCGTGTGGTAATGATGACGCAACCGTCAAATCAGCTAAATTTCGGACATCGAGATGAATAGCCTATAACCTCATCATGGAATATGCTTAACAAATTTTTTTCGTAGCACGGTCCTTTTAATTAAATTTTGGGAGAGATCTAAATTTACCTACTTTGTCAGTAAGCGTGAATATTGGTTGTGAGAAAGACCCTGCCCTATGTTCTTATTATAGTCCTTAGAAGCACGCTGTCTCTTGCCCAAATACCAAATGTAGATTCTTTAAACAGCGCTACCGATTCAGTTCAATTTTATTCCAAATTGGAGAAATTGAAACTTCAGTGGAAAATTCTTTCCAATGAAAAACTGAGCGACGTTAGCGATGAGATAAGTTATTCGTTTGGTCAACTAAATGACCCTGACCGCGAATATTATTCTTATTTGTTCTTTGGTGACTATTTAAAGAGCAGGGGTCTTATGGCTAATGCTTTGGTGCTGCTCAATGAGGCAAGGGGCCAGGCAGGTCGAATCACCGATCCGGAAAAAGGAGCTCTTTTCACCTTTGCCCTAGCCGGAAGATTCCAAGATCTCCTTCCATCTGCAGCACTTTCAATCTATGAGGAGTCAGAACAACTCTACAAAAAGTTAAACCAGCCCCATCTCGTCGGCCGCGTTTTGAATTTGTATTCAATTTTTCTTTTTACCAATGGTGATTACTTGGGAAGTTCAACTAAAGCGATGGCTGGAGATTCAATATTCAGATCAATCCAAAACGCAGGAACAGAAACGAAAAGAGACTGGATGAATTGCCTAAATACGGTAGGTCTAGCATTAACAAAACTAGGGAAACACGAGGAAGCGTTATTGAATTTTGACAAGGCGCTTGACCTGGCAGATGAATTGAATGACCCGCTATGGAAGGGATTAATTATTGGCAATGCAGGGACGAACTATTACCACCTTGGAAACAAGCGGACGGCCGAGGAATGTGTGCGAACAGACATTTACTACAGCAAGAAATTTAACAACAAGAAAAGCGCAGCAGATGCAGCGCTCACTTTAGCCGGATACTATTTTGAAAATAAGGATATAACGAACTCAAGAAAATACCTGGATTCTGCTATTACATGGAATGAGGGAACCCGAAACAGGATCTTGTCAAAATCGCATTTGTTTTTAGCTACTTGGTATTTGAATAACAGACAATTTGAAAAAGCTTACCAATATTCAACAGAGGGTCACGTCTTGGATGATTCCCTTAATTCGGCTATAAAACTTGCTGATGTACTACAGTCAAAATCAATGTTTGAACTTTCTCGCAAACAGCAGGAATTAGATTTACTTAAGGCAAATCAGGCATTGCAACAAAAAGATGCCCGGATAAGAAATCTCGTTATTTTAATAAGTATATCAGGTTTGGTTGTGATGAGCATTGTCGCGCTGTTGTTTTATCGCAACGTGCGTCAAAAGAGAGTTCATTTGAAAACATTGCACGACATGAATCAGGAAATTGCCAGCCAGAATGACGAATTGATCGAACTTAATCATGAACTTAATCACCAGGGCAACGTACTTGCAGAACAGAACAAGCTCATTGAAGCCCAGAAGGTTCAGCTGGTCAAATCTAATGAAACCCTTGAACATACGGTGGGCGTTCGGACAGAAGAGCTGACAAAACAAAATATTCAGCTTGAGCAGTTCTCTTATATGACATCCCATAATTTGCGTTCTCCAGTTGCCCGACTATTAGGGCTAACCCAGTTATTTAACAAGAACAATCTTGCCGATCCATTTAATGAGCAATTAATCGATCGCATCAGAACCAGTGCTCAGGAATTTGATGTTACGATGCAAGACATAGCCTTGATCCTAGAAGTTCGAAAGGGATTGAATGGGAATTTCACTATGGTTAAGTTGGAGGATTGTCTTCTAAAGGCAAGAACAACGCTCGGTGAGGAATCAATTGCTCAACAACTGCTGATCTCCGAATTTAAGGAGCCAACTGTCTTTGGGATTGAACCTTATGTGACTTCAATCTTCTACAATCTTATTAGCAATAGTATAAAGTTCAAAAAAGAAATCAACGACATGGTCATTAAGATCTCATCAAGAGAGGAGAGAGGTAAAGTTGTCTTAGAGTATAAGGATAATGGGATGGGATTTAACCAACAAGAGGCTGGTGAAAACCTTTTTCAGCCGTTTAAGAGATTTCATTTGCATCGAGAAGGTAGGGGCCTTGGATTGTATATGATTAAGATTCAAACCGAAGCAATGGGAGGGGCGATTAAAATTGAATCAGCACCTAATAAAGGTTTTTCTTGCGTTATATTTTTACCGAAAAAATAAAATGGCGGCTGATCATCCAAATAAAATTGATCTTTTAATTACTCAAAATCAACCCGATGTCTTAACATTGGAACATCGAAGTATAAAAAACTCGTCGAACCTGCCGGGGAGGTCTACCATTGATGTAGATATTTTAAATTGTAAAGAAGGAATTTGTATTTTTTGAAGTTGGCTCGTGCTATTGCCAGATATATCATTAAGTATTGCTTGTCGAAACCTGAAAGTCATTTTTGCCCCACTTGCTTTCTATGATGTGATACATGGCGGGAAGTGCGAGGAATGTAATCACAGTTGAAAACAACAAACCGCATACGATCACGGTTGCCAGCGGCCGTTGAACGTCAGATCCAATCCCGGTTGTCATATATGCAGGAAGAAGGCCAAGGACGGCTTTAAAAGGAAAAGGTGGTTGTAAACCGTTTTAACTTACGGCCTTCGCTAAGAGGGAGGCCGCGGCAGCTGCAACAATGCCTGTCAAGGTAACCTTCATAGTTCCCCTTAGCGGTGGTTGTCCTGTTGCCTTGCATTTAAAATATCCAAAAATAATCAGGGCCAGTATGGTGACAACACACGATACCACAAACCCAGTTTTGATATCGCTAAGAATTATATAGGGCAACAATGGAACAACGCCCCCTAATAAATAGGCCAGTGCGATTGTCCCTGCACTTGCTGCAGCCCGGTTCTTTTCCGGTTGCTCCATCTTCAATTCAAGTTTCATCATGAAGTCTGCCCAGCGATCTTTATCAGTGCTTATTTGCAATGCCACCTGCTGGCTCAACGTTTCTTCCACTCCTAAGTTTATCAGGATGTCTTGAACTTCCTTTAATTCGAGATGAGGAACATTTTCAATTTCATTGTATTCTTTTTTTAATAGGGTATCATAATGCTCCACCTCTGACTCTCCGGCAAGGTAGCCGCCAAGCCCCATGGAAATACAGCCGGCAGCTATTTCGGCTAAACCTGACACAATGATAAGATGATTGGTATTGACTACCCTGCTTAAACCGGCTGTAAGGGCAAAGGGGACAGTGAGCCCGTCGGACACCCCAATGATCACATCTTTGATAAAATTCTTGTGCACTTCTTAAATTAGACCTAAGGTTCTTCGTATTAGCTCGAGCTACTTATCCATACAGTACTTTGCAATTGAATCCTTCGCCTCAATCATCCCACTTCGTTCGCTCGCACGCAGATCAACACAAGCATTTGAAATCTTTCTCTGTTTTAGAAAGGCACACCCTCGATAGAAGTAACTCTCCGTTAATGAATACCCATTATTAATAGTGAAAGAGAAATCAGTTACCGCGTCCTGAATACTGTCCACCTTATAAAACTCCATCCCCCTTTCAAAATAAATTCTGGCCAGAAGTATGTCTCCCGTAGAATTGCTCTCCTCTAAATTCACCTGGTTAGCTTCTTTTTTTTCAGCTTCTTTTATCCGGATCGCTTTACTAAATGATTCGATCGATTCGCCATAGTGTCTTAAATGTTGGTTGGCAATTCCAAATTGAAAAAGTGCGGCAACATCTTCAGGATCGGATTTCAGTACCTCCTTTAAATCTTGAATTTCCCCTTGGCTATCTTTTGTTAAACCTTTATCAATGGCCCTTCTTAAAAAAATGTCACTCCTGTTAATATCCAATGTCAGAATTTTATCATATAGCTGAATTGCCGCAGAATAATTTTGCGTGGAATCAAATTTCTTAGCTTCAATGAGCAAATCGTCAGCTGATTTATTTTCACACCCAGCTAAGACCGACGCGAAAAACAAGATAGGTAAGTACTTATACATATTGAAATCGCACCCGCAATATCAGTGCTATTCATTTCGAATTTGATTTCGAACGTCATGCAGTTTCCTGATTTATATCATTCTTCCCGGCCGTCAATTTGCCACAGCTATCACCCTGCCCATCTTGTAAAACTTATTTTTTTGAGCTGTGAATTCTTTGATAACACCAGGTCTGAAGATTATGCAATGAGTTGACCCGCCAAATTGGAAGTAACCTAATTCATCCCCCTTTTCAACCTTATGGCCTGGCTTGACTTTATCATGAATAATGCAGGAGGAAACTTCCACCATCCCAACAGGCATCACGCAAGCTAAGCCAATACTCGGATCATCACAATCAATGAAGATAATCGCTCGTGTCTGTACTTGTGTAATGTATCCTTCTGAAAGATTTTGATCAGTTGGGTCTTCTCCTTCACAATTGGCCTGGCTAAAATACAAGCCATCTTGAACAAATGCCCTTTTAATTGTGCCTGTGACTGGGCTATGCCAGCGATGATAATTAAATGGATTCAAGTATGCTTGGTATACACTCCCTCCCACAAATTGATCCACAGAATCATCATTGGCTAACATATCATTCAATGAATAAGGCTGCGATTTGATCCAGAACTTGCTAAATTTTTCAACATTCTCGCAGATCCTATATACTGTCGAATCACATGCTCCGGTGATGACCTTATGATTCTTAGGATCATCAATTGGACGCACACCTTGCCTTAGTTTTCTTGTAAAGAAATCGTTCCAAGACTTAAAGCCCCAGTATTTCTCTTCAGGATTGTATTCGTAATCCTGCATTTTAAGATGCTTTTGTGCGGCCTCGCACTTCCAGCCGTGCGGACCGTAATTAAGTGAATATAGAGACTCATCACTGTTGAGAAAGTCGCCCCAAGCTTTTAAGAGTTTTCTGAACATTGAATTGATTTTTTCGTTGCGATAGGCAGCAAACCCAGCTGGTGTTCCCATGGTCCAAATGAGTATGGCTGAAAAAGGACAAGCGACTACAGTAGTGTGATTAAATTCTGGTGCCTGACGTAACACTTCATTAAGCAAACCCAACATGTGTCCCACGCTTTTCAAATGATGGCTGTGATATTTGTTTGGAATCTGAGAAATCATTTCTGTGAGAGACATGCGCACAACAGGGTCACACCCTATTAGTTCCTGGAATTCAATGATTACGGGATGACGTTTGACTTCTTCTCCCTTTGATTCCATTTTCTGATTAAGATCAAGCAGCCATGGACCAATGCCATGCTGACCAGTTTGTAGCCAATTAGCGGGAAGTAGCGCATGATCGGTTGTCTTATTGATTGGTTGTGACTCCATAATCTTTATCGCGTTTTCGGTTGGAAAATTTACCATTGTCGCTGGTGAGAAGCAAATTTTGACGGATTGCACCTCTTAATATCAGGTGCATAAAATTTGATAATACAAAGCCGCTGCATCAACTTTTTTAACAGCATGGCAACACTGAATGAGTATTAATTTAACACTGTATTGAGAAAACTTTTTTGCTTTTGAGTCAGGTCTATACTTTGGTCATCTGAGTTCATCGTTTCTAATTCATGTTGATCTTTTGTAAGTTAGTAGCAAGGCTATGTTGAAAACTCCGTTTTAGAAAAGTCGCAGTAGTGCAGGGCAAATACATCAGGACAGGTAGGAAATTCTAACTGATTAGTAAACGGCTTTTGTACACTCTAATGATCTGAGATATGCTTCCCAATTCTTTCTCACAGCATTTATGAGAGACGGATAGACAATCCATACGCGAAATGGTTTGATGAACAGCATGTACAATTTGCCGAACCCTCCTTTGGGCCTCACATAAACTGCCATGTGAATAGTCCAGGTATCCTGCCCAGAAGGTACGCGACTAAGATGAAGCGCTCCATGTACGGTTCTATTCTCAATTTCGGAAAGAAATTCGTTTTCCAATTTATATACCGGGTTAAAAATTCCTGAGCCCGGTTCGGGAAGATCATTATAAGTCAGGTTTTCCTGTTGCGCATAGCGGAACCTGATACTCCCTGGAATAAGATGATCTTGCAACTGCTTTTCATCCCACTTAAACAATCGTCCAATGAAAAAACGGATTCTAAAAAGAAGCCCGGCCATACCGCTGTTCATCAACTCAGCATTCGTTTTCGCAAACTGATCTACGAACAATTGAAGGCTATGGGTTGAAGCCAAATTGACCGGTATCCGCCAAACGTCCTCCAATTCAAAGTCAGACAGCAAGGTATGCACACGCAACGGCTGAATACGATGTTCATGTTCATCAATCTTAGTCCTGGGGTATATCGGATTAGCCATTTGAAACTTTCAAATTGGTGAAAGATACTGTTCTTACGGATTCGCCCGGCGTTTGATATGGACTTTGGAAGACAAGCCATGTAAAATGATTGAAATTCTTGCCACAGGCGCCATGCTTCCTGGAGTCGCTGCTAAGAGTTCACCCGTTGATCCTTTTACGTCTTAGGAAAAACGAAGGTGAAGCATCTGGTGAAAAAGTGAAACTTCTGTGACATTTGGCTAGTTGTTAATTGCATCTGCACATTAAACGGAAAGTAGAGTTCCATTGACTTTAATGAGGCCCGATAATTTGGAGGGTGAGACCTTCTATGAGAGGCGCGGACGATAATCCCATTTCAAAAACGCTCAATCCTAGAAATAGGAGTTGAGTTTTTGTTTGAAGGAAATTGAGTGGAATCACGGAGAATTTAGGAACTTCTTAAATTTGCTTACGCAAGGTATTCGGAATTTAAGGAAGAAAAACTAAGGGAACGTCTAGCTATTCGACCAAAACGCGTAAAACCACGTTGTTGTTACCAACAGTTTTCTTATTCATTACCGGCCCGTAGATGAGAATCTTCATTGGTGCTGTTACTAGAGAAGCTGACAGTTATGACGATGATGGCCTCTTTCTTCTTTTGAATGGCCAAAGTAGAGACCATGAGAGCACGATTCCTAGCAACATATAAGCTAGGCCAATTTTTCCGTAAAGAAACAGGGCGATCACAACTCCCGAAGCTGAAATTTCCAAGAGACTATCAGCGATTTTAACTTTGCCTTTCATAATATTTCATGGTTGAATTTCTCATGAAGGAATAATATTTTCCTTAATCAACCCATGCTAAAAGTCAGCGTGGCTGTATGATTCATATCATATCCATTAGCAAAAATCAAATTTCAAAACATGTCGCCCGTTGTGCGAACGATTTTAACCCCTTTTCTTGTGAGTACCTGGATGACTTGCGAGTTAACCTCATTGTCTAAATGATACACACCGACGAACACAATACTGATTTAAGCGTACTTTTTCTTCTCGGCCTCCCTGTCTTCGCCTACAAACAAGGAGGCAATAAATCCAGTGTAGGCCCCTACCAGACCTACCCCCGCGATCATAACGAAAATGCCAATTATTCTTCCTTCCGTTGTCACCGGATATCTATCTCCATAACCAACCGTAGCGAGTGTAGCCATCGTCCACCAAACGGCATCCTCCGCAGATTTGATGTTGCTCTCCGGCACCGTTTCAACAATAAGAATGGAGATGGATGAGAATATTATGATTAAAACCGTGATGATCCCCACAGCGGTCATCGTACCTTTTACTTTACTCTTAAATATATGATTGATCAATACCCTTGTCGAACGAAAGGCCCTGAGTACACGCAGCAGCCTGATCAATCTAAATAATCTCCCGGCCCTTAGTATAGCTATGGAGGGAATACTGGAGATCAAATCAATCCAGCCCCATTTCATGAATTTCATTTTGTTCTCGGCCCTAAATAATCGAACAAAGAAATCAATAAGAAAAATGACGCAAATCCCATCATCAATAACCATAAGCACTCTCGATATTTCTAAAGGAAGTTTTAGGTAAATATCCAAGACCAAGGCAATTAGGACATAGACGGATAGCACAATGATCAGAATGTCAAGAAATCCCAGGTCTTCTTTTTCGTTGTTCATTTTTCAAATTGTTTAGTATTGTAAATTTATTGAATGAGAATCAGAACACCAGCGATGCGCAATTTGGGGGCCTGAAACGCGAGTTACGTTTTCAGGCTAGAGCCTAAGAATTCAAGTTTTATTATTTTGCAACTTCTTTGCAATAGTGGTCGAAATCGTTGGATTCGATTTGCGACATTTTGAAAAAACTATTCTTCGACTTTTGACGCATTTCTTGACTGATAGGAGATTTGGAAATCAGTATCCGAATCTTAGATGTGTTCTTTCCCTTTTTAACCAATAAGCGTACTATGGGTTGAATTAAGTTCGTCGATGACTAACATCAACGAATGGAGAATTAAAACTAAAGTGACTTCATTCACCAAAAAGAGCTCCGGCAATAACGAGGCATTTCTACAATCGACTGTGCCAATAACGGAACATCCCATGAATTTAGTCAAAATCAGCACTATCTCATTGCTTTCGCCTTTTGTTCCAAAGTTGGAACAAGGTGGGATAAAAAACTCGTGGTATTGCCAGTTCTATTTTTGTCACCAATCCAGACGTTTACACAGCAGGAAATGGGCATGTCTCAAAGAACTGTAGCAACCCACTGTTAACAGACGGCACATTAGCGACTGTGGCCAATTGTGTCTAGGTTGCCAGGTAGAATGCCGTCCAGCTTCAACCAAAAATTAAACAATGTTGCATAGCGCAACGTTGTATAAACTCGTGGGATTAAATTATGATAATATTGTTTTTTTGAAAAGTTAATTTAACAGAAATTATTTCCCGGTTCGAAGCACTTCCAGTACCTTGAGGGAACAATAAAGTAAACTTATGCCCGCGACAAAAGCCTATGGAGCACAAACCGCTACCAGCCCGGTTGTTCCGTTAACTATCGAACGCAGAAATCCGAAGTCCCACGACGTGCAACTAACCATACTTTACTGTGGTGTGTGCCATAGTGATTTACACACAGCGCGAAATGAGTGGGGCATGACTGCATATCCTTGCGTTCCCGGTCATGAAATTGTTGGAAAAGTCACCGCAGTTGGCGACCACGTTAAAAAATTCAAGGTTGGTGACCTCGCAGCTATCGGCTGCATGGTGGACAGTTGCCGAGAGTGTGATAATTGTAAACAGGGGCTTGAGCAATATTGCACTGTGGGTATGGTGGGTACATACAATGGCATGGAGAGGGATGGCAGCGGCAATACCCTTGGTGGCTACAGCAAATCTATTTTGGCCCACGAAGATTTTGTATTACGCATCTCAGATAAATTACCGCTCGCGGGCGTTGCCCCGCTCTTATGCGCGGGCATAACTACTTATTCCCCGCTTCGCCATTGGAAGGTAGGTGTGGGAACTAAAGTGGGTGTGCTCGGTCTTGGGGGACTCGGGCACATGGGAGTAAAACTTGCCAATTCTATGGGCGCGGAAGTTACAATGCTGAGCCATTCAGCCTCCAAGGAAGCAGATTCCAAAAGACTTGGTGCAAAACATTTTGTGCTGATGAGCGATCCAAATAAGGTAAAATCAATCACTGGTTCTTTTGATTTTATCCTGGACACGGTCTCGGCTGATCATGATTATAATTTCTATCTGAGTTTGTTGCGTACTAACGGAGTGATGGTTTGTGTGGGAGCACCTCCTTCTCCTGCTGTTGTTCCTGCCTTCAACCTGATTTTTGGCAGGAAAACTTTTGCTGGTTCACTAATTGGCGGCATACCGGAAACACAGGAGATGCTGGATTATTGCGCAGAACATAACATCGTTAGTGATGTTGAGATAATTCCAATTCAAGACATTAATTCAGCCTATGAGCGCATGCTTAAGAG
>Ga0207112_1122_pt1 | contig 19438 bp, 13 predicted proteins | sample Alteio_BWMinHeat_72_FD_153549 | JGI IMG/M metagenome (GOLD analysis project Ga0207112, IMG submission 153549) | Enriched cells from forest soil in Barre Woods Harvard Forest LTER site, Petersham, Massachusetts, United States -... | ecosystem: Environmental > Terrestrial > Soil > Temperate forest >...
TTGGAGTCCATTGAAATCCGAACTGCCGACTGCTCTTAAACTATCCAGACCTCTGAAATGCCGATCTGCTTGTAAGCTTGTTGAAACATTTGCATTTGTAAACTGCTCAACCAGAACATTTCTCACTTTATTTCCAACAAATACATTATCAAAAGCAAAACCATTGTACCTCCCTTGGATATTTTTACTGGAGTCTCCGGCAAATGCAAAGCGAATTCTGACCTGGTCGCGCTTTACCTCGTAGAAAAGAGTATCCAAGTTAAAACTTGCGCGCTTCCATTGTGTTTGGCTTGCTCCACTCCATCCGTAAGGGCCATACCCTGTTTGCTGTTGCCCAGGGTTCGATACAATCAGATTCGATGAATACCAATTGATTCCGCGATTTGGTGCCCCAATATTATGCCAATCGATGCCCCCGTTTACAGAGTACTGAAGCACAGCACCATCGTTGTTTGAATTAGGAGTATTTACCCAGTAGTCAAATGAGATCATTGGCCTTGATAACCCAGATAAGTTGAGACAAGGACCATTTACAACAGATGATTCAGCAGAATCATAGGTTCCATTATAAAGTCCTGTCCACCATGACTTAGAACCTCCTTTTATTACATTCCCATTCGGAACTGTCCAAATCCAACTGCTATCAAGAGCGGTTTTCAATGATTCAACCTGGTAGCCACCATCAGTTGTCTCAAAGTCTTCAGTGTAAGCCTTCGTACTCGTTGCAATGATTGTTTTGTAAGGAAGAATAAAAATACTTCGCTGATAGGAGTTGTTGCAACCATCATTTGTATTTACCATCAATTTCGGATGATAATTTCCAAAGTTCTGATAATTGTGGAATGGATCTTTAACGGTACCCCCTACTCCGGGCGCGTTGACATTGACATTACCGTTATTCCAAGCCACTCCTTGGGCAGCATAAGTAACACTATCCCCAACGATTATTGTTCCATCCCCAAAGTCCCAGGTATAAGTAATGATCCGGCTAACATTGTTCGGATTTGTCGTGAGGTCTTTAAACCTCGTGTTATCGTTATTACAAATTGATGAGGCATTAAATCTAACAACTGGCACCGCACCCACACGTACTTTAGTTGAAGTAGTGTCGGAACACCCGAATGACGTGGCAACTTGCAGCACTGCCTTATAGATTTTAGGAACTGAGTAGACGTGAGATGGATTTTGGGCAAACACCTGGGCCGATCCATCATTAAAGTCCCACTTCCAAAAATTAATGGGATCGGTTGGTGTTGGCGGGCTGGCATCATTGAATTGAATTGCGGAGGAAATACAATTGTTAGCTACACTGATTCGCGCCACGGGGCCTGCATGAACAAATATTTGCGCTGTCTTAAAAGTAACAGCACCGTAGGAATTTTTGTATGTATAGGTCAGGTTATAGGAATCAACAGGCAACCCATTTGTTTCTATATAATATTCCGAACCAATATGGACAATGCTCATCACATTTGCCGGGTTGTTTATTCCATTACTTACAGAGAAATTGGTTTCAGGTGTACCACCAGTTGAAGCAATTGGATTCCCGATTAACTTAATGAGTGAAGGTGATGGGTTCGGGATGGTATAAGCATTGAATTGGTTTGCACATATTTCCCAAATAAAAGATGGGTTCAAATACCCTGACTGAATAGTAAAATCAACAGTTGTAATCGGGTTGAGAATTATAGATTGCGATGTTGAATTTGTACATCCGTTTGCATCTGTAAAAGTATACGTAATGGTATTTGTGCCAACAGTTTCATTCGATAAATCAGGAGGGGTTTTGACCAATGTGCCTAACGTGGTCTGGTCAAATGGGGTTTGAATCGTGCCGTTGGTGCTGGAGGTTGAAGGGGTAATTGTAAACTGTCCTCCCATCTGGAATGCATTCAAAGTAATCGGGGGATCATTTTGAACATAGGCAGGTCTTGTAAAACCAATAAAATTCGCACTTGGTAACGGGTTTATTTTTAAGTTCGTGTGAACGCTGATAGCCGAACAAGGCCCTAATGTACCATCAGGGTCAATGGCCGTAAGTGTCAATGTTACCGGAACTGTGGCGCTTATTTCACTTGGGTTGTTAAAGCTATAAGTTGCATTCGCAAGAGTCACATTATCATAAGTTCCAGAGCCGCCAGACCAAATCACACCCTGCGGCGCATATCCGATCGAGCCATTTAGTGCGATCGAAGATTGATCCTTGCACTGAGCCAAATTTGCAGGCGCAGTTATTTTAGCGTCAGGATTTACCTGTACGGAAATAATGAAAGGATTTCCAAAGCAACCCGTACTTTGTGAGGAAGGAGTTATTGTGTAGGTTACAGTTTCCGCTACGTTGGTAGTATTAGTTAAAACATCGTCAATCAGGCTGCCGCTATGCGCTAACAAACTTTCCCCTGAAACGTTCGCGTTTGAATTGGCTACCCAACTAAAATTAGCCGGTAATACATTCCCAAATGAATTTACATTCCCTTGCAGATCATACGCAACCGAAAGTCCACTGCATATGGTTGTAGATTTACTAACCCCTACAGGCTCTGCGTTAATGGTAACTGAAATTTGAAATACATTTCCAACGCATCCATTCACCGCTGTTGGTGTTATATTATAGACAACAATTTGATCAATGTTGGTCAAATTGGATATAACATCAGTTATCGTTGACCCTGATTGCGAGGTTAAGCTTTGTCCTGTAACATTTGAATTACTATTTGCCACCCAGCTTAACGTACTTCCCAGATTGTTCCCAAGAATTGAAATATTGTTAATCAAATTATAGTTGACTTGAACATCGCTACAAACAGTCTTTATATCATTTACTCCAACGGGTTCTGGTTTCACAGTTACAGTTATAGTAAAGTTGTCACCTGCACAACCACTTGCTACGCCGGTTGGTGAAATTGTATAGACCACTACCTGATCTACACCAGTTACATTTATTAGGGTATTATTAATCACACTTGAGTGCTGGGCGCTTAAGCTTTCCCCCGATACGTTCGTATTATCAACAGCTATCCAACTAAAATTGCTTGCCATGGAGTTTCCTAATCCATTTACATTGGTTGCTTGTAGATCATAGTTAACATTGCCCTTGCTACAAATCGTTTTCACATCATTAAACCCGCGAGGTTCTGGCTTCACCGATATGGTTACCGTAAACGGATCGCCCAGGCAACCTAAACTGCTCACCGGAGTTATCGTGTATACCACACCGATACTTGGTAAACCTGAATTCGTGTTGGTCCACTGGTCATCGGCCAACTCTGCCGCCATTTTCCCTGTTCCAGCGCTTACTGTACCGCTGCTCTGTACCAAGCCGTTGCTATTGGTGGTGATATTATAAGTAGCAGCCCCAACCACACTCAGGCTATAACCCGTAGCTACATCACTGCATATACTCGCTGTTGCATTCGCTGTCGTTACCGGCTCTGGTTGAACAGTGATCGTTAAAAAAATTATATTTGAATTTAGTATGGAAAGAGGTTGGATAATTTTGATTCTGATTTTTGTTGGAGTTTCCGCTTCCGCTCAGGATCCTCAATTCTCTCAATACTACCAGGCGCCTTTGTACCTTAATCCTGGATTTACCGGAATTACTCCTCAGCAACGATTGGTTGTCAACAACCGGATTCAGTGGCCTAATTTACCGCAAGCATTTAACACGTTCATGGCGAGCTATGATATTTGGGTGGATGAATTGCGTAGTGGTTTTGGTATTATTGCTAGTACTGATAAAATGGGGTCAGCTGGCTGGCGTACGACTACTTTGGGTTTAACCTATAGCTACAAAGTGAGGATCAATGAAAAAATTGTTTTTTCGCCGGGATTGTATTTTGGTTATGGTGTAAATGGTTTAGATCGGACCAAGTTAATTTTAGGAGATGGACTTCAATACGGTGACGGTCACCAATCCCTCGACCCTGCATTGCAGCGATTAGGAAACCAACAATATTTTGATTTTGGTTCAGGATTTTTGGTTTATAGCAAGGCGTTGTGGCTAGGCGCGGCTTTCAGTCATATGAACCAACCGAATATTTCGATCCTGAATGAAGTCGACCGTCTGGGTATGAAAACTACTATCCACGGGGGTGCCCGATTGAGTCTGAATAATGGACTCCGTTCTCCCGACAGACCTTCGTACCTCACTCCGTCTTTCGTTTACAGAAACCAGTCTGGAATATCGCAGCTCGATGTAGGGATTAACTATCATGTTGACCCTGTCTCGATTGGCTTTTGGTATCGGGGAAAACCTTTCCAGAAAAATATTATAGGAACTGTTCAGCAGGATGCGATTATCTTTCTTCTTGGCATTTATTTGAAAGACTTTACCGTAGGCTACAGTTATGATTTTACAATTTCTCCTCTTTCAACCTCTGCTGGTGGCGCCCACGAGATCTCCTTGGTATACGAATTTCAAGTAAAGCCATTGCATCGGGGCGTGAAAAAGCGTAACCGCCTGATCCCATGCCCAACCTTCAACACCAAGCCTGGATTCTGGAATTGAGCTTACCATTAATCTTCTTAAATAATCGGTTCAACGTCACTTATTTGGCTTTGTCGGTTAAAGCCACTTTCCCTTAATTTCCTGGGGTTCCCTTTTGTTTCTTTGCGGTAATAAGTGATTGTCTAAGAGGGCTTTGACGGACCTAAAGCCGATTGATGAGTGTGTCTAAATACCTAATTCTACTTTCTTGTTTCACGTTTTTTCTCTCAGAAAAGACGTCGGCTCAATGCGGAGGAAATATGGAGCCAGGGTTTCAATTTCTTACCAGCAGCAGAGGTTGTGCTCCTTATACAGTAAACCTTGAGACACGCTATCTTTCATCTGTTCCAGGCACAGTCTATTATGCCGATTGGGGTGATGGCTCTCCGGTTGAAACATTTACACAAACTAATGCTACTGGTGTAATCATGACCCACATGTATCCAAACTCATCTATTGATTGCGGATACGATGTAACGATAGATGCTTCAAATGCCTGCAACCCAAGGGGGAGTGTTGTTCCAATCAATACGCAAGTTATTGTTTGGACCAATGACGTGATATCCATTAATCCTCAAGTGTTTCGCGTTTGTCAAGGGTTTGCAGAGTCATTATCATTCACGGACAACAGCGACTGGAACTGTTTTCCACGCGCAACCCGAGAGAATAGTGAGCCCCGATGGATACAATGGATTTATGGAACCGGATCAGCTGCGACCCAAATTCCAGGTGTGCAAGTCAACGGAACTACTCCTGGAAGTTATCCTTACCTCGACCCCGGCGCAAATCGAAATCCGATTTATCCTGTGACTTCGCCAGGACAAATTAGTTTGCCTATCAACGTCCCAATCACAACTCTTGCGGATATTGGAAAGGAATTTGACGTCACCTTAAAAAACTGGAATCAATGCAATGCCTACGATAATGATTTGACGGATGGAAATCCATTTAATCCGGTCGATGGCGATTTAGTGAATGGCGACAACGTGCCTCAAACCACGATGGCGAAGATTGTAATTGTTCCTTCGCCTCAACCAAATTTTATTACAAGGCTTGGAAATTCAAGCGGAGTAATACAATCTGTTTTTTGTATAGGTGATAATATTTTCTTTGATGATCAAACTCCATCAATCAGTGGTGCGTCATTCGGATACACCTGGCAATTTTTCGATAATAGCACAGGAACAGGAGCTCCACTATCTACGTCAACAAGTTCAGCTCCTGTATTTTCGTACACTTCAGGCGGTCAAAAATTAATTCGACTTGCAGTGGTGGACAATAATGCAGCGGGTGGATGCGTAAGTACTTACGATGGCTTTGTGACAATTTCGCCAGCGCTGGTGGCAAAAATTCAAACAAGTGACCTGTCAAATAATCCTATCACTCCTTATTTCTGCCAGCAAGCAAATGCACCCTTGACTACTTTTCAAGTTAGGTTCACTGATATTTCAGCTGGCACCGTAACTGCTACAACGCAATGGCGCTGGGAATTTTACGATGAGAATAACACGCTTGTCATGCAAGCACCATCTTCAGGTTTTTCATCCGTAGCACTTGGACCATTTGATCAGCCTTACATCAATAGGGGAATTTATAAGGTGCGACTGATTATTCGCGATAATGTTACCGGTTGTCAAACAGAAGATGAGGCGGAAATCAGAGTCTATGAAAAACCTACTCCGTTCTTTACGGCAAACCGCGTGTGTGAAGGTCAGACTAATACATTTAATGAGAGTTCTACTTTGCAATCCATCAATGGAGAATCTATTGTACTTCGTGAATGGGATTTTAATTACAACGGAACCACTTTTAATAAAGATGGAGCTTACGACAACCAAACTTCATTTTCAAGATCATTGGGGTCAGCGGGCACATATCAAGTGGCCTTGCGTGTAACGGCCAATCAAAACGGCTGCTCTGATATTTATGTTTTACCGGTTGTAGTCGATCCGTTGCCCCTTGCAACATTTACCCCTGATGTAACTTCAGGTTGCAGTGTACTTACAGTTAATTTCACTAACACTTCCATCGCCGCTCAACCCGACGTTGTGGATCGCTACGTTTGGGAAATGGATGATAAGCAAGGATCTGGCTTTCAGCCGGTTGCAACACAACGACCGTCTGATCCTGGATTCAGTGCGGTGTATCAAAATAAATTTGTAAACACAGGAACAGTAAATAAATCATTTGACGTTCGACTGCATGTTTACACCGTTCACCTATGTGAAACAATTTCAGCATTAATTACAATTACCGTTTTTCCCGGAACGAAATCTGGATTTATCGAAGCTAACTATTCGCCATTCAACAATAATTGTTCGCCACAATCTGTCACCTTCAATGTGGATGCGCAGACGCAATCGCTAAATCCAACGGATTATACATGGACGATAGGTGATGTTAATGGAGTTGTTTCTTCATCCAGCACCGGTACTACACCTTCGTTTACTTATAATTTTATCAACACCACTCAATCGAACAAGGACTTCTCTGTTAAACTCACCACCACACTATCATCAAGTTGTTATGGAGATTCAATACGCACAATTCGAATAGAGCCAGTTCCCTCATCCCAATTTACTATTGACACAGTGCAGTTTGATTGCCAGGTGTTGAAAGTAAACCTGAACGCAACGCAAAAAGGCTTGTCTGTATATCATTGGGTAGTCAACGATAATGGAACCATCGTAAGTGATGTTACAGGAGCCAATGATCAGTTTCAGTTCACCTTCAATCGAACTAACGTCAACAATAATGCTCAATTCTCTTTAGATACTCAAAACTTTGCGGGATGCAGCAGCACGGTGACAAATAATAGTATTGCGGTGCCAATGCTTGACAATATGAATGTGTCTTTTACCGCAACTCCAGTATCGCAATCATTACCATCGTCAACAGTTAACCTCACCAATACCACCAATACCGGACCATGGACTTACCTCTGGGATTTTGGTGATGGATCAACGTCAACTGATCCTGCAATTCTTAACCACGTTTATTCAGCCTATGGAAAGTATACGATCACTTTGACCGTAACTACGAATGTTTGCGCGCAAAGTCAAACGCAGCAAATAACAATTCTGGCTATTCCACCGATTGTAGACTTTGCTTATAACCCTGAATCGGGTTGTGCTCCGTTGACAGTTCAATTTACTAACCTGACTCAATTTGCTGACCCATCAACTTATCGTTGGGATTTCGGTGACGGGGGCTCATCTCAGGCAGCCAATCCCATCTACACTTACTTTAATCCGGGAACATATACCGTTTCACTAAGTGCTTCCAACATTACAGGACAAACCATAACCAATACGAAACCATCTATCATTGACGTGTTTGCCAAGCCGATGGCGAACTTCAAAGTGACTCCGCCTATTATTTACATTCCAGGTGGAATTTTGTACACAGCAAATCTTAGCACCAATGCTACTGGCTTTTACTGGGATTTCGGAGATGGTCAAACATCGACAGATTTCAGGCCAGAGCATACTTATAAAAAAGATGGTTCATTCATAATAACGTTGATAGCGAGCAACGAATCCGGGTGCAGCGACACTCTACGTATAGTGGATGCGGTCATTGTAAAAAAAGGGAACGAAGTGTTAGTGCCAAATGCATTTTCACCTGGAACCAATGGTCAAGGCTATGGAGATGGCCACAATGATGTGTTCATTCCCATCATGCGCGGAGTGACAGAATTTGAGATGCTCATCTTCAACCGATGGGGACAATTGCTATTTGAGAGTCGAGATCAATCAACTGGCTGGGATGGATATTATCAAGGCAAGTTGTGTGAACAAGATGTGTATATGTACAAGCTCACCGTCAAACTGGAAAATGGAGAGAATGTAGTTCGCACCGGCGATGTCAATTTAATACGATGAAGAAAGTCTTTATAATGGTATTTTTTATTTTCATTGGGTTGATCGCTCATGCACAAGATCCTGAATTCAGTCAGTATTATGCTGCGCCATTGTATTTGAATCCGGCCTTTACGGGAACAACAAATGATCATCGGTTCATTGCCAACTATCGCAATCAATGGCCAGCCGTGGCTCGAGGCTATACAACAACTGCATTTTCTTATGACTATAATTTAAGTAATCTCAATAGCGGGTTTGGTTTTCTAGCTACACAAGACCAGGCCGGTACAGCAGGAATGAAATCTACGCAGTTTAATTTTTTGTATTCCTACAAGCTGCGAGTTTCAAGCAAATGGGTAGTCTCCACAGGTTTGAATTTCGGTTATGCAGTGAGGAGCATTGAGTTTAATAAATTGATTTTTGGAGATCAACTTCAATTTGACAATACAGGAAACACACCAAGCAGCGATCCTGCATTATATAATTTAGGAAACGCTCACTACTTTGATTTCAAAGCGGGAATGCTAGCCTACAATCGCAATTTTTGGTTTGGTTTTTCAGCACAACATATTAATGAACCAAACCGGTCGCTTATCAATCAATATGCCTATGTTCCTATGAAAGTGACACTGCACGGCGGTGTACGCATCCCGTTATATTCCGGAGCTTTTAAAAGAGATCGCATTCCTGTTTTGTCTCCTTCGTTTGTTTATAAAAGGCAAGCCAATTTTGAACAATTGGATATTGGCGCCTATCTTCTTTACGATCCGATTGTTTTCGGTTTGTGGTACAGGGGAATTCCCGTCTCAAAAAATGCCGACAACAATCCTATGCAGGATGCCGCTGTGGTTATTCTCGGCTTCCAGTTCACCCGTGTGGAAATTGTTTACAGCTATGATTTCACCGTATCAAGATTGGGACCTGCCTCAGGTGGTGCGCATGAAGTAGCCTTAAAATACCGTTTTGAAATACAGGAAGGTAGCCGTAGTAAAAAGAAAGATAAATTCATTCCTTGCCCCACATTCAATCGCAAAGAGTGACCGCTTTCATGACTGTGCTAATCATTTGTCTAAAATCTTCTATTTTTGTCTTCCTAAACAAATAGAAGAGAGATGAATTTGCTTGATTTTGAAAAACCGATTGCTGAACTAGAGTCCAAACTTACCGACATGAAGCAATTGGCTGATGACAGCGATGAATCTGTGAACAAAGCCATTCGAGCGTTAGAAAATAAAATCGTTGACTTGAAAAAAGAGACTTTCGAAAACCTCACAGGCTGGCAGCGCGTGCAGTTGTCACGCCATCCTGATCGGCCCTATACCCTTGACTATATTTATGAAATCACTTCCGATTTCATTGAATTGTTTGGTGACAGAAATGTAGCCGATGATAAAGCCATGGTGGGAGGATTAGGTTCTGTAGATGGACAAACTTTCATGTTCATTGGCCAGCAAAAAGGACGCAATACAAAACAGCGTCAATTGCGCAATTTTGGAATGGCAAATCCGGAAGGCTATCGCAAGGCATTACGGTTAATGAAACTTGCAGAAAAATTTAACAAGCCAATTGTTACGTTGATTGATACTCCGGGTGCATTTCCTGGATTAGAAGCCGAAGAACGTGGGCAGGGAGAAGCAATAGCGCGAAACCTTAAAGAAATGTTCATGCTCAAAGTGCCTGTGATTTGTATCATCATCGGTGAGGGTGCATCAGGTGGAGCTTTAGGTATTGCAATTGGGGACCGTGTATTAATGTTAGAAAATACCTGGTATTCTGTAATCTCGCCTGAATCTTGTTCTTCGATATTGTGGAGAAGCTGGGATTACAAAGAGCAAGCGGCTGAAGTGCTTAAACTGACTGCTAAAGATATGTTGCAAAACAAACTCATCGATGGCATCATCAAAGAGCCGCTTGGCGGTGCGCATACAGATGTGAAAGCAATGGCCGCTGAATTAAAGAAAACAATCCTGGAAAATTTTGAGGCCTTGAATAAATCATCACCACGTGAGCGCATCAATCAGCGTATCGATAAGTTCTGTGCAATGGGTGTTGTCAAGGAGTAAATCCTTGATGCAAAATTTCAAATTCAAGATTCAAAATTATGCGTCTGACTACAAATTTGGAATTTTAAATTTTGTATTTGGATGAGACTGCATACAATTAATACCGGTTATTTTAAATTGGACGGTGGTGCGATGTTTGGTGTAGTACCAAAATCTATCTGGCAAAAATCAAATCCTGCTGATGCCAATAATATGTGCGACTGGGCTATGCGGTGCCTGTTGATTGAAGACGGCAACCAGGTAATCTTAATCGACAATGGCATTGGCAACAAACAGAGCGCCAATTTTTTTCAATATTATTATTTGCACGGCGATGATTCACTAAGTAGAAGCTTGAATAACCTTGGCTTCAGCGAAACTGATATTACCGACATGTTCCTCTCACATCTCCACTTTGATCATTGCGGTGGTGGAGTGAAAAAAGATGAGGAGAAATTCGAATTGGTATTCAGCAATGCAAAGTACTGGAGTAATACTGATCATTGGAATTGGGCAACCCAACCAAATGCCAGGGAGAAGGCCAGCTTCCTGAAAGAAAATATTTTGCCGATGCAGGAGAGTGGTCACTTAAATTTTGTTGAGATCGATAAGCCTTCACCGTTTAAACAATTTGACTTATTTTTTGCCTCCGGTCATACCGACAAAATGATGGTGCCTAAAATAAAGTATAAAGACAAGACGATCTGTTTTGTTGCCGACTTACTTCCATCGGCGGGCCACATTCCTTTGCCTTATGTGATGGGCTATGACATCAGACCCCTGATTACATTGGAAGAGAAGGAGAGATTTTTGAAAGAGGCTGCTGCAAGCAATTACGTCTTATTTTTAGAACATGATCCCGTGAATGAATGTTGCACGGTGAAAGAGACGGAGAGAGGAGTGAGATTAGATCAGACTTTTGCACTTAAGGAGATTTTATAGTATTTACCATCTCGCACAAAGCCGAAGAGGCGCAAAGTGATTAACATTTATCTTTGCGACTTAGCGTCTTCGCCTGAAATTGCTAAAAACATGAGCATTGGAATTACTTTATCTGGAGGAGGAGCAACGGGCATTGCCCATATTGGTGAACTCAAATCGCACACAAAGCCACACAGACGCAAATGGATTAACTTTCACCTTTGCGGCTTGGCGCCTTTGCGTGAAAATTACTAAGTAGCATGAAAATCGGGATTACATTATCTGGGGGAGGAGCGCGGGGTATTGTTCACATCGGTGTACTCAAAGCGCTGGAGGAAATGGGCGTGAAGATTTCAGTGATCTCAGCAACAAGTGCAGGCGCTATAGTAGGGTCATTGTATGCATACGGAATCAAACCGGATCAAATCTTCGAACAAATTAAACAGTTGACATTACTTAAATCGATGAGACCAGCATGGACGTGGGCTGGACTACTTACCATGGATTGGTTGAAAGAACTAATAGTAAAAAACATCCCTGAGAATGATTTTAGCGCGTTGAAAATTCCGGTCACCATAGCTGCTACCGAGATTCGTAAAGGCCAGGTGCAATATTTTTTTTCAGGAGAATTAACGACTGCCGTAGTTGCTTCGTGTAGCATCCCAGCTATATTTAGCCCCGTACATGTGAATAATGATTTTTTCGTGGATGGAGGCTTATTGGATAATCTTCCTGCCAGCGTTATTCGCGATCAATGTGATTTTCTTATTGGCTCTCATTGCAATGAGATAAGCCAGGAGTTCGACCCTAAGAATATGAAAGTTGTTATTGAGAGGAGTTTGCTCATCGCTATTTGGGCAAATACACGACATAGTATGGATTTATGCGATGTAATGATCCGTCCACCAAAGATGGATCGCTTTACTGTATTCGATCTCTCAAGGGCTCAGGAAATTTATGATTATGGCTATCAATTCACGAAAGAGAATTTTAAATCCAGTCAGTTTCAAAAAGCAACAGCCGCATGACACGCACCGAGCTATCTTTTAAAGAACAGATTTTGCAAGGCATTCCTGATGAATTGCCTGAACTGAAACCGTATGATCTTTCAGTTAGTCACACTCCCAAACGAAAGGACATTTTATCTACCACTGAAAAGAAGTTAGCGATCAAAAATGCGTTGCGTTATTTTCATCCAAAGCATCATGAGATTTTAGGTCAGGAGTTTTACAATGAATTAATAAAATACGGTCGCATCTACATGTATCGCTTCCGTCCTGAATATAAAATGTTTGCCAGAGCCATAAACGATTACCCTCATCAATCATTGCATGCAGCAGGAATTCAGTTAATGATTCAAAATAATTTGGATCCGGCTGTAGCGCAACATCCGCATGAGTTGATCACTTACGGAGGCAATGGAGCAGTATTTCAAAACTGGGCTCAGTATTTATTGACGATGAAATACCTGGCCACGATGAGCGATGAGCAAACATTGCACATGTATTCCGGTCATCCCATGGGAGTATTCCCATCCTCCAAAGAAGCACCACGCGTTGTCGTGACCAACGGCATGATGGTTCCCAATTATTCCAGGCAAGATGATTGGGAAAAATACAATGCGTTAGGTGTGACGCAATATGGCCAAATGACAGCCGGGAGTTACATGTATATAGGGCCGCAAGGTATTGTTCATGGCACGAACATCACCATTTTAAATGCAGGAAGAAAAATCTCTAAAAAAGGAGAGGGCCTGGCAGGTAAAATATTTGTCACCTCTGGTTTAGGCGGCATGAGTGGAGCGCAACCTAAAGCAGGAAATATTGCAGGTTGTATTACGGTGATTGGTGAGGTGAATGAAAGCGCAACTCAAAAAAGACATTCACAAGGTTGGGTAGATGAAGTTATTTCTGACTTAGATAAACTTTGTGCCAGGGTAATTGAAGCGAAGAAAAAAAAGGAAATTGTTTCGATCGCCTATCGAGGTAATATTGTGGAGGTGTGGGAGAAATTTTTGAAAGAGAATATTTACATCGATCTTGGCTCGGACCAGACCTCATTGCACAATCCCTGGGCCGGTGGTTACTATCCAGCTGGCTTATCTTTTGAAGAATCGAATAAAATGATCTCAGGCAACCCGGAGGAATTTAAAAAACAAGTTCAGGCGTCGTTGAAAAGGCAGGCGACAGCAATTAACGAGCACACCAGGCGAGGTACTTACTTTTTCGACTACGGAAACGCATTTTTGTTAGAAGCCTCCCGCGCAGGTGCAGAGGTCATGGCTTCTGATGGAATTAATTTTAGATATCCTTCGTACGTTCAAGACATTATGGGGCCAATGTGCTTCGACTATGGCTTCGGACCATTCCGTTGGGTATGTACATCGGGTATGCAGGAAGATTTAGATTTTACCGATAAGTTGGCTTCTGAAGTTTTAACTACGATTTCTAAAACTGCACCAAAGGAAATTCAATCCCAACTTACCGACAATATCAATTGGATAAACGCAGCAAAAAAAAATAATTTGGTTGTGGGCTCAAAAGCGAGGATTCTTTATGCCGATGCTGAGGGAAGAATGAAAATTGCGGAGGCATTTAATGATGCTATTAAAAATAAAAAAATAGGTCCGGTAGTTTTGGGTCGTGATCATCACGATGTTTCTGGAACAGATTCTCCTTATCGGGAGACGTCTAATATTTATGATGGTTCACGTTATACTGCAGACATGGCCATTCACAATGTGATCGGTGATTCATTTCGTGGAGCCACCTGGGTTTCTATTCACAATGGAGGAGGAGTTGGCTGGGGTGAAGTGATCAATGGAGGTTTTGGTATGTTATTGGACGGCACTGCAGACGCCAACCGGAGATTAAAAAACATGTTATACTTCGATGTGAACAACGGAATTGCCCGAAGAGCCTGGGCTCGCAATGAAGGAGCGCTAAGTACTATCAAAAGTGAAATGGAAAAAGGATTGCAAGTTACATTGCCTTACCTGGCTGATGATAATCTAATCGACAAACTGATCTGAAATGTTCAGGCCAATTTATCTTTTCATTTTTAAAATAATCGGTTGGAGTGTTGAGGGATCATTTCCATACTTAAAAAAATACATTGTGGCAATTGCTCCTCATACCAGCAATTGGGATTTTGTGATTGGTGTAATGGCTCGGAGTATCACAAATATTCAGCGGGCGCATTTCTTAGGAAAAAGCCAGCTATTCAAATGGCCATATGGCTGGTTCTTTCGGTGGCTGGGTGGTTATCCTGTCTACCGTAATTCATCACACGATATGGTGCATCAAGTAGCGGATTTATTCAATAAACACGAAGAATTTATTTTAGCAATTGCGCCGGAGGGCACCCGCAAGAAAGTGTCGAAATTTAAAACCGGATTTTATTATATCTCCTCACAAGCTCATGTACCCATTATTCCTTGCGGGTTTGATTTTCGAAGAAAAAAAATTGTAATCGGCCAGCCGTTTTATCCTTCGGCCAACGCCGATGAAGATATGGATGTCCTTCGAAGATTTTACGGCCAAATTAAAGGTAGAAATCCTGAGTTGGGAATTGATTAAATCTTCTCAAATACATTTTGTAATTTAGCGCCAAACCAATTTATTTCATTCTATGAAGAAAATACTATTTCTGTTTTGTTGTGCTTTTCTGCTATCAAATTTCACCTTTGGACAGGTAAGGATTGATATCGGTGTGAAAGGCGGTCTAAATTTTGCCAGCGTCAATACAAGTTCGACTTTGGCGCAAGATTATAGCAATCGCACTGGGTATCATTTTGGCGCTTATGCAATGTTTAAATTCACCAAATTTGCTATTCAACCGGAAGTTGTTTTTTCAAAGCAAGGTCAAACGTATTCTACCCCCAATTATTCAAATGCGACCTCTAATTTTGATTACATCAATATTCCAATCATGCTGAAATTTTATCTGCTTGAAGGATTGAATCTGCAGGCAGGCCCTCAGTTTGGCTTTCTTGCAAGCTCATCAGGATATGTGTACAATACGACAACCAATAATGTGACAGTCCAATCATTAAGCAGTTTGGTTAAGTCATCTGATGTTTCTTTGGCAGTAGGAGCAGGCTGGGATTTAATATTTGGTCTTAATATAACTGCACGTTATAATTTGGGTTTATCCGACATCAACAAAATAACTGGAGCGAGCGCCCCTTCAAACGTCAGTTCTTTGGGAACGACTGAGGCTAAGAATCAGGTGTTCCAGGTTTCGGTCGGATATCGTTTATTTAAGCTCGGAAAATAAATTTTTAAATATTTCGCTCTAGAAAGCTGCCTCGGCAGCTTTCTTTTTGTGGGTTAGTCTGTATTTGTATTTTTGCGCTTTAATATTAGATAGTTATGAAATTGATAAGAGTTTTATTTGTTATCTGTGCGTTAGGGGTGTCATCCTTTTCATTTGCTCAGTTGGTGGAGATTGGTGCTAAAGGTGGATTAAATCTCTCAAATCTTAATCTTAGTCCTGACGGAAAATTAGTTGGTACGAACTATCATGGTGCTATTGGATATCACCTTGGGGGATATGCCTTGATAAAACTCAAGAAGATTTCACTTCAGCCTGAACTATTGTATTCAACCCAGGGGCAGTATTTCACTACAGTGTCTTATTCTAATCTTAAGACCACTTTAAATTATATCAACATACCGATCATGATCAAGTATTATTTGACAGGAAGTCTGCATATCCAGGCAGGCCCACAATTTAGTATTTTGGCTAGTTCAAAAGGTGATCTCAATCAAATTCAGGGTGGCAACTTTGCTGGCCCCCCGGTTTTCAATCAGAACCTGAGCAGCTATTTGAAGCGTACGGATTTTGCACTTGCCTTTGGTGCAGGAATTAATTTGCCCGTGAATCTTAATCTTAGCATTCGCTACAATATTGGAATTACCGACATCAACAAAAACACAGGATCTCAGGTACCTTTTCCTGGAGATTTGCAACCATCATTCAGCACAGCTTATACCAGAAACCAAGTATTACAAATCTCGATCGGTTATAAGTTACGTGAATTCAAAAAGAAGAAATAAATTTTCAGGTTGAAAAAAGTTCAACCAGGCTATGCGACTTTTAATGCCAGAAAAGATTGTCACAGAGCGATTAGCATTGCACAAGTTTCGATACGAGGATAGCGAAGAAATTTTCTACACCTATGCCAGCAAACCAGACGCGACGAAATACATGGCCTGGCCAACTCATCAATCCATTGAGGACTCTCGTGAATTTTTAAACTATGCCATCAACAGTTGGGACCGTGGCCGTGATTATTCATTTGCTATCCGGCTGAAGCACACCAATAGGTTGATCGGCAGTTGCGGAATGTTAAACGAGGAAGGAAAAATACAATTTGGCTATGTGCTTGGCGCATTGCATTGGGGCAATGGTTTTGCAACTGAAGCGACGCGAGCAATGCTAAGTCAATTAAAACATCAGGAAGGAATATTTAGAGTTTGTTCTTTCGTAGATGTAGAAAACATAGCCTCTGTAGGTGTATTAAAGAAATGTGGCTTGGTAGAAGAAGCCCGACTTGAAAAATGGTTTCGATTTCCAAATCAGAATAACGAGCCCAAAGATTGTGTGCTCTTTAAACTGCCATTCGAAAATTCAAACAGGTTGTAATTTTGCCTACTGCCTACTGCCTACTGCCAACTTACTTTTCTTACGCCCATAACCAAGGTAGATTAGCAGACCGAAGCTCATCCATCCAAAAAACACCAGCCAACTTTTAGGAGGTATTTCAACCATTAAGTAAAGGCAGCACAATAGTCCGAGTATCGGAATAAGTGACAATTTTTTTAGAAAAGTAATAACAGCAATTACTGTCGTGATCAGAAGGAAAATCAGAAACATAATTTCCTCGTTCGAATTATGCAGTGAAAATGAATTGCTAATCCTTTCGGAATATCCATAAATAAAAATAAGGAGGAGTGCTGGAACAATCCATCGCCCATTGATCCTGGGCATGTGAAATGTTTTGTCGCCTGCCACTCTTTCTCTTTTTGGAAGATACAGAACACCGACGCAAACTAATATAAAAGCGAACAGTGTCCCAATACTGGTGAGGTCGGTCACCACATCGATATCGATGAACAGAGCAGGTACAGCGACAACAATGCCGGTAATTATCGTGGCAAAAGAAGGAGTATGAAACCGGGGATGAATGACGCTGAATTTTTTTGGCAATAACCCATCGCGACTCATACTCATCCAGATACGCGGTTGCCCTAATTGGTATACTAACAAAGCGCTGGTGGCAGCAATGACTGCACCCGCTGACACGATATAACCAATTTTTTGAAGATGGATTTTTTCGAAAACGTAAGCGAGTGGATCCGTCACCCCTTTGAATTCAGAATAATTTACCATGCCGGTGATCACAAGGGTGACAATTACATAAATCAGCGTGCAAATCAACAACGAATAAATCATTCCACGCGGTAAGTCACGCTGAGGATTATGGCATTCCTCTGCTGTGGTAGAGATGGAGTCGAATCCAATGTAAGCAAAAAAAATAGCAGAGACTCCGCCCAAGACTCCAGTAAATCCATTGGGTACAAAAGGAGTCCAATTGTCGGTATCTATGTAAAATATTCCGAGCACGACAATAAAAGCAAGGACAACTAACTTGATAACCACCATAATATTTGCCCCCTTTTTGCTTTCGCGAATACCAACATAAGCGAGAACGGTGATCAGTGCTACAATCATGAACGCAGGTGCATTAAAAATTATTTTCATGCCTGCAATTTCTGGCGCTGAAGCCCATGCCATTCCCTCCACAGCGTTGCCTTGAGCCAAGGCAGTTTCAAATTTGTCTTGCGCTGTTTTAGGATCAATTGTCATCCAACTGGGCAAGTGTATGTGGGCACCTTCCAATAAGTTTACAAAGTAGCCGCTCCATGAAATCGAAACCACTACATTGCTAATGGCATATTCCAAAATCAAAGCCCATCCGATAATCCAGGCAGCAACCTCACCGATGGTAATATAAGTATAAGTGTAAGCGCTGCCTGCTGCAGGTATTCGCGCCGCAAACTCTGCATAGCATAGTGCTACAAAACCACAGGTGACGGCAATTATAGCAAAGAGAAAAACCACTCCAGGTCCTCCTGAAAAAGCAGCCTTACCAATAGTGGAGAAAATTCCAGCACCAATTACCGCGGCAATTCCCATGGAAGTGAGATCACGCACACCCAACACTCTTTTCAACTCGGGATCGTGGTGACCATCGGTATGGCCAGCATTAGCATCTCTTAAAATATCGGGAAGTGATTTCTTTCGCAGGAGGGAACGAAGCATTAGGCTCTGGTTTGAGGCGGAAAAATAGCGAAAAATATTTGTCGCCACAGATTTCATCGACTTACGAAGAAAAAACACTCATTCTCTCTGTTCAATCGGTGTGTTCCGTGGCAAAAATCTTTGTTACATTTAAATACACAAACGCACCGTTCTATGTTAAACTCCTCATTATTAAATGCCAACCCCAATCTGTACGTTTTCCTGCCACTCTTCTACATAGTTTGGGAAGATGCGGTGCTCACTCCCAGTGAGGTTAAAAAAATTCGTGAGATTATCGACATGCAGGATTGGTTGACCAGCGAGGAAAGAAATTTTTTATTGGAAGAGATTAATCCTTTGGCTCCTCCATCTTCCGACGAATTGAAAAGCTGGTTGGCCGAAATACAAAAAGTGAGAAATCAATTGCCATCGGAAGCAAAAGATAGTTTGATAGATATTGGAATAAAATTGGCAAGTCTTCATTCTGCCTCTGTAGATGTGTCGTCAGCTACAAGGCAATCGCTAACTCACATTGAAGATGCTTTGGGGATCATCAGTCATGAGGCGACTTTTTTATTTCACCCGGCAGAACGAAAAACGATTACGGCACAATTTGGAACACAACTTACTTTCGATGTTGATGCCTTAAATAAAATTCTCGATGGTCAGCAGTCATCGATCATTAAGAAGGTAAAGACTATTATCTCAGATCCCGAATTTCAATACCTCGAAACTGACAACCTGAATGAATACCGTGAAAAAGTTTTGCAGTGGTGCAAGCAATTGGCAGCGCAGGGATTAGGATCGCTTGCATTCCC
>Ga0207112_1123_pt1 | contig 19418 bp, 12 predicted proteins | sample Alteio_BWMinHeat_72_FD_153549 | JGI IMG/M metagenome (GOLD analysis project Ga0207112, IMG submission 153549) | Enriched cells from forest soil in Barre Woods Harvard Forest LTER site, Petersham, Massachusetts, United States -... | ecosystem: Environmental > Terrestrial > Soil > Temperate forest >...
TTTGTGGGGCTTGAAGCGAGCACCACATTTCCGGGATTGCCACCACAGTCCTTCACAATGAACAATCCTCCCGCATCTTGCTGAAGCAACGCATTCTCCGGATTTGCAGACGTGAAACTGATTCTCGAGGTATCATGCGGACCAAGCAGTGCTTCAGCATTCAAGAGAATCAGTACACCGTCAGCATACGTTCGTTTGCCGCGGATCGAAACCTGGAACGTACTGTCACTTGTATGAGCAAACGCTGAACTTAGGCCATCTGAGAGCGTTGAGATCGAAGAAGTCCCATTGAAGTAGATTGCATACGGATCGAAAACAATTTCGAAGTTCAGTGAATCAAGTGTGATGGCAGAGTTTCCCGACACGTGCATCGTGACAGGGATGAACAAGTGGTCACCAACGCGAGCATTTGTTTCAGGCAAATGATACGTGACATCAGGTGCGCTCGCAGGACCAAGGGTGCCTCTGCCTCGGACTACGACGTCCAGCGCACTCTCGAGTGCGGTTGAATGTACTGTCATCGTCGACTGCACCGGTTTGACGCCAACAGGCTGGAAGGTAAGCGTAAATGTCCTGGGCGTCGGTGGCTGTTGAGATGTTGGAGTGAACGGCAATACGCCAAATGCAGGGTTTGAAGCCGCGATCGAGGTAACAGTAAATGGATAGAGACCCGTGTCCGCGATCGAGAGCGTCGCAGTCCCGATCGTCGATAACTGCACCTTACCAAAATCGATCGTATCCGGTATGGCAACAGCATGCGCCTCTACGCCTCGACCACTTATGATGAGCCGGAGTGGATGAGAAGTGTTTGGAAGGTCAAGAGTGTCGCGGAATAAACCTTCCGCCGGGGCGGAGAACATGACTCGCAACCACACCGTGTCTTTGTCGCTTGTAATCGGATTGTTGGAAATTGGAAGCAGATCGATTCGGAATGGACTCGTTGCCACCGGTTGGGTCACCGTAATATTGAATCCATTTGTAGCCGTAAGTGCAACAAGCTGAGAAGCAGAATCGAGAACACGCACGTCTCCAAGGTCAACCTCAAGCTTATTCGACACCAATCCCGAATCTACTCCTTCCGCTCGAATGACGATCCGTTTTGATCCGCTGGCGTACGCCGCGATGATCGTGTCGAGAATGCGTCCTATCGAAACGGGTTGGAACGAAGCTGTGACTGTGGTGCTGCCTGGAGCCAGGATAAAGGACTGCTTTGAAAGCGTCAGCGAAGGAAAATGCGGAGTGCCAATCGCAATCTGATCTGGTGCATTTCCAACATTCGAGAGCCGAATCGGGAGTTGTGATTGATGTCCCTTAATGACATAGCCAAAGTCCAGTACGGTATCGCGCACCTGGACTTGCGGCCCAACTGCGATTGCATTCAGCGTGATGCTCGACATCCCACCAGATGAAATGACAGGAAGCGCAAAACGGACTGTATCCCAATGTGCCGGATGATACCTGATACAAAGCACTCTTGCGATACCGCGACGCAACAACAGCATGGTTGTATCACTCTGGATCGAGAATTCGGGTGGCAGCTTGATCAATGACGGATCGATCTTGATCACCGAACAACTTCGGTTAATGAGCGTTGCGCAAAGCTCGATAGAATCCCCAACGCGCACCTTGCCAAAATTCAGTGTTGTGTCGCTGACTTGCAACTGAGGAGCGGGGCCTGAGGAGCCGTGCACTGGCATGGTATAGTTTTTCGAACACGGCCCGGTAGTGAATGAGAGGACGCCTGACGGATCGCCAAATCCTTTTGGAATGTATCTGACACGAACCGCTCCCGAATCGCCAGCCGGGATTTTCATGGTGCTATCCTCAAGCCTGAATTGATTCGAGCCAGTGAGCTGTGCTGTCACAATGTCTACTGTGTCTGCACCAGTGTTATGAATCACAAGCCTGGCAAATGCTGTATCCCCTTCGCATGTTGTATCGAACTCAAGTCGAATGAGGCTCCATGCAAGGTGTGGTGTTTCACGCGAGCCGGTAAGATGGATACGATTAATCAGGCAACTGTCCGCCGATCGAAGTGTCAGCAGTGCATCATCTCGTCCAGGAGTAGTCGCGTGATAGAGTATCTCGACTGTCTTCTTCGTATGAGCGGCGACGATAAATGGGGGAGTGGGAGCAACGATCGAAAATTTTTGAGCGCCAATCATATCCGTTGAGCCAACGACGACATCCGAGGTGTTGTCGTTGCTGATCTCTATAAATCGGCTGACCGGAGTAATATCGCATCCGCGTCCAAAGCCAATAAGCGTATCAGAAACCTGCACTCCCTTGAGGCCGGCCGACGCAGCAATGTCAAAGTCAAGCTCACCGCAAGGTACCATGATCACGCGAGCGATAGTCTCATAATACCCAGCGTGAACGGGTGAGAATGTGATCGGAACCAACACGCTTGAGTGAGGTGCGAGCGTATCCGGGAATATGGGCCTTGACACGCTAAACGCGCTGCCCTGCTTGAAGATGAGGGATCTTACCAGTACGGGTACGTCACTTGGATTGGTAATGCGAATCACCGTATCAAATGTAGTGCACGTTGATCCGAGTTGGTAGTTGGTAGTCTCAGCCAAAAGTGTTGGAGGTCCGACATGAATCTGCAATGAAATAACTGTGTCGAACGTGCATGGTTGGTTGGTGTGAAGAGCGAGTGTTCCATGAAAGTCACCGCAGGTTGCAGTCTGGAATCGGATCGTTACTGAGGTAGTGTCACCTGGCACGAGATAACTCTTTGCCTGCGCGCGAAGCAGCGAATAACCCGCTCCCTGAACAATTGTTGTTGAGAGATAGAACGGGAGCAGTCCGGTATTCTGAATCGAGATGACCGTGTCGAGGATAATACTCGTAAGATTCGCGTCATGCGTCGGAAGCGTGACGGAAGGCGGAAGCGCAAGATGGATGTTGTGACGACTCCCACTAAGGTCAATCGTGAAGCGCTGACCACATTCAGTTGCACTGAACAATGCCGAAGTGGAGACCGGACCCTCCGCTCCCGGTGAAAGTTGAAACACCAGTGTTGTATCGCGTCCGCCTGGCAATGTGATAGGCAACTGAGGTGAGAGCAGAGTAATATTGGTCAACGGTGACCAGTCCAATCCTCTGATATGAGCGTCGTCATTGCCTGTGTTATGGATCCTTACACTTTTCGACGCAGGTAACACACAATTCGGTATCGACCCAAACTGAATTGAGTTTGTGTCGACCGTAAGCGCGACTGTCCGAAGATCGGCACGAACCGCAATACTCACGAGCCCACCACAGATCGAAGAACTCGCAACGATGAGCGTGTCATAATACACACCGCCCGTGGATGCCGCAAAATGAATTCTTGCCGCTTGAATGATTGAGGAATCCTTCGGAAGTGTAATGTTACCCGGACTTGTAACGCTGAAGAAGTTGCCATTCGCAAATCCGAGCGACCCAACGACGATATCGGCTTCGGATGGATTGAAAAGGTGGACGACAGTATCGAATGACGTCTTACACCTTAATATACCAAGGTCGACCAATCGCTCGCGGGCTTTGATCTTAAAACCCTGAAGTGAGCCATCGACCGGCGAAGAACTTGGTACGATCGCTGTGCCAGCTGCGAACAAATGCGCGTTCGTGGCCTGTGCAGAAAAGTCGTGGATCGTCAGGATACCTGGAGCGTCGTCAAAACTATAGTATGCAACAAGTCCGCCGCTCGGCGATCGCAGGGTAGTCGTCATCGTCGCCCGGATCTCAGATTGCGTCCGGACGCGTGACCACAATCGAACTTCATCAATCGCACCGATGAATGAGACTCTGGACTGTACGACGGAGAGTCCGATCCGCAGCGAGTCTGTCTGCGCCACGAGCGCCTGCTCAACGAGCGCAAACGTATCCCATCGGTTGCCATCAAGATAGAGATAGACACTATCACCGGGCACAACGACAGCGGCATAGTGATGCCAACTGAGAGGAGTGGGGATCGTCTGACCCTGAAAAATACGCTCACCGGCGGAAGTGCGAAGGCGCACATTGAATCTTGCGCTCGCGTCGATCCCGATCGAATAGCTGATCGAGGCGCCATTACCTTTTTCAATAAATGTTGAGTTGGTGAGTGCTCCTGTCGCTTTAGCCCAGCATTCTATTGTCAATGCACCAGTCAGCTCGATCGCCGATGAAGAAGCTCTCCCGACATACTGTCCCTGCTCAGTAAGTAGCAGCATATTTGTGCCGCAATCCTGCGCACAAAGTCTCTCTGCGCTACCGAGCACGAACTGCGCAACTGCAAGCAGCAGCACTAAAACAACGCCCTGATTGCGCTGTTTCCTGATGCTTGTTGCTCGCACTTGCCTCTTCATTCTTGCGTATTCACTCCTTAACCGTCGCGTCGTGTTCGATCATAATGCGCACGGTGCGCGACAGGAATCTTCCTTCGGGTACAGAATTATCAAAAAGGATATCTCGTGAACCATGTGCTTCCACGCTCATGCGCGGGGTTGGATGATGCGACCGTTTCCATCGAAGCCTGAGTGCTTCGGCAGTTGTCGATGCGCGTTCACCGGACAACCGATTATTGAATGCCGGATCACCGGTTTGATCAGTATGTCCGGTGAGGGTTAGCGAAGCCGTTGGATCGACGCTTCGCGCGATCGTGTCGATAAGTAATTCCGCCTGACGTCGTCCGAACTGCGAAGAGCTATAATCAAACAGGATCAAGCTATAGCGCTCGAGCCGTTTACCTGCGATCTCTTCTGTTTGATGCAGCGTGGTGTCATGCTGTAGTTTACGCAAGTGGATCGTACCGGTGGTCGTAGCAATATTTCCCGCACTGTCAACGACGCGACACGTATAGATCAGTGAATCATCGCCGCTCGGAGCGGAGTTCTCGTTGAGCGTCCAAAGGTGTTCGCCTGCGGAGCCATCGCTGCGACCATCAAACCGTTGGAGGATATGATCACCCTGACGCACCGTGATCACGAGTGAATCGAGTCCGCGGTTTTGGATGATGTAGGGATAGAACACGATCTTGGGCGGCGAAGCTACATGCTCGGTGCGCTCCGTCCAGAGCGGTGCGAGGACATCATTAACATTCGATGCAATATCGATGCGGCGATTCTCCGCTTGACCAGTAGGCGTCGACTCATCGGACGGCATTTCAGGAAGCGAACGCGAGCGAAGTTCAAGCCGCGTCGAATCGATCTTCCAGATCCGCTCAAGATAACTCGCAATACTTCTGGCTCGCGCAATTGCGATACCGGCGTTTGCGTTGTCTTCGCTTAAACTTGTCGTACCGGTGATAGCGAGCGACGCATCGGGATACATCGATAAGCGTTTACCGATCACGTCAAGCACAAAGTGATTGATCTCCAGCGCGCTAGCTCGGTAGAGATCGCTGTCGCGGAAATCACGAGTCTCGGCAGGATTTGCGAACTGGTGATAACGCGCTGGGATTGTGCTCTCGTCTTTATCAAAGAATACGGAGTTGAGTGTTGGAAAGACCTCCGTCACGTGCACCTTCTCCATCGTGAGTGTCGGCTCGCTGACTTCCCTTCCGTCCTTGCCGATTCCGACCACACGCATCGAAACAGAAAGTACTGGCTTTGGCCGAAGCGTAACCGCCGGCGCTTCGGTCGCAGGTTTCTCTGTAGCAAGTGCGGGAGGAGGAGCATCGATCGTTGCAGGTATGAGAATTCGCGATAGCGTTACTCCTGCACCTATTGTATATGTCTTCCAACTACCCGAAGTTGGGATGGAAGTTGAAATGTTGGTAAGTGGCAAGCTGGCACGTAGCTGTGGTGTGAAGCCAATTGTGCCAAGTTGAATTGTGTACCCTACGCCCGCTTCAAGTGCTGCCTGAAATTGCTGGACAGCGATCGGGCCTGAGGAGATCGGACGTGTCTGACTAAAACTAGTATTTGAGTATGACGCATTCGAAGGCGAGTTGATGCTCTCAGTTTCCGAATAGCTGTGAGCCAATATAGTCCCGAACGAAGGTCCGGCGCTAATAGACAATGCACTCGTCACATTAAAGCTGAACACTGCCGCCAGTGAAAGCTGGGAGAGTTTCGCATCATAGCTGCGTGTTCTGTTGATCTCAACAAGCGCACCCGATTGAAAGCCATGCTGAATCGTCGAAGGATGCGTATCAAAATGCGCACTGAGATCCTGAAATCGAATTTGGGGAGCGAACGAAAATGCGGACGGCAACGGGATCGAAACGCCGAGTTGGAATGACGCTCCAGGAGCTTTGCCGGTTGTGAAAACTCCACAGGCTTCACCATTATCCAGCGCAACGATGTTCGTACTTGCAAAATGCTCGTCATACGCTGCACCGAACGTCAGCATGATCGGTCGGAGGGGAGGTGCATCCTGAGCGCGAAGTGAGACAGGAAGCGAGAAGGCAAGCGCTAACGCGATGGGGAAACACCTCCGCAATCGGGAGACACTTCGTCCCATCAGCCTCAGACGAGCGACCTGGATATGAACTTGAGAGAATTTCACCACGAACTCGACATCTGGGCTCACGGCCCGATTTCCATGCTGACCAACTGGCCAGCACACAACACTCAGCTACTGCGGAAATGAGGTATCTCGATCATGCCCACTCAGCATAATCCTGCACTATGATAGCGCAATTTTGGGGGGCAAAAGTTCACCCACGGCAAAATGACCAAAATGGCCAAACCGCTCATTTTTGGCCAGCAAGGATCTGGGCCGAAAATAAGCGGTGACCTGCACCATGAGAGGGGCACTTCGATTAAGGTATCGTTTGCAAAGGCTTGTGAAGCTTACTTTGTCGTTGAATCGCGCTCGTTGTGCGAATGGATCGCGACCCCGCCTGTCTGATCAGTCTCGGGCTTCGTCCCAGCAGGCTGCAGATCGGTTGATGTTTGGGGCTCAACTGTTTCGGTCTTCTTGACAGCCGGAACAGTATGTGCTCTCAGGCTCGAGCTCGCCGAAACCTTCTTCACCTCATGTTTCGAATCAGCAGTTGCAGACTGCAGTGTCGGAGCAGTGACGGGTGTCTGCACCGTCGGTGTCGGAACCTGCGCCGGGGCTTTGGAGCCAATATTAGAAGATTGTCCGAAGAAGAGTGCTGCAGCAAGGAATCCGGTTGCAAGACCGGAGCCGGTAAGAAGCAATTTCCCGCCCAAGCTGCTGAGGAACGACGGCTGAATAGCTGTAGCCGCGACCTCACTTGCAGCCTGTGCATCCTCATGAAGCAATGCCTGCTCGAGAAACGGAGCAGTTACCGCACCGGTGAGTCCAAGCGCAGTCAACGTACGGCTGCGGACTTCCGCGATCGGACGCATATCATGCTTGTCATCCCTGATCGCTTTCATCAGTTCGAGCTGCGAACGGAACGCCAGACGGAGTTCGTCGCTGGCTGCGAGCGAGATCAGAAAATTCTGCTCTTCGCCGGGCGACATAAGCCGGTCGAAATAGCGCGAGATCATTGCTTCGTTGCGTATCGTCATGTTCATGCTTATTAAACTTCGATTCAGTTATGTCGCTATTAGATCACGTGTGTCGGATCGTCGTCTTCGGCGAGTCCGAGCCAGCTCGCAATCAACTTGCGAAGTCTCAAACGTGCACGGAAGGCGCGTACCTTGATCGCTGCCTCTGTCGTCCCCATTGTCTCAGCGATCTCCTGATAAGAATATCCCGAGTATTCATGCATTACAAACGCTTCACGCTGATCGAACGGTAACTTCAGGAGTGCTCGCGTGATCAGCACTTTGATCTCTGCCTGCTCGATCCCTGCACTCGTCTCTTCCTTCGCGCGTGCTCGTTCGAGTGGCTCACTCGGTGCCGAGCGATAACGCTCGAGGCGGATCATGTTGAGGCAGAGATTCCGTGTGCTGCGAAAGAGTAGCGCCCGGAAGTTTGCTACGGTCACCTGCCGTGTCCGCAACTGGAAGATCTTGATCCACATCTCCTGGAAGGCATCTTCCGCGAGCTTATCGTGGAACATCATCCTTCGGCAGTAGAGCAAGAGCGGCGTTTCGTACTTCGCATAGAGCTGCACAAATGCTGCGTCGCTTCCTGCGATGAACTCCTGCATCAACTGCCGGTCCTGCTCATCTTCCTTTGAGAGCGGCTCGACTACGGCCTCGGTTGTGGTCGAAATTCCCAGTTCACTAAAGATCTCGGCGTCCGATCCTTCGAGCTCCGGCGCAGTTTCGGCTTCCGACAAATCGCCCGTGGCTAGGTCTGCACCTTCCATGGGGTCTTCTAAAAGTCCTCCAAATGCGAGATCTTCGCCGTTTTCGATCTTCATTTCATTGTTCTGCCGATGGCCCGAAGGCGCCGCAGCCTTCACGCTCTCATCCATAAGACCCACGAGTGCTAAAAGGGTTACAGCTAATGGGACCTAAAAAAGGGGTATAAATCCGTACCCCCAGCGCCGAAAGAAACTTCCCACCGCTGTTCATTTCAATGAACCCGCTTGCTGGCTCTGGAGTTTTTAGTCGCTCGAAGTGTGCTCACTTTCACTATAGCTGTTCTCACGTTCGCTGTAGGATGCGGTCATTGAAGTTCAACCATTACGATTCTTTATGAGAAAAACAAGTTTTTGGGGCGCAGCTGCGCTCGTTGCCTCACTTTTCACGGCGACGGCCTGCTCTTCCTCGGTTTCATCATCTATCAACTCTGCGAATAAAATGTCAGATACTGTAACAACCACATCAGGTTTGCAATACATCGATTCCAAAGTAGGTACCGGCGCAGCGCCCACGAAGGGCCAGACTGTCACAGTCAACTACACCGGAATGCTGCTCGATGGCAAGAAATTCGATTCGAACGAAGACCCGGCATTCGGTCACGTATCACCGTTCGATTTCCAGCTCGGCGTCGGGCAGGTTATCGCGGGCTGGGACGAAGGCCTTAGCACAATGAAGATCGGTGGCAAACGCCGCCTCATCATTCCAGCCAAACTCGGCTACGGCACACGAGGAGCAGGCGCAGCCATTCCTCCAAACTCGACACTCATCTTCGACGTCGAACTCGTTTCCGCGAAATAAGTAGCGATCACTCTCTTATCGTCAAAAGACCTTGCCTGGGCAGGGTCTTTTTGTTTTATGCGAGTGAATGTTCAAGTGGCAATGGCACGAGGTACGGATTCTGCACCCCGATGCCATTGCCACACGCGAATAGAGGCACGCAGAATTACCCCACTGTTCCGGGTACTCTTTTCCACTGGCAGTTGCTTACCATTGCATTCAAGTGATTCTTCCTTATGATGCGAAGCGTTTGTCTTGTAGTCCTTCTATTTGTTATCTCGCCCTTCTCTGCGATTGCGCAGCAAGGTTGGTATCCTGTTCATGTTCCGGGTGGATACACAGATGTGGATATTGCTAATGATTCCGAACTGGCTGTTCTCCGAGGGTACAATACCTCTGTCAGCCATGATGGGGGCAAGACATGGCCTGAAACTCATCTCTTGCACCATCCTGGTAATTATTATCTCTATACAATCAAGTTATTGCCACCTGATACCTTGGTACTATTTGGTAGAGGCGTCATAAGTGGTTACCCCCAATGGATTACTCGCGCTCTTATATACAGGTCCTTTGATCAAGGAAATACTTGGCATCCGGGCGATATAGGAGACTACCATACCGACTTCGAACTTGACGTCATGGGGCATACAACCCCACGATGGACATACGGATTTTATAACTATAACTACCCATCAGTCTTTTTTTCTCCGGTGTGGGATGGAAGTACAAATCGAGAGCTTCAGTCCATTGGCAACGGGATCTACTTGCAGAACATGCAATTTGCGAGCGATTCGATCGGAATGTCGATCGCCAGCGATGATTACCGCACGTATGAGAAGGTCTTCGTCACAAAAGATGGCGGAAATTCATGGAAGGAAGGAACGGCGAGATTGAAAGCAGTATGGCCTAACGCTCCAGTTGTGCGTCCCGGTCCTGCTGGAAGTTGGTATATCTCGAATGACTCTGAACTACTTGTATCTAGGGACACTGGTAGTTCCTGGAGCAGGATCCATCTATTTGACCGTACAATTAATCAGTTTCAGTTTTTCGATTCCATTGGATACGCTGTCCTTCTAGATGCCGACTACATCATGAAGACGACGGATGCGGGGAAGAGCTGGTTCGCCCAATCATCTTACAACGGCCGCGACCCGATCACTTATGTTGTTCCGACAAGCAACCACGTTGCGTACGCTTGGGCCGAAGGGAAGGGCAGCGATGATTTTATGCGCATCGACGATAGCACATCTATATCTGGCCCTGTTCTTAGCGCTAATCGTATTATCAATTTTGGATCCCTGCCACCGGACAGCATTGCAACAAGGACGATCGTAATAAGGAACGTCGGTGCAAAAACTCTAAATGTATCTGGATTCATTTCGGATAGTGCAAACGTGAGCTTTACTCCAAAGGCCTTCTCTGTGGTGGCTGGGAGTAGTATCCCGATTACTATTTCCTACTCGACACGTAATGGAGCTGGCGATGATATCCGATTCCGCATTCTAACAAATACAGCACCGCAATCGGAAGTTTTTCATGTTAATGGAAGCGCTCTTCTCCCAGCGTTCAGCTACTCATCCCACTTCATTGACTTCGGAGAAGTCCAGATTGGAGAGCGTCAGACGAAGAAGATTCGGATCTCGAATATTGGCAAGACACAAGCAATCTTCCGGTCGCCCCTGGCCCAGTCATTCCTCTTTTATTCGACTACTCCCGACAGTCTCAACCCTGGATCCTCGGAGATTTTCTCGGTGCGGTTTGCCCCAGAGCTTCCGCTGACGTATGACGCCAAATTAATCATCCGAACAAACGCTGCTAGTTGGGACACACTCACTCTTCACGGCACTGGTGTAATGATCCGCTCAGGCCAAACTCATCTCGTATGGGAAAAGAGTTATGAGCTAAATGATACACTTCGAGGTACTGCAACAAACATGCTGTTATCTGGTCCAAATGAACCGCTCGTTTCGGGGGTAGTTAGCGAGGATGATTCCACAAGGGCGGTCATAGTTGTCCAATATGATGCATTCGGTAATCGGCTTCTTAAAACCGTTGTTGATGCCGGTCGCTCTGAACTCGACATTCCAACAGCGATCGCATCCGATAGTCTCGGAGGTACTTACCTTGCCTATACACAACAAAAAAGGAGCACTTGGAATTTCACACATCGATGCTACTGGCAAGCAAACTTGGAACGACAGGATCAATCCAATGAGCACTAATGGAGTTAATGCGTCTTATCCGGTTTCTCTAGCTTCCAACAGCTCGGGAGAATGTGGTCTTCTCTGTTCCGGATTCGAGTGGGTAGTCAACCATAACTATCCCACCGTTGAGGAGCCAGGACAAATACTCTTCAGGATTTACGACCGTAGCGGGAAGAGACTCACAAGTGATACTTTAAATGGCGACGGCAATTACTATGCAACAAAGCCTCCCTATGTCTCTAGGGCTTTTGATTTTGGCACGTCGTTAATTGCAAAGGATAGCCAGTTTATCCTCGCTCTTTCGATCGATCGGGGTAAATCGTTATTTCAAGAGTATCAACCATTTAAGCGGCAGTTCTTTAACGAGCTGCGATCATTCTCAACTTCCAAGAGTGATACAACCTTGTCACAACAAGACAAATTGTTTTCAGGGCATCTTGCTCTTTGGGATACAACTCTCATAGAAGTTGGCAGATACATTGATTCGGGCTACTATGTAGAGTGGTTTAATTTGGCTGGGGATAGTCTTCGACAAGGACTCATCTCTCCTTCGACCGGAATCGATAGCATCTATGCTCTTGCAGCGGACAATGACGGCTCGGTCTATCTCGCAGCAACCCTGCCGACGGATATTGAATGGAGGAACACGTCGCTCCTGCACGTTTCACCAAGCGGGAAACTCCTCTGGCAGCGAACCTTCGATGGCCTCGGCAGCGGGGATGATATTCCGGTCAAGCTGATCGTCGATCATGGGTTTGCGTATGTGCTGGTGCAGAGTGCGGATACGAATGGCAATGACTGGGTCTTGCTGAAATATGATTCGACGGGGAAGCAGCTCTTTCGACTTCGTTATGATGGTGCAGGTCACGGCGATGATGTGCCCCGCGATTTTGCGATCGGCTCTGGCGGAGCGATCTATGTAGTCGGCGGCTCGACGAATGCAAAGGGCGTGCAACAGTTCACAGTCGTAAAGTATGTTGATTCCGTACTTGCTGCGATCGAGCCAACCGCCCCAATCGCGCGTACGATCGATGCCCATCTCTCCTCAAACCCCTGGAGCACAACGACGACGCTTGAGATCAGGAAGTCGCCTGCATCCCGCGTCACTGTCCGAGTATTGGATCTGCTCGGAAGAGAGTACCTCAATCGCACGACGACTTCGAATGCGGTGAGCCTCAACAGCAGCCAATTCCCTCGCGGCTTTTACACGATCGCGATCGAGGATGCGAGTGGGTCGAGGAAACTCGTTAAGTTTATTCGGGAGTGAATTGATGCATTATCTCCCGTGGGGGTAGGTCAGCGTCTCATCGATCTTCTTCAATTCGCCGAGCATCCATTCTCGCTGGTCTTGCGTACCTACCGTGTCAGGCGCATATCCGTGAAGTTCGCCAAAGAGATGGACTGCAGAATGCTCTTTGTTAAACGTTAGATCCACGTTTTGATACATGCTCAGCACACCCTGTCCATCGTCGAGATAGTGTGCGGTGTTGGCGGTGATGTGGTTATCCGTCTGATCATCGATCCTGAATCCATGTTTCGAACACCAGTCGAGACATGCACCCTTGACCTGTGTCTCGGTCACGTTCTGAATCACGATCTCCGGTCCACCAGAAGGAGTATTCAAGCGACCTTTAGAAGCAGCACATCCAACTAGAAGTAAAGCAAGAGCAAGATACCGCATAGTATTTTTTACATTTAGGGCGATTCAACGCTGAAGCGTAGTTCGTGCAAATATAGAGCGAGGGAACAGGGAATAGGGAACGGGGAACAGGGAATAGGGAATAGGGAACGGGGAACAGGTTGCGAAAGGGTCATGTATCCCGAGCACATGAACCAAGGTTCTGCGTGCCGATCAACTATGAATAAGGTATTCGCATCTCAGCCTCCGATCGTCGACGCTTCAGTGTCCCGGCTCAAGTATTTTGGAGTATCGGCGCCTGGTCTTTTTCCTCAGAAGATCTTGCCCGGATCGTATTCAAAGGGTTTGCTTTCTCTAACTTGCGATGCACGCCATAGATAGCAATACAGGATCACCAGCAAGAGCGCATGGACTAGTCGATAGGTATTGGATCCATGTGGATCAGACATGTAGATCTGACAGATCAGCCCAATTGAGACGACGAGGACTCTACCGACTGTGATCGTTGATGTTCTGTTCATAGAGTGGGATTGATCGTCGGCCCCAACAGAAGTAAGTGCATCGCGTTCCAATGCGGGCTTCAGCGACATTGTACTATGGGACTTATAGGACCCATAAGTCCAATCTATGCTACCCCTCGGAATTCTTAGCCCAGCCACACGTTCTCATGCCATCACTCTTAATTTGAGCCTATGCGAACCTCCGTTGTTATCTTCTCCGTAAGCGCAGTTGCATTATTGTTCGCACACGATGGTGCAAATGCCCAATGTGCCAGTGGCTGGGGCGTTTTTCAGCTTCCCGACGGGAAGAATTCACCCTGCTTTCAATTCAATGTTGATTCCAGCTCGAAGCAGGCGGGTTCGCTTCCAATGCAAAATGAAGAGATTGTAGCAGGTGGATTGCTAAGTCCGAATGAGTCTCTTTTCGACGGGTTCTCGATCAAGGGTTCGGGCAACACCTCCGACATGCGTGAGCTCTCGGCCGACTCTGCTGACGTACAGTTCAGCGCCAAGTCTACGAAACCAAAGCGACCATTAGTCCGCGATCTGTTTTTTCGGTCCGGTGAGCATTGGAGAACGGTCTGGCTCGCGGATAAGCGAAAATAGGGTCAAATTCTTCAGCTCGGAAACCTGACTTGTATTGATCCCGTACAACTTAGGACCGGTCATTTCAGATTGAAAGGTATAGGGCTAGTCTGGAGAGAATAATTGGCGTCCTTACGCATTATTCCGGCAAAATTGTTGTATATTAGCAGTGAACTCTCTCTCGACGAAACATATCGAAGGGAATCAGCATAATGAAAATTCGAACACTGATACTAACGGGAGCGATGATTGCCCTGAGCAGCTTGTCTGCACAGGCGCAGTTTACGATCTCGAAGAGTGTTATCGGTTCGGGGGGGCGGACCCGCCACCGGAGGAACGTTCAGTTTGAACGGTACCGTCGGCCAGGCGATCATCGGCCCAGTTACAGGAGGCACATTCACCGATAATCAGGGATTCTGGTATGAAGTCCAGGGTACTGGTGGTGTAAAGCAGCTTGCAGCGATCCCGAGCGGATTTGCACTTGGACAGAACTACCCAAATCCATTCAATCCATCAACGACGATACGGTTTTCCGTACCTGAGCGGAGTAAGGTCACCATGCGTGTCATGAACCTGCTCGGTGAGGAAGTCGCACGCGTTGTTGATAATGAAATGTATGGACAAGGTACGTACGAAGTCGATTTTCTTGCAAAGGATCTTCCGTCGGGAACCTACGTCTATCGTCTTGAAGCTGGCAACATCGTCATGACGAAGAAGATGGTCCTGATGAAGTAATTTGCATTCTCGGATGAGCGACTTCGTAAGATACCGCGAATCCACAGATTATTTCGACGAGAGTTAAAATGCTCAATACGAGCATTCAAGCCCCCTCAATCCGAGGGGGCTTTTTTTGGCAAGGATGAAGGCTGAGGGATGAAGGATGAAAGGGGGTCAAAGGAATAGGTCCCATTCGTCCTATGAGCCCCATAAGTCCTATGCTCCCTTTGGGGATGGCAGATTCATTGTGATCTTCGAGCCTTTGCCGAGGCCTTCGCTTACTGCCTGGACGGTTCCGCCATGCAGTTCTACAAGATGTTTGACGATCGCGAGTCCAAGACCCAAGCCGCCGTGTTGGCGTGAAACGGTGCCGTCAGCTTGACGGAAGCGATCGAAGACATAAGGAAGGAATTCCGGCGCAATGCCTTCACCCGTATCAAGCACCGACAAGTTGATCTCGTTTTCAACCCTGACGAGGTTTAGACTAACGTGTCCGCCGGACGGCGTGAACTTGATCGCATTTGAAAGTAAATTCCAAACTACTTGCTGCAACCGATGGGAGTCACCCGAAACAAATTGTGCGTTTGGGTCGAGCTCTACCGAAAGATTGATGTTCTTTACTGACGCTGCAAACTGCATTGAATCCACTGAAGCAGTGATGACCTGGAAGAGATCAACCGTTTCAACATTCACTCGCAGCTTACCAGTGACCACTCGTGATACGTCAAGCAGATCATCGACAAGATTTGCCTGCAGGCGCGAATTGCGTTCGATCGTCTCGAGACCACGAGCGATCGTATTTGCGTCGTTCTCCGTCTTTCGCAATAATTCTACCCAGCCAAGGATCGCGCTGAGCGGAGTGCGGAGTTCGTGCGAAACAGTCGCGAGAAATTCATCCTTCAAACGGTTCGCGCTCTCCGCTTTTTCGCGAGCGATCTGTTCGCGCAATAGCAATTGCTCACGCTCTTCCAACTTTAGCTGGACTTCATGATGCAATTGATTACTCTCGATGATATCCGCGGCCATACGCGCATACAGATCCATCAATCGCATCTGGCGCGGTGAGGGACGATGGGGCTCGACAAAATGAGCGCACAATACGCCGATGAGATTACCACGATTGGTAATGAGAGGCGTGCTATACACGGCGCGGAAGCCGCCTAGCTTGCATATGTTCTGATACGGGATGGTCAGGGGATCCTTCTCGACATCCTCGACGACGATCTGCCTTCGTTCTTCATAAGCCTTACCGCAGACACCGATGCCATAGCCGGTCTTTTCAACATGCGTAATAAATTCAGTTGAAAAACCATGCTGAATCCGAAGTTTGAAAGCAGCGTCATTCGGATCACTTAGCGTGAGGTAGCCGAGGTTGGTACCCTGCATAAGAAGTGCAGACCGAAGCACTTCGCGCAAGACCCATTCGATCTCGAGCTTGCTCGTCAAGCCAACGCTCATTTCGTGCAGGCGTCGAAGATCTTCAAGTTGTACCTCAAGTTCGTTCTTGACCACATGAAGTTCAGCTTCAGCCCGTCGGCGCTCAAGCAGTTCTGCCTGGAAGGAGGTTGCCTTCTGCTGAAGAATGGTGATAAGTCGAAGCCTGTCATCAGCGCTTTCGACACCACTATAGCTTTCGGCCGGGAGTACATGTGAATGTGCCGAGCAGACGTGCGCAAGGGAATCAGCATTGTCTTCGCCCGAGAACTGGCTGATCGGGTAAGCACAAAAAAGCTGGAATCGATGCACTTCGTGAAAGACATTCCAGGTCTTTTCTAACTCGACCGAGCCGTTCACGTTACCATCTGCAGCCAGCAATGCCACCATTTCTCCAAAAATCCTTACTCGCGGCCAGAGTTGTTCTGCTTTGGAGACGACCTCACCGACAACCTCGTCGAATCGAGCTTGAACAGGCAAGCCACTAACCATGAACTTCGCAAGCGTGGCGGCAGCATCGAGTACAACAAATTGGCTGCGCTCGTAAGCGCTATCCAAATCGACGCCCATCTTCTCAAGCCGTACCTCGAGTCCGACGCGATGCGCTTCTGTCGCGGCAATGATGCATCCCTCACCAGCTAACAATCCTTCTCCGAGGAACTGACTTACCGAATCCAGAAGGTATTCGTCGTTCTCATAGAACTGGACAAAATGCTCAGATTCCTTCAGGTTACTCCAATTGGCAATTGGCGCGGAATCGATCGAACGGGGGCTTTTGCCATTTGCCATTCCATTTCTCAATTTCGTGTTCATAATGTAGTGCTCTCTTAGCAAAAAATGCCTTACCCAACCTGATCAGGTGGCTGAATGCAAAGACTGAAGCTCATCCTAACAAAAACTGCACCTGTTTTCCCAGAACCACTTTCTTGCCAATGTATCTTTGAAAAATGATTTTGACCTGTTCTCCATTTTCAGGGCCTAATTACTGCCAAGATAATGATCTCGCGAGCTAATCGGCCGGATTATGGGATGGACGCGCCTCCAGTCATCCGAAACCTCCTAGTGGCTGGATTTGGCTCGATCGTGCTCAGCTTCTTCGTAGCTCAAATGCCCTGGGGACCAGCCGTCTACATTGCATTTGGACTCCTCTGGATGGGACCATGGTTTATTCTGAGCGGAATTTTGATGATCCTCTCAAGTCGCTTCGGAAAATATCGCGAACGAGAACATCTTGTCGATCTGCTTGAGCTGGGTGGTATTGAGTGGGTGCTGGATGTTGGCTGCGGAAGAGGACTCATTCTGAATGAAGTTGCCAGCCGACTCTCAACAGGGAAAGCTGTCGGAATCGATATTTGGCAGGCGAGTGACCTTTCGGGAAATTCACCAGAAGTAACCCAGGAGAACGCTCGGCGTGAAGGAGTGGAGGATCGTGTCGAAGTACTCAGCGCAGATGTTCGTGATCTCCCATTCGATGATGCATCATTTGATTGCGTCACCTCGTCGATGTGCATTCACAACATCGCATCATCAGAAGAACGGGCGAAGGCGATGAGCGAGATCATGCGAGTGCTGAAGCCTGGCGGCAGCTTCGCAATAATGGATTTTCGGAATACCCAGGAGTACGTCGATCAATTCAAATTGCTTGGCGCTTTGGACGTGATGCGAAGCGGCCTGCGGTTTCGATTGTATCCGCCTTCGCGCATTGTAACGGGCATAAAACCTCGCTTTGAAGGAGGGGACGAAACTTGATCTAATCGCGTTTTTTTGGTGTCAGGACATCATTTAATTGATACAGTTATGCCCGAAGTCGGCGTGAACGGAAAGATCATCGGAAAGGGTATCCATCCCAATGTCTCAAATGCGTTCGAGTCAAGCGATGAATACCTCAAAGCCAAGGCACAGTGGGAAGCTCGCGTAGCGAAGTCCAAGACCACGGGCATGAAGTACACGACGCTTTCGGGAAATCCGCTGGAGGTGTTGTACGATCCGGAAGAGGTCACGCCCGAAGAATATGTTGAGAAGATCGGCTTTCCTGGCGAGTATCCCTTCACTCGAGGCATCCATCCGAACGGTTACCGTGGCAAGCTCTGGACGATGCGCCAGTTCGCTGGATTCGGAACTCCCGAGGATACGAATGAGCGGTTCAAGTATTTACTCGCTCACGGTCAGACAGGCCTTTCAACTGCATTCGATCTGCCAACACTTATGGGCCGCGATGCGGATGATCCGTGGAGCGAAGGCGAAGTTGGTATTTGCGGAGTAGCGGTTTCATCGCTGCAGGATATGGAGACGCTGTTTGACGGCATCCCGCTCGATAAGGTCTCGACCTCGATGACGATCAACTCACCAGCCGCGATGGTATTCGCATTCTATCTCTGCGTGGCGGAACAGCAAGGCGTCAAGTTCAACCAACTTCGCGGGACGCTGCAAAATGATATTCTGAAGGAGTACATCGCGCAGAAAGAGTTTATCTATCCTCCGGAGCCTTCAATGCGGATCATCACCGACATGATCGAATACTGTACGAAGGAAGTGCCACAGTGGAATCCGGTTTCAGTCTCCGGTTATCACATACGTGAAGCGGGCTCGACGGCAGCGCAGGAATTGGCGTTTACGCTTGCCGATGGCTTTACATATGTCGAGCATTGTCTCGCGCGTGGAATGGACATTGATGATTTTGCCCCGCGCATCTCGCACTTCTTCAATTCGCATGTCGATTTCTTCGAGGAGATCGCAAAGCTCCGTGCCGCACGCCGCATCTATGCAAAGCGAATGAAAGAGAAATACGGCGCAAAGAATCCAAAGAGCTGGATGCTGCGCTTTCATACGCAGACTGCCGGTTGCTCACTCACTGCACAGCAGCCTGAGAACAATATCGTCCGTACAGCCTATGAAGCGCTTGCGGCAGTGCTTGGTGGCACGCAGTCGCTGCACACGAACTCGATGGACGAAACGCTTGCCTTGCCAAGCGAGAAAGCTGTGAAGATCGCTCTTCGCACCCAACAGATCCTCGCATATGAAACGGGTGTTCCATACACAGTTGATCCGCTCGGCGGCTCGTATTTTGTCGAAGCCGAAACGGATAGGCTCGAGCGTGAAGCAAATCAATATTTCGATCGGATCGACGCGATGGGTGGCGTGATCGCTGGAATCGAAGCCGGGTTTTTCCAACGAGAGATCGCCGATGCATCTTATCGTTATCAGATCGAGCTTGATAAGAAAGAGAAATATATCGTGGGTGTCAATGAGTTTGTTGAAAAGGGTGAGAAGATCACCATCCCGATCCTGACGATCTCGACGGAAGTCGAGCGCTCACAAAAGGTGAAGCTTGCAGCGCTCAAAGCCAATCGATCGCCGC
>Ga0207112_1124_pt1 | contig 19342 bp, 17 predicted proteins | sample Alteio_BWMinHeat_72_FD_153549 | JGI IMG/M metagenome (GOLD analysis project Ga0207112, IMG submission 153549) | Enriched cells from forest soil in Barre Woods Harvard Forest LTER site, Petersham, Massachusetts, United States -... | ecosystem: Environmental > Terrestrial > Soil > Temperate forest >...
CTCAACATCAAATACATCTGGGTATTCGGCATCGGGCACGATCTCTTCTTCGACATCTGATCGTGCGTGCCACCATCCTATCGCGATTACTGATTTTCACCTGTAGTTAGCTATGGCTTTAGTCCCCTCAAATCGTCCGGAGAAAGCACAGTGGTGGAATCCCGGGAAGTATTTCGCCGTCCGTAGAAAGACGCCGATCGAACTTCGCTCCTATACGAATATCTACGCGATCCTTTCGATCTTCCTCTTCATCTTTACCCTGTGGGCGGTGATGGACGAAACGCTCACGCGCCGTCCATGGAAGGGCGTACAGGAGGATTTCAAGCAGTTCAAGATCACACGACTGAACCTGGAGATCAAGAAAGAGCTCCACAAGCTGAATCCTGCGGATACGATGGCTTTGCACAAGGAGATCCGGTCGCTCGAGAAGGAGATGGCTTCCGACGCATACAAGGCGAAGCTTTCGAAGATCGAGGACTACGATAAGAAGATCGTTACTGCGCAGCGCGATTACACGTTCACAAAGTCTCTTGCCGACGAGAAGTATTACATTCTCGACGAAGCTCGAACCGCACACACTGACACAACAAGCAAGAGCAAGACCCTCCGAGAACTGGAAAAGACGATGGCAGTCCAGCAGCAAGTTGTCGATTCGCTCCAGAAACTCCGAGCCGATATTGCAGGACAAGTGCTGCCGACCGATAGGAAGCTTAAGGAGGTCGTGCGCGTGCATGATTCCGTGTTCGCTCCGGTGATCGTGCTTAAGCGCAAGCGCGATGCAGCTGAGCAAATGACGATCGCGGTAAGGCAAACGATGCTCGTCAACTACGAAAAGACGAACTTCAATAATCTCAAGATGCGTGTCGATCGCTGCGTCACATGCCATTTGGGTTACGACGACGAGCTCTTCAAGAATGATACACTCATCTCCACCGATGAGGCGCAGATTAAGGCCTGGAGAAAATCGAACAAGTACAACGACAAGGACCACTACTCGGTACTGAAACTTGGACCGAACAAAGACACCGTCGTTGCACAAGTTACCACAGTCTTCCGGATGCATCCGAATATCAATCTGCTCATCAAGGGTCATAAAGTTGGTGAGCCATCGGGTAATGGTGTGCTGGGTTGCACGTCATGTCACGCAGGACAGGGTGGTTCGCTCGTCTCTGCTGAATTTGCTCATGGCTTTGAGCATCATTGGCCAGAGCCACTGGCAACAGGTCACTATGTTGAGACTTCGTGCCGGAATTGTCATGCCGGCAAGATGGACTTCGAAGGAGCGAAGTACATCACGATGGGAAAGAAGCTTTTCACGGATTTTGGATGCTATGGATGTCACAACGCTCCTGGGTATGACGGTATGCCGCAGCAGGCTCCATCGCTCCTGAACATAACCAAGAAGGTTACTCCAGAGTGGATGTATCAGTGGATCTCGAATCCACGCGGCTGGTCTCACAACACGCGTATGCCAAACTTCATGTTCAGCCAACATGAAGTCAGCGCAGCGGTAGCCTACCTGACAGATCAGGCAAAGACTGGCTCCTACACTGCTGTTGCACACTATCCTGGCGGCGGCGATGCTGTACACGGCAAGCAGGTATTCGGTGATGTCGGCTGTATAGGCTGCCACGCGATCGATGAATACAAGGCTGAGAGTCGTGTCAAGGAAGCTAACGATTTTGGTCCGGATCTTAATAAGATCGGCAGCAAAGTGACGCCCGAATGGCTCTTCGATTGGATCAAGAATCCGAAGAACTATCATATGGAGTCGCGCATGCCGAGCCTGCGCCTCAGTGATGATGAAGCTCGTGACTTGACCGCTTATCTAATTCAACATAAGGGTTCGAACGATAGCGTTCACTCCAATTTGGCAGAGGACATAAGGAACCCTGCTTTGATCAAAGAAGGCGAGAAGCTGATCCGAACGTACGGATGCTTTGGTTGCCACCAGATCAAAGGCATGGAAGACGAGGCAAAAGTATCGGTCAGTCTTGTTACGTTTGGCAAGAAGACACCTGGCGAATTATTCTATGGCAATGTGCCAGGTGAAGTCCTTGGACACTTCAGAAGCGAATTCAAGAAGATCGGACTTCCGCTCGGACAAGTTGACGAAGAAGCCACGCACGAGCATCAGGACTGGTACACATGGGTCGCCGGCAAGATGAAGAACTCGCGCATCTATCAGACCGAGCGCATAGCGCAGAAGATGCCGAACTTCCAAATGTCGGATGAAGAAGCCTATGCAATCACCGTGCTTCTCAAAGGCTTTAATGGGCAGTACATTTCGCCTTCGTATTCGGACAATACCGATGATCCGAATCAGCAAGGACTCGATCGAGGCAGAATGTTTGCGCATTGGAATAATTGCGTAGGCTGTCACAAGATCGAAAATGCTGGTGGTTATATCGGTCAGTATATCCAGGACGCAATGTTCCGACCGCCGCTCTTGACGCCCGAAGGTGATAAGGTGCAGGAGATCTGGCTTCGCGGATTCTTGCGCGGGCCGACTCCGATTCGTCCGTGGCTGAAAGTTCGTATGCCGACCTTCGGCTTCTCTGATTCCTCGATCACAGTCGCGACCAGATATTTTCTGGCTACGAAGGCGCGTCCGTTTGTGCTGACTGACTATCAATTTGTGGCAGATCAAAATCTGTTAGGTGCTGGCAAAGAGCTCTTCGATCAATTGAAGTGCTTGTCGTGTCACATCCAGGCGACGGGCGGTGCCCCACAGATTGCTCCTAACCTTGAGTTGACAAGACACAGGCTTCGTCCAGATTGGGTTGTTAGCTGGCTGCACAATCCTGAAGCGCAGCAGGCGGGTACTCGAATGCCAGCATTCTGGGGTACGCCGGATAAGGGTATGACAACGTTGTATCCAACAATTCTCGGAGGCGACCCGGAATTGCAGATCAGAGCGGTTCGCGATTATGTCTATTCGATCGGATCGGATAATCTTCCGCCTTCATCACCGTATGCTGTGATCAATGGCAAGGATCATTACGTTTATCCGAACGGGCGTTATGATATCTTCCTGACGAACGGGACGATCGTCAATGACAATCAGCCTATAACTCCGGCGACGGCGCCGCAATCTGCGCCGCCTGCTAAGTCCGGCACGAAGCACGCTGCTAAGACTTCGAGCCCCGGCCAACGAACTGCCGCTCGATAGCTGCTAATGTTTGCAATTGAAAGCCTGGGGTTTCCTCAGGCTTTTTTTTTGTCCGTGCACTGCTGTCACAATTTCGAAAGCGCGGCTGTTTCTGTTTCGAGTTCAAAATCTGAAGACCGATGCGCAAACTCTCACTGTTTCTCGCTCTCGTATTTTCCTTCGCACTTGTCTCGTGTAACGCTCGCGAAAGGACGCAGGAGGAGACTGGTCCATTGACCTCGGCATATCAGGTCGTCAATGTCACGAATGGCAGCACGATCAGCGGTACTGTCAAAACATCACAACCAATTACTGCAGCCAGCGTCATTGTGCAAAAGGATCAGGATGTTTGTGGCACGTCTCATCCGAATCCAGGCGCGCCTATCGGGACCTCCGGGATTAGTGGAGCGATCGTTTACCTGGAGCGTCTCGCTTCCGGTAAGCCTTTTAACCAAAATGCTGAAGCGCTGCTCCGGCAGAAGGGATGTGAGTTCATTCCACATGTTCAGATCATCCATCGCGGCCAGAAGGTTATTCTCTCGAACGAGGATGGTGCGTTGCACAACGCGAACTTTCAGTTGCTTGGACTAACAGAGCTTAATGTTGCCCAACCCAACGGTGCGCCGCCAAGAGAGATTGAACTGACGAAGGATGGTCTCTACACAGTCAAGTGCGACGTACATAGCTGGATGCGCGGATTCGTAATGGTGGTGGACCATCCGTACTACACAATCACCGATAAGGACGGAGCGTATTCTCTCACCGACATTCCACCCGGGACCTACACACTGAAAATGTGGCGTGACAATTGGCAACTCGATGAACCGAAAGACAATCAGGGCCACGTCACAACATACAACTGGGGAAGCGATTTCCAAAAGCAGCAACCCGTAACTGTCGCGGCGGGAGCAGCACAGACGGTTGATTTTGTGATTCCGTAGAGAACGGGTGGGCGGGGAAACCCCACCCATAAACGACCAGCCTTCGTAGGGTCGCGGTTCCCGCGACCGCCAAGCGCATGATGCATCATGAAACGACGACGGTCGCGAACGTGCGGGCGGGGAAACCCCGCCCCTACGCATGATGGATCAATACGATTCAAGATAACGATCCAGCTCCCATTGCGAGACGGAGAGACGATACGAATCCCACTCGGCGGTCTTTGCTTCGACGAGCTTCTCGACGATAAAGTCACCGAGGGCTACGCGAAGTACGTCGTCCTTCTGTAAGTAATCGAGCGCTTCGAGCAGACTCTTTGCAACGGTCGTGATGCCGCGTGCTGCTGCTGTTTCGTCTGTGAATTCGAAGATGTTCTCTTCCACTGGTGCCGGTGGTACCATCTTTTTCTCGATTCCATCAAGCCCAGCCGCGAGCATTGCTGCGAAGGCGAGGTAAGGATTTGCGGTCGGATCCGGGCAACGGAGTTCTGCACGAACGGCTTTCTCGCGGCCCTTCGTGATGCGCGGAATGCGAATGAGCGCCGAGCGATTGCGCTGGCCCCATGCGACATAGACTGGAGCTTCGTACCCTACCACAAGTCGCTTGTAGGAATTGACCGTCGGATTCAGGATCGCGTTCATGGCGCGAATGTGCACGAGCTGTCCAGCGATGAACTGCTTGGCCAACTCTGAAAGCTGATACTCACCATCCGGATCATGCATCAGGTTCTTCTTGCCATCGAGCGAGAAAAGCGATTGATGGACGTGCATGCCCGAGCCATTGATGCCGGCGATCGGCTTCGGCATGAAGGTACAGTGCAAGTCATATTTCATTGCGATCGACTTCAATGCGTACTTCATGATGATCACGATGTCGGCACAGCGCAGTGCGCCGTCGTACTTGAAGTCGATCTCATGCTGACCCATTGCAACTTCATGATGGAGCGCTTCGACATCGATACCAAGCTCGTGCAGCGCGAACGTCATCTCTTTGCGGATCTCGGATGCAAGGTCGGTCGTCTGATCGAAGTAACCGGCGGTGTCATGGGGGAGTGGCGCGAGATTGCCTTTGTCGTCTTTCTTAAATAGGAAAAACTCGAGCTCTGGTCCGGTATTGAACTTATAGCCCATCTTCTCGGCACGAGCGAGCTGTTTTTTAAGGATGCCACGCGGGTCGCCCTCGAATGGAGCTCCATCCGGCATATAGACATCGGCGATGATGAGCGCCGTCACTGCGCGCGAGCCACGCGACCACGGGATCACCGCGAACGTGTCAAGATCGAGCTTGAGGTACATGTCGCTCTCGGAAATGCGCGCGAACCCTTCGACGGACGAGCCATCGAACCATACATTCAACTCGATTGCATCGTCGAGTTTCGATACCGGAATGGTGATCGCTTTCATGGCACCGAGAATGTCGGTGAACATGACGTTGATAAATTCTACCTTTTGCTCTTTCGCGAGACTTAGTACCTGAGTCTTTGTCATGATGCTGATGATGTTCTGCTTAAATGGATGATAAAATTGAATGTTAATCCGCGGGCTGCTGCGAGCGCAATTCCGAGATCGGCAGCGAGGTCGTTTCTTTATGCGTTGATAGCACGACGCTCGTTCGCGTGCTGCGCACTCCCGGCCAACGCTGGATCTCGCCGAGCAACACCTCGAGTGTCGAGGTATTCCATGTGCGGATCTTCAAAAGGTGCGAGCCTTCGCCGGTGATCGCATGGACTTCCAGTACCTCGGCGTGCTGATTCGCAGCCTGCAAAAAGTCGTTGTAGTTGGTACTTGATTCGACGCTCACGAAAATGAAAGCCGCGACGTCGAGTCCGGTCCGCTTCGGATCAAGCTTCGCATGGAAGCCTTCAAGAATACCTTTCTCCTCAAGCTTCCGCAGACGCTCGCTAACGGCAGGCAGCGACAGATGCACTTCCTCTGCCAGCTCGTTGCGCTTCGTGCGGCCTTGCTCCTGCAATGTCGCCAGGAGAGTAAGGTCGATGTCATCAAGACCCGCATGGCGGGTAAGCCGCAATGCGGTTTCCTGATGAATCGACTTTTTAACCTCGTTTGGCTTCACTTGACCTTCTTAATTGATCTTTGCAAAGATAAGCACCTCACAAAGTAAAGTCAAGCGGATTAAGTTCATTAGGAAGTAAAGTTTTCCACAAAAACAGTCAAGACTTCTTTTTCGAGGATAGGAGTAACAATCTCCCGTTCGACAACTTATTTCAAGAATCGTAGCAGGGGTATTGGTCCTGCGTAGACTTACAATAAATATGAGAGATTCGCTGATTCAAGTGGCTGTGATTGTTTGCATTGCACTTGGCCCATTGCACTCTGCAGAAGGCCAGTGGGTTCAATCCAAGGGTCCGCCAAGCACTGTGATGGGATTTGCAGTCAGCGGTACAAATCTTTTCGCTTCGACCAACTCTGCGGGAGTCTTTCTCTCCACTGACAATGGAGTCCATTGGAGATCGGTCAATTCTGGCTTGACCGACACAAGTGTTTTTGGCATCACAGTGATTGACACTACTCTCTTTGTTGGGACTCTGGGTGGTGTCTTTCGTTCAACCAACAACGGCACGAGCTGGACCCCAGCCAATACCGGCTTGCCAAACGCTCGAGTGATCACTTTTTATGTGAGCGGCACAAATCTGTTTGCGGGTACTTTTGGCAATGCGATCAATCAGGGAGGCGTCTATCTCTCAGCCAACAAAGGCACGAGTTGGACTTCGGTCAATTTAGGCTTAACAACCGATCTCATTCGGGCCTTCGCTCTTATCGACACGAATCTATTCGTCGCGACTCACGGCAAGGGAGTTTTTCGCTCAACTAACAACGGCAAGAGTTGGACTCCGGTAAACTCGGGATTGGTCGGACTGTATATTCCTTCGCTCGCGGTCATCGGCACAACCCTATTCGCAGCACTCGATGTATGGGGAGTCTATTTTTCAACTAACGATGGAGGAAGCTGGACCATTTGCAATAATGGCCTAACTACCGTTAGCATGGTGGCTCTAGGCGAAAGCGGCACCGATCTATTTGCCGGAACCACTGGAGGCGTTTTTCTATCAACCGACGACGGCAAAAGTTGGCGCGCACTTGACTCCGGTTTAACAAGCAGATACTTCCGTGCTTTTGCGGTGAGTGGTGGCTTTCTTATCGCATCCGGTGATGGCGGAGTGTGGCGCATCCCACTAGCAAAGTTAGAAGTCACTGAAACCGAACCTCCAAAACGCTTCAAACTCACTCAAAACTACCCCAACCCCTTTAACCCCTCAACAGAAATCAGCTATGCATTGAGCGAGCGCAGCATGGTCACGCTTGAAGTTTTTGACGTACTCGGACGCAAAGTCCAATCGCTAGTTGATGGGGTCATGGAGGCAGGTCCGCACAGCGTTCAATTCAATGCAGAGAATCTCCCAACCGGGATCTATACTGCGCAGCTCTCAACGAATGATGGTCGTCGGAAGATAAAAATGATCCTCAGCAAGTAGCATTCGGTGAGGCGAATGTTATATTCGTAGCCATGAAACTTCTTTGCCTGGTTGTTTCCTGGTTTGCTGTACTTCCTTTCACGTCCGAGTTTGCTTCAAGTCAATGGGTGCAAAGCGGCTTGCCTAGCGCTAGCGTTTACACGTTTGCCAAGAGCGGTTCGAATCTTTTTGCTGGCACCGACGGGGGCGTCTACCTTTCGACCAACGATGGGACCAGCTGGGCCGCAGTCAATATCGGTTTGACGAACTTGTTTCTGAACGCTCTTGCAGTAAGCGGCTCAAATATCTTCGCGGGCACTTCCGGTGGTGGAGTTTTTCTTTCAACCAACAACGGCTCACGGTGGACGGCAGTCAACTCGGGATTGACGAACATCACGATTTTGTCACTCGCAGTGAGCGGCGAGGGCGCATCGTCCCCGATCATCTTTGCAGGCACTAGCGGCGGCGCTTTTCGAACAACGAACAACGGCACGAGTTGGGAAGCTGTCAATGCCTACCTGACGAACACGACTATCTATGCTCTCGAGGTAAGCAGGAACACATCGACGCCAATGCTCTTCGCTGGAGCTGGCGATCGAACGCACGGTGGCGTTTTTCTCTCGGTTGACAACAGTCCGATCTGGACGATGGAGAGCGTCGGCTTGCCGAACGTTGCTGTCCAGGCACTCGCGATAAGCGACTCAATGCTGTTCGCCGGTATGCAGGGAGATGGAGTTTTTCGCTCGACCAATAACGGCACAAGTTGGCTTGCAGTCAATTCTGGTTTGACAAATCATTTTGTTTATTCGCTTAGTGAAAGCGGTTCAACTCTTTTCGCAGGGACTCGACGTGGAGTATTCCTCTCAACCGACAACGGCACAAAATGGACGGAGGTGAACAATGCCGAATTGTCGAAGACTCGAGTACGCGCCTTTCTCGTATATGAAAAAAATCTCTATGTCGGGACAGAGGGCGCCGGCGTCTGGAGTTGTCCTCTTTCGGAATTGTTGACTTTGAGTAAATAGAGATCGCGCTTGTTGTTGTCTCGAATTGGCGAGTGGCGACGTGGCGAAATGCTAGGGATTCTGCCACACCGCCAATCGCCACCAGGGATAGAATTGTGACTCCGAATTCTTCACATTGACCTCCAGCTCCGGAGGAGCGACATATTTGTAGCCCGGAGTGGAGTCCGAAGGACGGAACTCCGGGTTGTGCAAAGAGCCGGCTTCAGAGCTCCGTAGGAGCGGCATATGCATCTTGATCGAAGAATTCGAGTAAATGCCTCTCATCGAACACAACGCCCAATGATCTTGATATTAATAACTATTCTTCACGAGAGCTGTTTTCGTGTGATGCTCCCCCCTGTGTCTGAATATGTTTGATCACTTGATCGATTGCGAATACGAGATGAAAATAAATCTTCGCAAACGTTTTCGACATTCAATATGCCGTTCCCATGGAGCTCTTCTTATTTAGATTGCACAAAACCCGGAGTTCCGTCCTTCGGACTCCACTCCGGGCTACAAATATTTCGCTCCTAACGGAGCTGGAGCGCTGATATGAAGCCATTTGGCGAATGACAGAGTGGCGAAACCCCTAACACTCTGCCACTGCCACTTGATGGAGGTTAGATCATTCTTCCGTTTCTGGAGGCTTGGGTTGTTCCTTCGGCATCGCATAAACGCCTCTATCGATTCGTTGGAGTTGTTTATACATCAACTCTCTTGCAGTGCGTTCTGCATAGCCGTCGTTTTCCTTTAGGCGGTCGATGAGTTCGCTCGCTTTTAGCGTTCGAGCTCCCGAAAAAATATCTTCCCAAACCACCTTGGGCTCCGGCGGCTTCGAGACTGGAGCGCCTACCTCCTCGACCGGTATCCGATCGCCAGTATCGTCGTAGACGAACCCTTGCTCATCAAAGTCGAGCTTCATCGCAAAGCGTTTGTCTGTCATCGAGATCGCATTACCCTTTGTAATGCTCAGATAACGATGAGCGGTTGTCGGGTCACATCGCAGATCAAGCACGACACGTAGTTTTTGGACCAACGCTGCCGCTCCTTGTACATGAGCCTGCTCAGGTGCTGAATGATATGCGCTTTTGTTGATATGTGTCACGAAGAGTAGTAAGCATTCTTCATTTTGTGCGAGTGAAGCGAATGGTTTCAGTACTTTTCGGACATCGATGTTGCTATTTCCATCCTTACCGCTAAAGACATCACCGAAGCTATCGATGACGACTAGATCGGCAGGATCAGCTTGCAGTGATCGTCGGAGGCTATTGATCAACTCGTCGGTCGTGAGGCTTTCTGCAAACAAGATCTCGAGCTTGCAATTCATTTCGTTCTGCTTTGCCAGGTATTCGAACTGACGTTGAAAGACAAACCGAGTGTCTTGTATAGAGTCTTCGGTGGTTACGTAGATCGCACGATTGTATCTTGCTTTCAAAGGCATTCCAATGAATTCAGATCTCCCAAGGGCTATCTGAAGTGCGAGCTGACGAGCGAGCATCGACTTCCCTGAATCTGGGCGACCAACGATAGCACCTAATCCTACAGACTGTAAGATAGGGTCGAGGAGATTGTCCCGGTCTGCCTCCGAGTTGGTCAATAGTTCTTCGAGTGAATAGATACACTCGGCATCGGGTAAACTGGCTTGAACTGCTGCTTCCGCATTGATTAGCATTTCGGTTATGATTGAGGTGACGTTTGATTCCATAGTGGGTTATTGAAAGAGGTCAAATACGAGGTCGGTTGGGAGTTGTGTTTGTTTGAGCTGTTTTGGAGTCATTGGATGATATTGGTGAATTGTACTGAGCCAGAGTGAGCTCAACTCTCTTTAGTTGGTAGGTCGGTCTGACGGGTCAGACCTGTTGAATCATGAGGAGCAAGAGCAAGCTGTGAGTCGCTTCTCCTGTCTGGGCATATAGAACATAAATCAATGTGTCTTAAGTTCCTGTACCACTAATCTCCTTTAACGGCATGTGGTGGTGTGGCGGAATCCCTAGGGTTTTGCCACTGTGCCACTCGCCGCTGAGTTAGAGGAGTTCACATTATTTCCCAATGGCAGATTTCGCCGTGGCAGAATCCCTAGCATTGTGCCTCTGCCACATTGGGGGAAATGATCAACCGGTTTCCGCTACGCTTCACCCTAGACCGCGAGTACTTCGTGGCTCTGGCACTATTAATTTGGCGATATAAATAAGCGCAATACCCCAAATCCGCGCAATCCAGGTTCTGAAATTGTTGTTATCCCCGCCATTCTACCACCAATATGATCGATCTCCGTTCCGATACCGTCACTCGTCCTAGCAAAGAAATGCGCCGATTTATGGCTGAGGCTGAAGTCGGCGATGATGTGTTTAAGGAAGACCCCACCGTAGCGCGACTTGAGCGCGAAGTCGCTGAGTTGCTTGGTAAGGAAGCGGCGCTTTACGCGCCTTCTGGCTGCATGGCGAATCAGCTTGCGCTGAAGATCCACACACGGGAAGGCGATGAGGTGATGCTGGAAGCCGATTCGCATATCTTTAATTACGAAACGACCGCTGCGAGTTTTCTCTCACGCGTTCAGCTCTATCCGATCATCGCGAAGGACAAAGGCCGACTTACCGTCGACGAAGTCGATAGCGGAATTCGAGACAAGGCGTACTACATGCCGGTCTCACGACTGCTCGCTCTGGAGAACACACACAATCGTGCGGGAGGGACGGTCTATCCAGTCGCGCGGGTGAAAGAGCTCTCAGAATTTGCTCACGCAAAAGGTGTCAAGATGCATCTCGATGGTGCAAGGCTCTGGAATGCGTGCGCGCAAGCCGGTGTCGAACCGATCGACTTTGCAAAACACTTCGATACGGTCTCTGTTTGTTTTTCAAAAGGTCTTGGTGCTCCGGTAGGGAGCGTGGTTGCTGGTCCGGCGGATATGATCACCGAAGCTCGCCGGATGCGAAAGATCTGGGGAGGCGGGATGCGGCAGGCAGGTATTATCGCTGCAGGTGCACTCTATGCACTACGCAACAACCGCTCGCGAATCGGGGAAGACCATGTGAAAGCGCGCGCCTTCGCGGAACGAGTGTTGGACGGGACGAAGAATGTCGGTATTGATCTCGATGCAGTGCAGACCAACATCATTCTTCTTGTGCCAACCAAGACAAAGGACCTGCCAAAGGCGATCGATCAATTAAAAGAGCAGGGTGTGCTTCTTTCTATTGGCAAGCGCGATTCGCTCCGTGCGATCACACATCTTGATGTCTCGCTGGACGACTGTGTAAAGGCCGCGGATGTGGTGGTGAAAGTGTTTAATAAGTAAGCTACATGGATCCTCGATTTAGAGAAGTTGAATTTAGCCACTCGTTCATCTACCGCATCCGTTCGCATGAGTGCGATCGTCAGGGTATCGTTCACAATGCCAGGTATCTCGAGATACTCGAAGTAGCTCGCATCGAATTTGTGCGTAAAATACTGAAGACCGTGATCGATGCGGGAAGTTTCGTCAGCCACGACAAGTATTTCACCGTTCGAAACGCGATCGATTATTTTTCTCCTGCACGATTCGACGAAGACCTCGTTATTCTCACCCGTATTTCGAAGATCGGCAGAACCAGCATCACCTTTGAGCAGCTTATCAATGCAAAGGCTGACGGGCGGCGGGTGATCGAGTGTGAGTCCGTGATGGTCCATGTGGATCCGGTGACGAACGAACCACTGAAGATCCCAGAGAAATATCGAATTGTAGCTTAAGCATACTATCGTGGAAAAGAACATAAAGATCATGTACGACGCAGAAGGTGACTACCTTGAAGTTATGCTCTCTGACGCGGCCGGTTTCATGATCCCGACGGAGGACGATGCAATTATGCAAATGGTTGATGACGAGGGCAAAAGTCTTGGCTTTTCAGTCATGGCGGTCAGTAAACTCATAAGAGAACAGCATGTAGCCGCTCGTTTAATTGCGATGGCTACATAATAAACGAAATGACAGTCCTCCTTCTACCATTCGCCACGTTAGTTGAAGGCGACGAAGTGTCAGCGAAGCTTGCGCGGCAGGTCGCGCGATTGATCGGTACTGATCTTGAGCGCGCTTGCGCCGCTCATGACCTGAAAGCGAAATATCTCTCATCCAGGGGCGTCGGCCGAGATGGCAAGCCAGCCTTAGCCGCAACCACGGAGATGCCGAAGCTGAGCGACATGATCCAGGCGGGAGAGATGTACGGAGCAGAGGTGGTTTGTGCAGGCACGCTTGGTGTTCGCGATCGCGATGTGCATTTCGAAGTCCGTCTGGCAAATCCAAAGAAGCGAGACGCCATCCAGTTTTCGAAGCGCTACGAGACCTTCCCAAGCTATTTCTTCGATGCACTCGAAGAAGTCAAACTTCGCATCACCCAAGTATTGGGACTAACACTCACGGACGACGAACGAGTAGACCTGTTCCAGCGCACTACAGAGAGCTGGCAAGCATTCCTATTCTATTTATTAGCCGAGGACGAGCGTTATGGTCTGACGATCGGCATCGAACCTCTCGACCTATTGCAACCGATCGAGCTTTATCGCGAAGCGTTGGAAGTTGACCCCGGGTTCACGGCGGCAAAGAATGCGCTTGAGCATTATTTGATCATGCTGCTGCAGCGGAGTGATGTGGATGCAGCGAAGCTGGCGGGGAGTATTAGGAGTGTGCAGGAATTTCTCAGTGAGGAGTTGAAAGAAGTGCTTCCGTAAAGGATATACGTGCCTTGCGTAGGGTTGGGCGTCCCGCCCAACCGAAGGTGGTTCGGGGAACACCCCAGAAGTCAATCACAATGCAGGATTGATTCCGATCCACGCTAGGTATGGCGGGACGCCATACCCTACGCGTGAGCGTGATGCTGGTTCGGCATTCTTTCTCAGGCCAGCAACGTATGCAAACTCTCCTTCTGCGCAGCCAACGTCTTCTCAATCACTTCATCATCATGCGCAGCACTAACGAAATGCGCTTCGTACTGTGATGGAGCTAGGTATATCCCACGCTCAAGCATCGCATGGAAGTATCTCGCATATAGATCGGTCTTTGAATTCGTCGCACTTTCGTAATCAGTTACCGGTCCATCTGCAAAGAAGAGCGTCGCCATTGATCCAACTCGATTCTGCGTGGCGTGGATATGAAATTGCTCGAGATTCTTCCTCGTGCCTTCCTCTAATTTTGTCGCAGATGCTTCCAACTTCTCATAAAAACCTTGCTCATTGAGCGCATTAAGCGTTGCAATTCCTGCAGCCATTGCAAGTGGATTCCCACTCAACGTCCCGGCCTGGTAAACCGGACCAACCGGCGAGATCTTCGACATGATCTCCTGCTTTCCTCCAAACGCTCCGACAGGAAGTCCACCTCCAATGATCTTGCCGAGCGTTGTAAGATCAGGTGTGATCTTGTAAATGGCCTGCGCTCCGCCTTTGGCAACTCGAAATCCTGACATCACCTCGTCGAAGATGAGTACGATGCCGTTGTCGTCGCAGAGCTTGCGAAGTCCCGAAAGAAAGGGTTGTGTTGAAGCTACAACTCCCATATTGCCAGCTACAGGCTCGACGATGATCGCAGCAACTTTGTCCTTGTTTGCAACGATCAACGACTCAACGCTAGCGAGATCGTTGTATCGCGCGTTCAATGTGTCGCGCGCAGTACCTTCCGTCACGCCTGGTGAATTTGGCACACCAAGTGTCAATGCACCGGAACCTGCCTTGATCAAAAAGCTATCGGCATGTCCGTGGTAACAGCCTTCGAACTTAATGATCTTTTCTCGGCCGGTAAAGCCGCGCGCAAGTCTGATCGCCGACATCGTTGCTTCCGTCCCGGAGCTAACCATGCGAATAAGATCGATCGAGGGCAGAAATGACTTGATCAATTCTGCAAGCTCGATCTCAAGTTCGGACGGCGCTCCAAAGCTTGTTGCGATGTGTGCTTGTCGTACAATGGCTTCGATGACCGCTGGGTGTCCGTGACCAAGAATGAATGGCCCCCAGGAGCCAACATAATCGATGTAGCGATTGCCATCAGCGTCCCACAGATAACAGCCTTCGGCTCGCGTCATGAAAATTGACGTGCCGCCAACTGATCGGAATGCGCGAACAGGGGAGTTCACTCCACCTGGGATTGCTTTAGACGCGCGTTCGAAGAGAGCTTTACTCTTAGATTGATTCATGCAATAAGTGAGAGCGTGGACTACTCGCTTTTCAATTCGTTCGCTGCAGTGAGCGCGAAGTAGGTAAGTATGATCGTAGCACCAGCTCGCTTGATCGTTGTGAGACTCTCCATCATCGCGCGTTTCTCATCGATCCAGCCATTCGCGCCAGCAGCTTTGATCATCGAATATTCGCCGCTCACCTGGTAAGCTGCGGTTGGAATGTTGAACGTCTCTTTGACGCGACGAATGATGTCGAGTGAAGGCATCGCCGGTTTGACCATCACGATATCCGCACCTTCATCAATATCGCGAGCAACGACACGGATCGCTTCATCGCTATTAGCCACATCCATCTGATGCGATCTGCGATCGCCGAATTGCGGAGCACTCCCTGCAGCATCGCGAAAGGGACCATAGAACGCACTCGCGTACTTAGCCGAATACGACATGATCGGAAGTGAATGGAAGCCGCCAACATCAAGCGCATCGCGAATCGCGCCGACGCGTCCATCCATCATGTCGCTGGGCGCAATAAGATCTGCACCAGCTTCTGCATGCGAGAGCGCTGAGCGCGTGATGAGTTCTACGCTTGCATCATTCAGGATCTCGTGTTCACCACGCTCATTTTCGGATATGACTCCGCAATGTCCGTGGCTTGTGTACTCGCACAAACAAACATCGGTAACGACGAGCAACTCCGGCATTCTTGCCTTGATCTCTCGAATCGCATTCTGCACGACGCCGTGTTCATTGTAAGCTTCGTGCGCATGTTCATCTTTTTCGGCAGGAATTCCGAAGAGAATAATGCCGCCTAACTTTGCTTCAAGTGCTCGCTCGCAAGTTCTCAGCAGTGAATCCATGCCCTGTTGGAGCACACCTGGCATCGAAGGAATTGGCCGGTCAGTGTTTCTCGCACCCTCGACGATGAAGAGAGGTAGAATGAAATTAGCAGGATCAAGTCGAGTCTCTTGGACGAGCCGACGCATGTTCGCATGCATGCGCGTTCGGCGCGTTCGGCTTGATGCAGGAATATTGAGAAGAGAAGCTGTGAGTGTTTCCAACAGTGTGCTTTGGATGGTATACCCGAATAAAGCTAAACAAGCTTTTGCGCCAGTTCTGTTGCATTGCGGATGCAATCGCCGACAGATACTCCGCCTCGATAGCTGCCAATGAGATGAAGTCCAGGGTTCGACTGCTCAATCTCGTTTACGGCATCAAGAATGGCGTCATAACCTAATTCATACTGCGGAATCGCTCTATTCCAGCTATGCAGATGAATAAACCTTGGATCGCCAGTGATGGAGAGCAGTTTGCCAAGATCGGGAAGCACCCGTTCGGTGAGAGCCTCTGCGTCTAAGCTTGTGAGCTCTGGTTGTCTGCTGCCACCGATCATCACGGTGAGAAGTGTATGACCTTCTGGAGCCCGAGCTGCGAACATTGAGGAAGAATAGATACACCCAAGAAAGTGCTTCTTCTCTCCGCTCGGTACTAGAAAGCCGAACCCTTGAGGAAGTTTTGGGAACTGGCTATTATCGAATCCCAGGTGCAACGTTGCGATCGGAGCATATCGAACTTGCGCCAACAGTCCGCTTGCTTTTACCGAGATACGCTCCAACATCTGAGCGGTCGCGTAGGCAGGTGTTGCGAGGATCACGCGGTCTGCTAAAACCTGAGAACCAGCAGTTAGAGTAACCTCATATCGATCGTTCACTCGCTCAATAAAACTGACCACCGCTCCAAAAGCCATTCTTGCACCAAGTGCCTTTTCGAGATGCTCGGGAAGTTCGGCGAGACCACTCTTGAAGGTATAGATACCCCGATTGCGACCAGCGGCAGACTTGCGTTTCCTACGTGCTCCCAGCATACCTTTGATAATCGATCCGCGTACTTGCTCGAATTGCCAAAGCTTGGGAAAGGTCTGGCGAATGCTCAAGAGGTCTTTGTCGCCAGCATAGACGCCACTTACGAACGGATCGGCCAGATATTGCGCAACTTCAGCACCGAATCGCCGAGTGAAAAATGATTCGATGGTTTCGTCCTGAGCTGTCGTGCGCTCAACGAACGGTTCACGAACAGCTCTAAATTTTGCTTTGGCGGAGATGATGGACGTCGAGAAGATCTCAAGCGGATTGCGAGGAAGTGTGTGAAGAACTTCGTCGCGCAAGATCGCTCGGGACTTGCTGTTGGCATTGGCCTCGACTACTCGATCATCCATACCGAGTGAAGAAATCAGATTATCCAGTTCAGCAGTGCTTCCGCGAAGCGTGTTCGGCCCCGTTTCGAGTAGATACCCATCTCGATGTTCTGTACCAATGACTCCGCCGGATCTGTTGCTTGCTTCCAGAAGCAATACATCCTCACCTTGCTGCATCAACTGATATGCGCATGTGAGCCCGCTGATGCCGGCACCAATGATGACAGTCTTAGGCATTAGAATGGAAGCGCGACAGGAGCGAGGAGAGAGGGAAGTCGCGGTGCTAACGCTGCATTGCACGTGATGAGGTCGCCGCCACGAATGGTGCGTTCGCCTGAGAAGCTTTCGTAATGAGCGCCAGCCTCATCCATGATGACTGCAAATGGTGCAATATCCCAGACGGCGCATTTAGCATCGAGCATCAAGTCTGCGCGGCCAGTTGCAACGAGCACATGACCGTAGCAATCGCCCCAGGTTCGGTAGAGCGAGACTACTTCGATAAGATTGCTGATCGTATCACGCCCCAAACATTTTTCGAGGCGCTTGTGATCAGTTGTCACCAGGCTGATCTTGTCAACTTCATCAATGCTGCTTGCGTGGCATCGAGCGCCATTCCACCAGCATCCTTTTTGGCGTTCGGCATAGAGGAGTTCGTTCAGCGCGGGTAGGTAGACGCAGCCATGGGTAACAGTATCGCCTTCTTCGCGAGCGATGAGCGTACCATAGAAGGGGACGCCACGGATAAAGGTCTTTGTGCCATCGATCGGATCGAGTATCCAGCGTACGTCAGCCGTTCCATTGACATCGCCGAACTCCTCACCAATGATCGAATCATTCGGAAAATGTTTCTTGATCTCACTGCGAAGATATTCCTCAGCCTGTTTATCTGCCTGCGTGACAGGAGTGTCATTCGACTTCGTTTCGATCCTCAGGCTCGGCGAGTTGTAATACTTCATTGTGATTGCCCCGGCCTCCCGAGCGATACGCTCAATGAATGCTTGGATATTCATCTTAGACATTGACAGAACGCGCAATGAGATCCGGGCGAAGTGTGGCGAGTTCTGCCAGCGCGATATCCGCGAGCGCTGCGATGAAAAGGGGAGAGTCGTTCAAGCCTTCTGTCATTTCGAATTGTTCAATTCCGTTTTGTACTGCGTTCTCGCGTTCTTCCACATTCAACTCCTGGACTGTTTCAATGTGGTCGCTTACAAATGCCACCGGAATAACAAGAATCTTTTTGATTCCGCTCTTGGCAAGCTTCTCAATCGTATCGGTCGTAGAAGGCTCCAGCCATTTCTTTGGGCCGAGTTTACTCTGGTATGCAAGTTGATGAGGATGATCATAGCCACGAGCATTCATGATCGCATTCACCGTATCATTAATGTGTTGTGAATATGGATCGCCGCCGGTAACAAAGTCGACAGGAGTGCCGTGTGCCGAAAACAGCAGAAACACATCGCTCGGATCTGAGAAGCGCTTAAGTGCTTCATTGATGCGCTGATTGAATGCTGCTATGTACTTCGGATGCTCTTTGTATTCCTTCACCCGTCGCTCATTGAAATTCGCACTGAGCCGCTTCGTGACGCGATCCCATTCGTTAAAGCTTGAACCGGCATTTGCTCTTGAATACTGAGCGTAGAGGGGTAGGAGCACAACATCCCTAATGTTCGCGTCCATTAATTGTTTGACTGCAACTTCAATAAGTGGATTCCAATATCGCATCCCTACAACTGTACTTACTGCCCCTTGACCAAGGATTGTATCAAAAGAAGATTGTAGCGCTTCAGATTGCATGTGTGTGATCTCAACGATCGGCGACTTGCCTCCCATTTCCTCATATTCCTCGCGGACCTCACGTGCACGTTTTCTTGAGATCACTGTCGCAAAGAGCGGCTGCAGCACCTTGGCAAATGGGATATCGATGATGTCGGCATCATTCAAAATATTGTAGAGGAAGGGCTGCACAGCTTCCAGCGAATCAGGACCGCCGAATTGCAATAAGACCACAGCCGCCGAATTATTCATGCTCATTAAAATGAAAGAAATAACGAAAGGATCAATGGTGGGGCCATCAGTGACAATCCGAGAAAGAAGAACCGCGCGCGGGCACGAAGAAATTCAACATTGGGGCCCTCATCTTCAGGCATGTCTTTAAGCGCCTTACGGCCGATCAGAAATAGAACGGCGACTGATGTTAGGATGGCAATAAGAGAAACGATAACGATGGGGAATCTCCAGTATTCGATTACTTCTGCGATCGGTTTCATCCATCCTGAAACGGGATAACGACTGTCCGGAAGAAGCAGTAGCGCCCGCGTACCCTCACCACCAAGACCGCTAAAAGCAAATGCCAGCAGAAAAGCCGTGAGTAGAACACCAAAGGCGAACCAGTAGAGAAGCCGTGAAAAGATAAACACTCTCACAAGTAGGACAGATTTTCCGAGC
>Ga0207112_1125_pt1 | contig 19304 bp, 10 predicted proteins | sample Alteio_BWMinHeat_72_FD_153549 | JGI IMG/M metagenome (GOLD analysis project Ga0207112, IMG submission 153549) | Enriched cells from forest soil in Barre Woods Harvard Forest LTER site, Petersham, Massachusetts, United States -... | ecosystem: Environmental > Terrestrial > Soil > Temperate forest >...
TTCCATTAGAAGGATCTGGGAACGTCTCCACGCTTAGCGATGCCGAGGAGGGCGGGGGGACTTGTACCCAATCTCTGCCGGCATTCATAGTATGCAAGATCACACCCTGTGCCCCGACTGCGCAGCCAACGCTATCATTAATGAAGTCAACACCAAATAGAGCTGTGCTAACACCGCCCTGTTGTTTGATCCAGGTTTTACCTCCGTCGAAAGTGTGCAAAATCAAACCACTATATCCTACAACTGCACCATTACTATGATCCGGAAAAGAGATGCTAGTAAAGGAGTGATCATGCGTTCCGGATTCAAGTCTTGAATAACTCAATCCTCTATCGTTCGTGATAACTATCAGTCCTGTGTCGCCGACCGCTATGGCGGTACTATCATCCAACGCAGCTACCGCTCTTAGTGCACCTGGGATGCCGCTATAATTGTGATTCCAGGTAACACCCGCATTAGAGGTGTAGGCAAACTCAGCGGAATTGGGTCTGGGATTGCCCTGGGAATCTCGCGGCCAAGTGAGCAGAGGTGTCACAATAAAGCCGTGTCTCGCATCCGAGAAAGCAAGATTATTCATCTGGGCTCCTTGCTGCTGCGCTGTCCAACTTTTCCCGCCATTGTACGTCCTCGCTATTTCGTAACTACTTATCGCATATCCTGTATCTCGGTTCACCATATCCATTGCCCGAAGGGGTCCGGCAAGTTCACTCCAAGCGATGATGGACCAAGTTTTCCCAGCGTCGATCGACTTAGCTATGGAGTCACCTTTAGAAGCAAAGAGCGTCGAGTCATCAAACGGAAACTGCAACGAGTAGCCCGGCTCAAAGCTTCTTATGCTCCATACTATCCCAGCGTTGGTGGTGTGTAGATTTGCGTCCCCAATTATCCACCCCAACTCCGGACTTGAGAAACGAACGAACCCCAGCGGTGCGGTTGTCCCACTCTGTTGCTGCACCCATCCCTGTTGGGCTTGTGGCACCGGTGGAAAATCGTTCTGTTGCGTATCCGATTGCCGAGCTGGATTCTGCGCTCGCGCCGGTTGTGCGAGAAAGAGAAGTGCTAGGATGATGAGAATTGAATGTTTCATGATTGAGGCATTCAGAGGTTAATAAAAAATCTTGTTACAAGTATAGTGCACAGAGAGGCTCAGCACAAGGGTACTTTTTCGTCTCCTGGAATTCAACGCGTGGACCCCAATTATTTTACAAGCGTGATCCGTCCAGAAGCAGAATAATGCTCCGATCCAAACTGATAGGTATAGGTACCTGATGGTTGAGAATTGCCATCAATGATCACTGAATGCGGACCGGCATTCTGCAACTCACTCTGAAGCAAGTTTTCGATCAATCTGCCCGAAATATCAAAGATGCTGACTGAAACATGCTCAACGCTTGGCAGGACATAGCTCAGTGTCGTGGTCGAATGAAAGGGTTCAGGATAGCTCCGAATCGCCAGCCATATTGGAGCCTGGCTCAAATTGACGCTTGACCTTCCGGCAGTTGTCGTGCGCAGAATCACTCCCGATCGCCCAGCGGCAAGAGCCAGGGTTTCATCATATAGTTTTACTGAGGAGAGGTCGGATGAAACTGGACAACTCTGTTGAATCCAACTATTTCCTGTGTCTGATGAATACAGGATGGTGCCTTTTTCGCCGACAATAAGACCTGTTTTTCCAACAATCGAAATTGCGTCAAATGGTAGCCCCGAAGTCGCGAAGGGAATTTGAGACCAAGTTCGACCTTGATCGACCGTGCGATAAATTTCGCAATTAGCGCCAACGGCAACGTACCTATTTGTGTCGATCGCAGCAACAGACAGGAATGGTTCTGGAGCAGTCGTAAACTGCTGAATCCAAGTAACCCCACCATCCGAAGTCGTATAACAACCAGCGGCATTTTGGCCTCGGACGGGGCCCTCCGTCACATCGCCTACAACCATTCCATGTCTTGAGTCACCGAAAGCAATTGCTTCAATATTCGTTATTCCTAAGGCTTTCGCTGTCCAAGTCTTACCCGCATTAGTTGTTCGGCTAATCCAGATTGAACCGCTCAAAAAGGCCGTATCTCGAGAAACAGGACAAATGGATCTGATTAACTGTCCCCCATCATCCGCCGAATCCCAATGTTGACCTGCATCGGAGGTGTGATATGCAGTATGGGTTGTATAGCCTGCGGTGTAACCATTTTGACTATCAATGAATTGGAATACCATACTGACTGGCATGTTGAAGCGCTGCCAGGTGAGACCTCCATCAATTGAGCGGATCGGAGTGTCACCCCACGCGAAGGCTGTATCCCTTGTTGGGAATGAGAGACTATTCACGGGATTCATAGTTCCAGTCGGGATCTGTACCCAACCGGAGCTTTGGGGCTGCGGCGGAGTTTTAAGAAACGTGACTGTGTCAAGAGGGTGAATCAATTGCTGAGACTGTGCGCAGACCAAGGAGATAACTTGAAGGAGGCAGAAGAAGCTGAGAACGAGGAATCGCATACTGGTTGTGTATAGACATGATAATGTGAACATCGACTATTTCGTGCTCCGCAATATCATTTCCTTGTCAACGCGCTTCCACTTCCCTTCTTTCAATCCTTCGATGTTGAGTTCACCGATGGAGATGCGTATTAATCGTAGGGTCGGATGCCCAACCGCAGCCGTCATGTGACGAACCTGGCGGTTCTTTCCTTCGACGAGCGTTAGCCGAAGCCAGGAGGTTGGGATCGCTTTCCGCATTCGAATAGGCTTTGCACGTTCCGGCACTTCGGGAGGTGCGATGAGCAGCTCGACTGAAGCTGGACGCGTTGTGTATCCCGAGATCGTTACTCCGTTGCGAAGTTTATCTAACGCAGATTCACTGGGCGTTCCTTCAACCTGCACAAGATATGTTCGCTCGTGACCTTGCGCTGGATCAAGAAGTTTTTTGATCAGCGGGCCGTCATTTGTAAGAAGCAACAATCCTTCTGAATCTTTATCGAGCCGGCCTGCCGGATAAACATCTTCAGGTAAATCAAATTGCGCGAGCGTCCGCTGACCTGGAAGATCCGGCGTGAATTGACTCAGCACGTCATATGGCTTATTGAAGATAATATATAGTAGATCCCTCTTCAGCAGGACTGGCCTGGCTTCCGTCTTCTTTCTTCCAGATTCAGCCGGACTATTCTTTTTCATAGATCATGAAATGTCCGACAGTTGCGAGTGGCTTGTAATTCGATTCGATGTAACTCACAAGTGCGGGTAGTCTCGTGATAAGATGATAGGAATCACTTTCGGCGTCGGTGATATAGTCACGCGTGTCACCCCATTCAAGAATAATATATCGCGGAGCGTTCTGCTGCAATTGTGATAGCAATGTATTCTTCCACGATGTGGGCGTCCACGTGGTTGCGAATGGTGTGTTCGTCAGGCAGATCGTTTGTGGTACTCGATCAAGTTCAAAATAAAGTCCCTGATCGTTGCCCCAGAGGAATACCTGATCGTCAGGCATCATGCGTGGTTTGAGAAACTGCGCTACAAGTTTTTGATCATGCGGATAGTATCGCTCGATTGAAGATTGTATGCGTTCGGTCACATCGACGTGCTGAGCTCTCGACACAAGCCACGTCAGCGTTTGCGAAGCAATACCTGAAAACGAGGAGAAAAAAAGAATAGCAATAAGTGCGGCACCTGCTAATACATAGCCGAGTGTTCGGCCAATCCAGGTTTCAATCCCGCGAAGCTTTTTCCAGAGATACACAACTAATGGAATGAGCGCGAGAATCGCTACTGCTTCCAGGATCGACTCCGTAATGAATGCGCGTCCAAAGTGATACAGAAAAAACTTCTTCTCGTACAACACTCCGGCAAGTGAGAGAAGCTGAACGAGCACGATGAGATGGAGAAACTGCTTTTGCGGTGTTGCAGACGATCCATCCCGCTGCGGACCAAGTGCAGCGACCATCCCAATAAGTCCGATCAAGCTCAGCGCAAACGAGAACGCGAGAACATAGTTAGAAGGGAATCCCTGATAGTAAAGCGAGAGCGCATTTGTCGACCAATGCGGTTCGATCGCGGCATATCCCTGCAGCCAGCGTATCGCCTCGATCATTCTATCATAGCCACCGATCGCGACCATCCAGCCTACGTACCCAATTCCCGTTACCAAAAACGTGAGAACCGCAAAGCCAAGCAACACGAACACATCACTCATCTTCGCTCTGGTTGCTGAAAGCAGCATCCACAACCCAACGGCGATCGGTGCTGCAACGAACGTGAACTTCAATAGGAACAGGAATTGCGAAAGCAGACCGATGCCAACACCCAGTAGCATGAGTTGTTTTTTGCTCTGGGGGTTTCGTAAACTCCGCATCGCCAAATCAATGAGCACTAGCGTTGGAAGAAACGCGAACGACTCGCATTGCGCGGTCATCCAGTAACCGCTTGAAGCATAATGAAGCACAAGCAAGAACTGCGCGATCGTCGCAAGCACGTTCGACTCGTTCCAGCGAATGATCAAGCGCCGGAAGTACCAGGCCGTAACAAGCATATAGATCAGATCGAAGGCACGGATCGACCAGATGTGATGCCCGAAGATTAGATAGTTTAGGGCATAGAGATAGAAAATGATCGGAGGTTTGGTATCGATGAAATCGCGATACGGAACAGCGCCAAATCGTGCGACGCGCTCACCGGCAACGGAGAATGTGGATTGATCATAACCGAATGGGTACGCGAGCATTGCAGCCAGAAGGAGCAAAGCAGCAATCGGCAGTACGATTGCAAATGTTTGCCACAATTTTGAGGAGGATAAACTCTTCCAATCGATCGACCCGAAGTCCCACAGGTTTGTCATTAGACAAAGATACCCTGAGACTTTAGTTAATTCGCCGCGGAGGTCTGAGCGAACCGATCACATTCCGCCAAATGGCATTTCGTGGATCGTGAACGAGAAGTTGCTTCCGACGCCAGGTGCGCTGGTTACAGAGAGGCGTCCTCGATGTGCTTCGATGATATGCTTCACAATGGCAAGTCCAAGACCGGTGCCGCCCGGCGAATTCCGCGCACGGTCTTTATCGACGCGATAGAAGCGTTCAAAGAGCCTTGGCAAATGCTCCTCGTCGATCCCGATTCCATTGTCACTGACCGAGACACGGATAGAATCCGGCCCTTGCAATGTCAACTCGACCTTGATCGCACCGTCATTGTTTGTATACTTGATCGCGTTGTCGATCAGGTTGATCATGACTTGCTTCAGACGTTCTTTGTCGCCAAACGCCTCGACGATTCGATCGCCTTCAATTCCGTTCACAAAACAGAGTTTGATATCTTTAGAATCAGCGAGGACCTGCATTTCCCTGACAAGCTCTGAAAGAAACGCAGCAATATTAAAGAGTCGGAAGCTCATGCGCATCTCGCCTGATTCAATGCGTGAGATATCGATGACATCACTCAAGAGCGCGTTAAGCCTCGCGGCTTGCAATTGCGCTCGCTCGAGAAAATCTCGATTTACTTTCGGATCGTCGATCGCGCCATCGAGCAGCGTCTCGATAAACCCCTGCACAGCGAAGATTGGCGTGCGAAGTTCGTGGGAGACGTTTGCGAGAAACTCCGAACGAACGCGTTCGAGCTTTTGCATGGCCGCAAAATCGCGTGCCTGATTTTCGGAAATGCGCTCGATCGCGCGCGCCAGCGACTGAACTTCGGCAGGGACTGCATGACTTCCATGATTCGAAACCACCAACTTCCCTTTCGCGACTTCGTCCGCTTGCGGCACAAGGTCAATGAGCGGCCTGACCAATCTACGCGCATTCCATGAGCTGAAAATGAGCGAGAGGATAAAGAGTACGATCGAGATGGATAGGAGTGGGATCGGAAACTCGTGTGTGCTTGAGCCCACCCAGAGATTAAGCACGGCAAGCGCGATCCCGACGAGTGCGGGAGGAAAGAAAAACGCCTGGCGCTCGATGGATCCCATGGTGCAAAGCTACGCCCTTATGCTATCGGGTCTCAGGAGACGAACCGATAGCCTACGCCCTTGACGGTCTCGATCTTTTCCCCACGTCCACCAAGTTTCTCACGGACCTTGAAGATATGTACATCAACCGTGCGCTCGACAACATAAGCGCCTTCACCCCAAACTCGGTTAAGCAGCGCTTCGCGTGAATACACACGGCCAGGATGTGTCGCGAGAAAATAGAGCAGTTCAAATTCCTTGCGCGGGAAAAATACTTCGCTCCCATCGATCCGCACTTTGTAGGATGCGCGGTCAATATCGATCCCGTCGACGTCAACGCGCTCCGCGCTGTTCTCGCCTTGCATCGAAGGCACATCGGGCATTTCGCTTCGGCGCAGGATGGACTTTACGCGCGCCACTAGCACTCTCGGCGACACCGGCTTTTGGATATAATCATCAGCGCCAAGTTCAAGTCCGATGATCTGATCGGCCTCGCCTGAACGAGCCGTCAGAAAAATTACCGGAAGGCTTGCGATCGTCTCCTTTGCACGAATGCGTCGGCAGACTTCGAAGCCATCCATTCCAGGCATCATGATATCGAGCACCACAACCGCGACTTTGTGGTCTGCCAGCTTTTGCAACGCTTCATTACCATCGCCTGCCGTTAACACGGCAAAGCCTTCCTTCGAGAGATTGTAAGCGATTAAATCGCGAATGTCTTTTTCGTCGTCAACAACGAGAACGGTCTTGGTCATAGGCGGATAGATTGCGAAGTCGACCATCTGAACAGGTACTGGAGACGACAAGTGCTCCTCAGAAGCCCAAAACGGCACTTCTTAGCGAGTTGTTAATGACTGGGTAATGGTTTGGTAATATAAGAAGGGCGTTTTCTGATAGATAAGATAGCTTGTATCTATTCGCGACTGCACGCGTTCTATTGGTGCAGTCTTCTGCAACAGTTCTTCGACTACCTCTTCAATCTTATGAACAAACCCTCCTTCCCCCTCTGTGCTTTGACACTCGTATTTGTTTCATCGTTTGGGATGAGCTGTTCACATCCGAGCGCTCCGACGAATGGTCAATCTTCTGCGAAGATCGTGTTTTCGAAATGGACTGTTGATTTAATTGACGTTCCGGCACTAATAACGACTGCAGTAGATTCGCATTGGGTCGATGACAGCTATCAGCTTAAGTCCTCCTATTCGTATGATAGCAGCTCAACTGTTATCAATCACTCATTCTCACTATTCGATCAAGGTCATGACACAACAGTCAATTTGGGTGACTCTCTTGTTGGATTAAACTTTCGTAGGGTCTATAGTACGGTCTATAATGGCGGAGTTACTATAATCAGAGTGGATACTGTTTGTATCGACACTCGCAATCAGCAGATCAGGTATCTGTCCATGGATTCAACTTCGGACGGCGGATCGCACACCAACCAGAAATCCTACGCGCTGAGCTATTCATGGCGGAACATTCCATATGTTATCAGCGCAAATGGAAGCCTCTTGGGCGATCTAGGACTAAACTCCGCCAACTCTTTCCAAATGGCATATTCAGAAGGATCCTCAACCCACGGAAGTGCAGCCTCAAATTCGTGGCGGAATACACAGCTCCTCCGTCTTCTCCCCACAACGAGTTCGTCACGAATCGTCATTCGTGCGCAGTAGACGGAGCAAGTCCAGAGCGGTAATGGCTTAATCGGTTGTATATTCTTTATGTGAACCTTCGAGACCTGCATTTTCTGAACTCGGTCAAATTAATATTATGGGCAAATATTCCAAGGTCCTGATCACCACCTGTCTTGTGATGGTTTCAATCGTTTCATACACATCAGCCAACGGTCAAACGCCTGGCAGTTGGACCAAAGTCAAGATCGGCCAATATGAGCCTATCGATTTTGCATTTGCAGATTCCCTTCATGGAATTCTTCTTTGTAATCGGCTCAAAAGCTTATCAGGGAATCTGGTATGCTTTGCGACATCCGACGGCGGCAAAAGCTGGGAGCTGACGAGCGTATCGCCACGAGCAGATGTTATCTTCGATTATTATTGGACGCTGAACGGATTCCAGTCACCAAAGCCAGGATTTGGATCCATTGCTCTCGACGAATTCGCAGATGAACTGACGATACAGTCAGATACATTTGTGTACTATCCGACGACAAAAACATATCCGCTCCGCACATCTGCCGAAAAAATGTACAGCCCAGAGGAGGGCTGTCGATTTGTTTGCAAATACGATACGAATGGAAATCTTGTAAACGAATCATTTCTTAGGGTTACTCACGATGGGTGGAGATCATTTGATTCTGCTGGCCGGTTTCTCGATGCCGTGGCCTTAGATGCCACGATCCTTGATTCGGATAACATCTGGGCTCCTGCCTACACGAAAATATTCCATTACTATGGTGGCAGTTGGCACACGCTCTATCCAGAGGACATATCGCACTACACAGGGTGGGCGCATATTGAATGTGGTATGACGAGAGCTGAAGGCAAGGATGAGGTCTACGCACTAGGTGTAGGTGTCGACTCAAAAACTGATTTTGATTATTCGGACAATGGGGGCACCACGTGGGAGCGGCATTCAAAGTTTGGTAGGCGCATTTACAGCCTTGCGGCCACTTCGCCAGGTACAGTCTGGTGCTTCGTGGGGAATGCTCCCCCGACTGGTTTTTGGGATTTGTACAGTGAACTAAAATTGTCTCATCACTTCGCCGACACGATTTACTACTCCACAGATCACGGAAATTCCTGGTTGGAGGATTCAACGACGTTCTCGGGTGCGGCGATGATGCAGATGCACTGGGTCGATCCACGCCACGGCTTTGTATCGACACTTGAGTTCGCTGATACCTGTTTTATGTATCGTTACGAAGCTCCAGGCGCAGCAGGTGTTCGTGTGCCTCAAGCGAATGAGCCTCGGTTGAGAATTCTTACCTCTCCGGTATTGCAGCAGCTTTCATTTAGCTCTTCGAATGCAGAGGGTCCTTCGACCGTTCGAGTGTTTGATCTGTTGGGTCGAACGAGAGTTCTCGAACATCGAGCCAATTCCTCAGCGCAAGCAATCCACGTCGATGTTCAAACATTACCCCCGGGATACTATGTGCTGTCCTTCTCAGATAAGGTTGGAACAAGCACGCAGGGATTTATTAAGCAGTAGAGTGCTTACATGAAGTATTAACACTTCTGTCGGTGTGCTAAATACCCCGCTTCACGTTTCTCTAGACGACATCGTCTCCTTTCAATCGAACGGTCACATCATCGTTCGCAACCTCCTGCCTGCCGATGAAGTCGAGAAGTATCGTGAAGAGATCGAATCCGCAGTCAAACAGTTCAACACCGAATCCCGTCCGTTTGAAGAGCGCGATACCTACGCCAGAGCTTTTCTACAAACGATGAACCTTTGGCGCCAGAGTGAGGTGATCAAGGAATTCGTCTTCTCCAAACGATTCGCATCAGTGGCTGCACAACTCATGAAAGTGCGCGGAGTGAGACTCTATCACGATCAGGCGCTCTTCAAAGAGGCTGGCGCAGGACACACGCCGTGGCATCAGGATCAATACTACTGGCCACTCTCAACGACAAATACGATCACGATGTGGATGGCGCTCACAGATGTCGAACCCGAAATGGGCCCGATGACTTTTGCGAGCACATCACATAAATCAGGCGCGCTCAGCACACTCGGGATCTCTGATGAATCAGAAAGATCATTCGGACAAATCATCAAAGAGCGTCAATTCCCGCTTTTCAAAACGGGCCATCTCAATGCCGGCGATGCAACATTTCACGCGGGCTGGACACTTCACGGAGCACCGCCAAATTATTCCGACAAACTCCGATCGGCAATGACCATCATCTATTTCGAAGACGGTGCAACCGCCATCGAACCCGACAACGACAATCGCAAAGCCGACCTCAAAGACTGGCTTCCCGGCGTAAAGCCTGGTGAGCTAGCTGCGAGTGAAATTAATCCGGTACTTTTTACTCGTTAGATAAATATTCTACGATCTTAGCGGATAACCATTTTTCTCGTCTGCGCGACGCCGTCAATTACAATCCGACTGTAGTAGCTGCCCGGCGCAAGCCCTGACGCGGGGATCTGAAAGCGATGAGTCCCGGCGCCCATAAATTGAGATGCAACGCGCCCGACGTCCTTTCCGAGAATATCCAGAAGCGATGCTTCTACTTTGCAGAGTTGTGTGCTCGTGAGTTCGATGGTTATATCCTCGCTTGATGCTGGGTTCGGATAGACTCGAATACGAGAGCCAGTTGCAGCAGCTGAGACCCCAGAACCCTTGACGATCACATTCGCGAGAAAGTCACCCTCGAGCTTTGTGCAGTAATAGTAATCCTTTGCTGAGGTGGTGATCGTAAGTGCGCTTAAATGTATCAGCGTTCGACCCGCGGGCCCGAGATGTACAGTGAAGATCATATGACCCAGATCAAGCGGACTCGTAAGCTTCGTGCCTGCCGGGTTTTCGTACGTCACGATCAAGAGACCTGGCGAACTGGCGGCGGACGCAAACAAGAGTCCTGCCGGAGGTACGATTTCGCTGAGGAATTTGCTCGGGCTCATATCGAGAATATCGCTGTCAAATGTCAATTTGAATGTGATCTGTTCGACCTGCATCGTATCGATGGAGCGAATACTCGAGAGCCGTACCTTGAGCGGAATATCAACTGTGGAGAGCGGCGCCACATTAAATATTCCAGCGTTGACAGTGCTCGCAACTTCGCCGCCGCCGCCTGTTGAACTTGACGCGAGTTGCATCGTAGTGTCGTGCGCTGTTCCATCCGCGGTGCGATAGAATATTTTTAGCAAACCGGTGTACGTTCCTCCTGCGAGCACCACAAGTTTGATCGTGAACTGGCCGATCGTATCAACGGGAACAACCAAGGGCAGCTGCCCTGATTGTAGTTGAAACGGACTTGAAGCTATGGCCGAATCGATCGTCAGAGATCCGCCCGTCAAGTTGAGAAGTTTGCAGATCGTTGAGGTCGTCCCACACACAGGGGCGCTGCTGGAGTCGAGCGTAATTCCTGGTGCAGTGGGTGGAAAGGAGAATTTTGTTACGAACGCATCGAACTTGCCACCAGCGTATGTATCCTCGATCACTCCGGGAGTCGTTGGAAAGCCGATGGGATAGATGCCCTGGTCCTCCGTGTACCCAACGACATATGCGCTGCCGCTCGAGTCCACGGCGAGTCCCATTGCGTCATCCAGGATTCCGAGCTTGCCGCCGATGAAAGTTGAATAGAGTAGGACGCTTCCGGATGCGTTTAGCTCTGATAAGAAAACACTGCCTGGGCCATTCGAGTGAGTTTGAAACGCTCCAGGGGTTGTTGGAAAGCCGTCCGGGTACGCGCCGGTAGATGTGGTTGAGCCAGCAACGAAGATGTGCCCAACTTTGTCGATCGTCAGAGCCCCGGCGTAGTCAGCTTCGGTACCTCCGAGAAGTGTGGAGAAGATCAGTGCGGTGCCGGTTGGATTCAACTTCGAAACAAATGCGTCTTCGCCTCCTCTACCTCGTGCCTGAACTGTGCCTGGAGTCGTTGGAAATCCATTCTGAGCTGAAGGAAACGTTGAAGACGCAAACCCAGCTACGAATGCATCGCCGTCTCCATCTACTGCAATGGCGTTCGCATAATCACCACCATAGCCTCCAAGATAAGTTGAATAAATAAGTCCAGTGCCAAAGAGGTTGAGCTTGCTTACAAACGCATTGTACAATCCGAAATTCGTTGTTTGAAATGAACCTGGAGTAATCGGGAAGCCAGTTGGTGAGGTATCACGAGATTGCGTGTAGCCAGTTACAATAGCATGTCCGGCATCGTCTAAGGCTATTCCGGTCGAGAAGTCCGTGCCTTCGCCACCAAGGTAAGTGGAATAAATTAACGAGGTACCAGTGGGATTCAACTTCGCGACGAACACATCTGATTTACCATGATACTCTGCTTGCAGCGCGTTCGTGGAGATCGGGATTCCGTGTGGGTATGGTCCACCTGACTGCGTCGTCCCCGCGATGTATGCATTCCCAAATCGATCGATTGCAATGCCAACGCCGTATTCATCCGTATCGCCTCCGAAGCATGTGGAGTAGATGAGTGCATTCCCGGCGGGATTGAGTTTCGTTACAAATGCATCTGATCCACCATTGATCGTTGCTTGGAATGCGCCGGGGGTCGTTGGAAACGTCACATTGGCGAACAACCTCATCGTTTGACCGGTCACATAGGCATCTCCGGCGTCGTCAATCGCAACTCCTCGAGCAGTTGCGGACCAGCCGAGATACGTAGAATAAATGAGAGCTGTAGCGGTCGGATTGAGCTTCGCCACAAAGCCTCCACCTCCGGCGGTTGTATTGTAAGCACCAGCAGTGATCGGGAAAGTCTTCGCACCCGCAAGTCCCACCACGTAGGCGTCCCCAGAACGATCGACCGCCACCGAAGCTACATAATCATCGCCGTTGCTTCCTAAATACGTGGAATAGACAAGAGGATCAATGATCAGCGGCCGTGCCCGATCAAATTCGCCCGGTGCAAATGCAATGCGCCCCTCATCCTGTGCAGCAAACTCACAAGCGACATGCTTTTTTTGACCATCGACAAATTGGTACGCGTAGAGATTGAACTCCTCGATGTTTCCCATCGAAGTCTTGATCGTAAGCCGGCCGGATCCATCGAGCAAGAGCGCGTCCTGTCCCTCGAATTGCATCTCGACATCAGCCAGGTTAGCTCTGGGCTTTACTCTTAGATCGTATCTCGGCATTCCGTTTTCAATGTAGTAAACTGCATCGATTCCTGGGTAGAGATTCTCGATCGTCACGCCTGAATAGGCATGGACGTTCGTAATCCATTTTGTGGAGTCGTTGCCAAAAAAATAATTGGAGATGCCTTCCTGCATGCCCGTGCCTGTTATCCTCGTGGTCGAAGAAGCGTTGAGATATTCCATCCGAACGACTTGGCCGGTGCGTTCGACGATTTGATTATTGAACTCGAATCGGTGCCTCGGATCTGCGTGAGAAATCGTACTGCAGTTCGAGTCGAGCCTCAAGTCATGATGGACATCGTAGACCAGACCGTGATCAGTAATCCACATATCCATTCCACCTGATTGAAAGAGAAATTTCACTTCGCTGGACCATTGGCCTTTGTTCTCGAGGAAGTTGGGACTTAGAGCGGAAAGAGTCGTCTCGACCTGCTGTTGAGCAATCGCATTATCGCGAGGATACTGATTTGCCTGAGCGAAGAGTACGGTTTCAAAGAAGAGAAGAGAAAATGCTAGAGCGACAGACTTTGGAGAGGGACAGAAAAGAATAAGCATGGTGCAGAGTCCTCTGGTTAGTGAAACATTGCACACTTAGATTGTATAAAACACGCTGCAGCGGTCAAAGTAACAGAGTCAGAGTACTCAAATACTACTGAGTGCATCAATGCATATCCTTATGTTCTGCAGTAGGAAGTCTCCAAGTCGATTCGAATACTCCGAAATGGGGAAAATGTGGGTGACTGGGGGCCGCTACTCTGGCGAACTAAGTACAATTGAGAGAAGTTGGTTTTGATAGTTGCAGTTTGTGTCGTCCTACGCCTCATCCGTCGAAATCGAGGAGGTCCCATGAAAAAGTTGAGTTGGTATTCCGCCGCACTTTCCGTTGTGCTGTTAAGTCAACCGCATCGGACGCATGCTCAGGCTCTTTCATCAAGCGAAATGATGAAGAACGCCTCGCATCATAATGCTTCGTTCGAAGAGAACAGAGGTCAATTTCCGCCTGAGGTTCGATTCTTGTTCCGTGCTCCGGGACTTGATGCGTGGATCACTACGAATGGAGTAGTGTATGATCGTTACGCTCTCGAGGAGCTCAATGGTGATTCTACTAGCTTCACGAAGCATTTCAATCGCTTTGATCCTTCAAGACCATTGCCCGAGCCGCTGATAAGGCGCACAGGGCATGTTGTTCGCATGAAGTTTGCCGGCGCAAAGGAGACCGCGCAGATATCGCTCGCAGACTCGGTGCCAGGTAATAGAAATTACTTTTATGGTAACGATCCCTCAAAATGGGTAACTGATGTCCGCTCGTTCAAAGCATTCGACATACAAAATCTTTACGACGGTATCGACGCCGCATACCAAGTGGATGGCGGCTCACTCAGATACGATCTAGTTGTGCGACCGGGCGCGGATCCTGGCGCGATCACGCTCCGCTTCGAGGGCGCAACAAAACTCTTCGCGAGCGATTCCGGCCAATTAATCCTACGCACCTCCATGGGCGATCTCGAGGAAGCCGATCTTCAAGCGTATCAACTTCTGGGCGGAGTTAAAAGCAAGATACCGTGCAGCTTCAAGATCGTCGATGATTCTACCGTACGATTTACGCTCGGAAAGTATGACGAGATGGCGACACTTGTGATTGATCCGCTGGTGTATTCAACATTCCTGGGAAGTACGGGTGACGAGCAAGCAACCGCGATCGTCATCGATAAATCATATAATGCGTGTGTTACTGGATACACGAATTCACATGGTGTCCCCGGCTTCCCGCATACTCCTGGTGCATATCAAACAGTTAACAAGGGTAACGTCGATGTATTCGTCACGAAGCTGGATCCAAGCGGCAGCAGACTTGTCTATTCAACCTTTCTCGGTGGGGCGTTAAATGATGTCGGCCAGGGCATTGCAGTAGACGCTCTCGGTGATGTATTCATCACTGGATATACTTTCTCAAAAGCAAGCACTCCTCCAGCCTTTCCCGCCACGAATACTAGCAAGAACAACGGAGTTGAAAACGCGTTTGTCACCGAGCTTGGACCGGGAGGTGATGCGCTGATCTATTCCACCTACCTTGGTGGAGATGATCGTGACGCTGGCCAAGCAATTGCGTTGGACGATGCTGGGAATGCCTATATCACTGGCTCGACCAACTCCGCAGGTTTAGGATTTCCAGTGACTCCAGGCGCGTTTCAGACATCGGCAAGTGGTCAATGCGCCTTTGTAACGAAGTTCGATCCCACGGGTGCGATCGTATACTCAACACTGATCGGAAACAATGGAAAATCGACAGGATACGGTATCGCTGTAGATAGACTTGGCAAAGCCTTCATTGCAGGAGTTTCCCAAGGCGCGAACGGCTATCCCACAACGTCTAGCGCGTTTCAGCAATCCAATTCGGGCGGAAATGACGCTTTCGTAACGTGTGTGAGCTCGAGCGGAGGCTCGCTCCTCTATTCCACATACCTCGGCGGAGCCGCGGATGATGCCGCCGCGGCTATCACCCTGGACTCAAAAGACAATGCCTACATCACCGGTTATACCTATTCCAGTGGCAGCTACCCAATAGGTTATCCATCCACACCTGCTGCGTTTCAGACAACAAATAGCGGGTTGGCGGACGTCTTTGTTACCAAACTCAATCCTACCGGTTCGACTCTCGTCTATTCCACTTTGCTCGGTGGAACTCGTTCTGACATTGGAGAAGCAATTGCGCTCGATAGTAACTATCGCGCGTGCGTTACTGGCTATAGCGTGTCGTATGGCAATAATTACCCATTGAGCTTTCCTCTGTCAAGGAACCCCTTCCAGGCTGATTTTAATGGCGTCTATGATGACTTCATCACCGTGCTCGATACAGGCGGGAGCAATCTAGTGTATTCAACCTACCTCGGAGGAAGGTCAGATGAATCTGGAAATGGTATCGCCTGCGATGATTCAGGCTATCTCTATATTGCCGGCGGATCTGCCTCCGGCGGCATCTATCCAGTCGGCTTTCCAACAACTGCCAATGCATTTCAACCCATCCACGGAGGCGGAAAACTCGATGCTACCGTTACAAAACTGGCACTTGCGAGCGCGTTGCTCGTGGTCGAAGACAATCCGCTTCGACTAAGCTTGTGCGATCGCGGGAAGCCGGGTCTGCTCGCCGCAAATTACGGACTCGCAGCCGTCATCATCGATTCGATCTCAGTGAACCTTCCGCTATCCTCCGCAGGCCTCACATTTCCGATCACAGTCCCTGCTGATAGTCAGTTCGATATTTACCTTCAGTATATCCCCAATGCTGTTGGTCCGGATAGCAGTTACGCACTGGTTCACTACCGGATCAATGGAGTTCGCCACGAGTTGTCGATTCTCATTCGAGCGATCGTTGGAAATGGGATCCGGTTTGTCCTCCCCCAACTTGACACGATGCGCGGCACACTCTGCCGCCCGCTTCAGGAAACGATTCGCATTCGCGACACAGGGTGTGAAGCAGTCACGATCGTTGGCTATACATTACTCGGAAGTCATTCCGCTGAGTACTCCGTTTCTGGATCACTTCCGACAAGCGTGAGTAAAACGCAGGACGCTCAGCTTACGATCAGCTTTACTACCACAACACCCGGTACCTATTACGAGGTGCTTGATATTCAGTATCTGACAAGTGATGGTCTCAAGCGTGATATCATGATTAATCTCGCAGCAACTGCGAGGTCAGCCACGTTCTTAAGCTGGGGAACACCAAGCGAAATCAACGGCACGATCTGTGACAGTCTGGTCGGCACGCTTAACTTCAAGATTGCCGGTTGTCAAAATCTCATCATCGACGCCGCCGTGTTAGGCGGCCCTTATGGTGGCCAATTCCGCGTCCTGAACTCATTCCCTTTTACCCTCCAACCCGACAGCCTCGGAAGCATCTCGTTTGAATACCTCGACCGCGTGCCAGGTAGCAAGAACTGTCTGTTAACGCTATACGCTCACACTTCAGATGGAACTGGGCGTGATACCACGTTTGAGATCAGTGCAACAGTAATTGGCGGTGCGTCGATCAATTTCGCCAAGTCGATCTCGATCATCGGCAATACATGCGATAGTTTAACCGGTCGAGCTTCGATCGCGAGTATCAATTGTGGAGGACTCGACATTCTTCGTTGCACACTATCGGGTAAAGATAGTGCGGACTTCGTCGTCCTTAACATGTTCCCAATTCATGTCGCAACTAACGATTCTCTGTTGCTTGCAGTCAAGTGCGTTGGCTCGGAGCAGCGCAGCTATTCAGCGACAGCACACATTCGGTACGTAACCACGGACGGCGCGACGCACGACACGACGATCGCTGTTAGTGCGACGCTTCAACCGCTTGCGCCCAAATTGGCTGCATTGCATGACTTCGTGGACCTGGGCACTATTCAGGACTGCATGTCGGCCGACACAAGTGTTACGCTTCGCAATGTCGGTTGTGATACGCTCCGCATCGATTCGCTTCTGACCGGGCTCTTTCCAGGAATGGACATTTCAGGAATGACATTCCCCATCACACTCGCGCCGGGCGGTCAGGTGAATTTTCATGTGCATTACAAGCCTCACTATCTTGGCACCATTACTCAGTACCTGGTTTTTCATGCGACAGAGCAAGGACGCACTTCAACGACCGAAGTGCTCATTCAGGCGGCAACCGTCAAAGGGACGAGCGAACTGGCTCTCGGCGACACAACGATTGACTTTGGTGCTGTCTCCGTATGCTCGCACAAAACTCTATCGGCGACATTCTCAAGTGCAGGGTGCGATTCGGTTGATTTATCAAACAGTAGTCTCAGTTCTACAAGTGGATTCGCGATTCTTAATGGACATTCGGCATCGCTCGCACCAGGAGAAAGCGATTCACTGATTGTACAATTCACGCCACCGAGCAGCAACTCGTATTCGAGTGATCTCATCCTAACGACTACTGCAGGTACAAAGCGAATTCATCTAAAGGCACTCGGCGTACCGGATTCGGGGAGAGTTGAGCTTTCAACAACTGCAGTCACATTTGCAACTGCAACCGAAAGCTGTGATAGCAGTAGCTCATCGTTCTCGATGCGCAATACCGGATGCACCGCGATAACAATCGATTCGATCGGGCTTAGAGGTTCGGGAAATCCTGCGTTCAGCACTACATCATCGGTCAATCTTCCTGCATCGATCGAAACGGATTCAGCCTTTCAGATCAGGTCTGTGTTTATCCCCAAAACACAATCGACTTACACTGCGACAATTCATATCTGGTTTCACAATGCCGCTGGCAGAACAAGTGATACGACGATCATGCTGTCAGGAGTTGGTATTGCCCCACCCGCGATCGGGATCGCAATGAAATCGCAACCACTTGTTGCAGCTTCGGATGGACTTATCGATATTCCGATCTATCTGACCGGAAATCTCGATCCTTCAACAGCTCAACGCGCTGGGTTGCAAACGGTAACGATCAAGCTTGCACTCAATACCGATCTGCTGACTCCTGTGAGTGTGTTGTCATTGTTCACACTTCCGCAACAACCCAGACTTCAGGTCGATCGAAGTTCTGCATTGCTTGTCGTGCCGCTGCCGAGTAACTTCAGCTATAACGACACGACTCTACTTATCACCGTGCGCTGCGAGCGGTTTATCACGGACACGATGACGACTGTTGTGCGGCTCATCTCGTCGAACTTTGCCTCTTCAAATGCAGTGCAATGCCTCAAAGAGAACCCGCCCGCTGGCGAAAGCACGTTCCGTACAGGAGGCACATGTGCAGATTCAATCACTTCACACTCAATGGGGTATCCTTTGGAATTTGTGATTCAATTGATTGTACCGAACCCAACGCGCGGGGATCTGCAGGTTAACCTTCTTAGGAATGGCGACTATCCGATTGGATATGCACTGTTTGATGCGTTAGGCAAAGCCGTAAAGCAAGGGGCGGTAGTCGGAACGAGCAACACACTTGATCTAAAGGATCTGCCGTCCGGGGTTTTCTTCTTGCGGCTTGCGACTGGCACGATGGTACAATCGAGGATGGTAGTAGTTCAACATTGAACATCATCCAAACACCGTTGGAGTCAAATGTTTAGAATTCGCGAAGGCGAGTGCTATAATCGAAGTGGTAGCCTCGCTTAGCATTTGCGGTACTACCTCTCCGTCGCTATCATTGATATGCTACCGAACTCGTCGACAGAGATGTAGACGCTTTTCTCTCTAACCGCAAAGAGAGCCAGGCCCAGAAAGAAAAATCGGAGCAACCTTTTTTCAACGGTTGATGGAGTTGGGCAGTGATATCAGTTTGCTACAAAAAAGATAATCCCTCCTTCACAACCCGCACGATTTCCTGCCGCAGCATTTGTTTTTCATTTTTCTCGACTGCTCTGTATCGCGTGCTTCGTACCCGAACGCCTCAAAGAATTTGGCACGTCGCGCGAAACGATACTTTAGATGCAGCGGGCTATACGCTTGAGGCTAGCGAATCAGCTGACCAGCACTCTCTACTGCAGCTTGCTACTCCAACTTCTTAGTCTAGAATGGTGGTCGTTCTGCATGGGCCCGCACACCATGAAAGCCTGAGAAAAGCTTGGGAATGGGCGAATCGAAGCTGGATGCC
>Ga0207112_1126_pt1 | contig 19220 bp, 22 predicted proteins | sample Alteio_BWMinHeat_72_FD_153549 | JGI IMG/M metagenome (GOLD analysis project Ga0207112, IMG submission 153549) | Enriched cells from forest soil in Barre Woods Harvard Forest LTER site, Petersham, Massachusetts, United States -... | ecosystem: Environmental > Terrestrial > Soil > Temperate forest >...
AGCGATTGCTAAAATGTGGTTCAATGGAGTTGCGACCAAACTCACCGATGGGTCGAAGCAATCATTTGCGAAAGCTATTTGTTTGAACGGTAATGATGTTTATGTTGGAGGAAATAATGGGACCGCGTTTCAACCGGGAAATGCGAATCAATATTGGAAGAATGGTGTTCCCACAACCTTCGACAACTCTTGCTTTATCTCTTCGATCGTAGTTAAGTAAAAACCAATCAACGACCTATACCCACTCTGGCGCCAGGTACTCGCTTGTGCTTTTTATCCCTTTTATCTTCCATCAAACAATATATAACTTAGTTCTAACAATCCCTTACTTCTGGTTTTTCGCAATGCATAATTCTTTCCCTTCCTAACCATCGGTCCTCGACTTCGGCAGATTTGCTGAGAAATCCATGAAGGTATTTACCAGTTTAGAGGAAAGTGTTTTCCATTAGGTGAAAACATAGTTTATTATTAATAGGGCGGGAAAGATCAAATAATTAATCTATGCTTTTATTATCCTTTACCAACCATCTAAATCCATTTGGGCCTTCAATAATAGCAACATCAACTTTATCTCCAACTTTACTTTCCACTTTGCTCGTTTCAGTCACGAGGCATTTTGAATATTCAACGACATCGGTTTTATCAAACAATGTGTTTTTGTTATTCAAATATTCTGTAGCTATTTTGTTTTTCCTCAAGGAATCAAACTTCTTGTTATTCCCATTTTGCAGTTCAGAGGCAAAGCCTGATTTTCCTATAATAATAGCCCTTGAAACTTGATCGAAGTTAACCTGTCCGCATTTGTAAGTGACAACGAACTTATCTGAAGCTACGTTGGAGCTATTATTTACCTTATAAGTCAGGGCGATGATATGAAGGAAATATTTTTTTGTTGCAACATCATACCCGTAAACAAGGCAATTTAATACAGAAGTTTCATCAGCGTTTGAAATAATAATAGCCGGTTGACTTGTGCTATTCAAGAATTTCTGACACTCCTTCATTAATTTGTTTGCCAGAACTTTAATAACATCGGCATTAATTGTTGCACCATTATTTTCTTCAAAATATTTAGAGCAGAGTCTGAGACCGTCAAATTCTTTTAATTGATTGAACTCTGCTTTCGAATAATACAGACTCCCTGTCAATGAGAAAGCAAAGTATTTATTTACTTTTTTTATCTTGGTTACAGTGTCGCAATTGTTCTTAGTTTCATTATCATCAAATGAAGTTGTGGTCGTCATTCGATCTGCGACAATAACGAGCCCTTGTTTGGATTCAGTTACAATAATTAAAGTGCCTTCGCGGACGATGGTTTGGCAATACACGCTGATAGAAAGAAAGACCGAACAGACGAAGAGTAATAAGTATTTCAAGTGGTATGCTTTGATTATAATAGACGGGAAAAAGCTACTTAACTCGTGATTCAAATGATAGGGGGTTTCCCCATCTTGGCCGTATTTTACCCGTCAAAGAAATCTAATCGCTGGCTTTTTTTATCCTAAGACATGAGTGAAACTCCCATTGAATATTTAACTATGGTTGTTGGATTTTACTTTTGAACCAGAAGTAATCTTTTTTAACTTCTTGATGTAGCTCATGGCAGAGTTATGTTGAAGATTCTGGATCGACTTCAAATAAAACTCAAATTCTGAAATGAACTGATGTGATAGGTCTTTGATAGAAAAATCCGGTTGGTTGTATTTCCATGTAATAAAATCCTCTAACAAGCTTAGACTAGTTCTAAATTTCTTCAAAGTTGCCTCGGCGAATTCTGTTCCAACCAACTCCTCAGCCTGCTGATTGTGATACTTAAAGACCTGAAGGATTGTTTTTTTGTTCTCTCACTAATTTATTTTTAAGTGCATGGATTGTTACCTCAAGGCCATTAACCATAAGTTCACGTTGTGCTTCAAAGATTTGGTTTTGAAGAAGGTCGAGATAACTAATTAGTTGTTTCGCCTCCTCCTTGCTGCCAGTCATGCGGCCTTTCGCACTATTCCAATTCGCAGGATCACACTCTCTTTTGGACTGGACTTCGAAACGGCCACCGTCAATGGTAACGCGGATGTAGATGGGAATGGGACGCTTCAAATAATTATTTGGTTTCTTCAGATAAAAGAGAACCGTGAATGTTTTATTCATAGGGACAGTTGAAGGTTTGCAAAATGCCTTTGATGTCTTTTTGCTGTCAAGATGTTCGATAGCCTTACAAATTATTGAATAGGTTATTGAACTAGTTGATGAGCAATAGTTTAGGTACTCATTCGGGAGTCAAAAATTCTGGAGTGGACTTGACTCCCGAATTACTCCCGAATTGTTTGAGAACTATTGAATGTTTTGGAAGGTTATAAAAACAAAAAACCTCTTAAACATTTTGTTTAAGAGGTTTTGGTGCTAGATGATTAGCTTGTTGTAGTCCGTACGGGAATCGAACCCGTGTTACCAGAATGAAAATCTGGTGTCCTAACCCCTAGACGAACGGACCTTCGCTCTAAAAAGAGGCGCAAAGATAGCCCGCTCATTTATAATTGCAAACGTGGTATTTAAAATAAATTACCTCCGGGAACATTTTTCATTGGTTTTCGCATTAATGAGATATATTTTTGAGTCAGCAATTAATTATAAACCAACAAAAAATGACAAAAGTCGGTATTAATGGATTTGGCCGCATCGGACGTCTTGCTTTCCGGGCAGCAATCAACAGAAAAGATATTGAAGTTGTCGGAATCAACGATATCGTTGATCCTGAATATATGGCATACATGCTCAAGTATGACTCAACTCATGGCAAGTTTGACGGAACCGTTTCCGTGAAAGACAAACACCTGGTTGTTAATGGAAAGACAATTCGCGTTACTGCAGAAAAGGATCCTGCCAATTTAAAGTGGTCAGAAGTCGGCGCTGAGATTATAATTGAGTCCACAGGCTTATTTTTAACTCAGGCTGATGGCCAAAAGCACATTACCGCCGGAGCAAAGAAGGTCCTGATGTCGGCTCCCGCAAAAGATGATACGCCTACTTTTGTAATGGGCGTAAATCACAAAAAATTAACCGCACAGCAAACGATAGTTTCAAATGCATCTTGCACCACCAATTGCCTCGCCCCGATAGCGAAGGTACTTAACGATAAGTTTGGCATTGTGGAGGGCTTGATGAGCACCATACATGCTGTAACTGCAACACAAAAAACGGTTGATTCCCCTTCTGCCAAAGATTGGCGAGGTGGCAGAGGCGCATATCAAAATATTATTCCATCTTCAACTGGTGCGGCAAAAGCTGTTGCCCTCGTTATCCCTGAATTAAAAGGAAAACTTACTGGTATGTCATTCCGGGTTCCTGTTGCCGATGTTTCTGTGGTTGACTTGACCGTCCGTTTGGACAAAGCTGCTACTTACGACCAGGTTAAAGCAGCTATGAAAGAAGCCTCGGAAGGTGAATTGAAGGGAATACTTGGCTATACAGAAGATGACGTGGTTTCGCAAGACTTTTTGGGAGATGCCCGCACGTCAATATTTGATGCTAAAGCAGGCATCGCATTGAATGATCATTTTGTAAAAGTCGTTTCATGGTATGACAATGAGTGGGGCTACTCTAATAAATTGATTGATATGGTGCAAGAACTGGCAAAGTTCTAGCATCCCTCCTATCTTTATCAAACATAAAAGACGCCCAGCGCGTCTTTTATGTTTTTGTTTAATTGTTAAATTGCAGTAAGCCCCAAACAATATGACTGAATCATCAGGCGTAGATATCGTCAAAGTAAAAAAGAGCTATTTTAACCTATTGGCTGTGATGATGACTAGCGAAAAGGTTGATAGCAAATTCATTATCTGTCTCGTAAAGTGGGGGATTCTATTAGGAGTTGACGTAGAAGATCTCAAAGAGCTTGAAAAAACTAATGCTACCATACCCTCCGACAAAGCTGGCCGCATAGAAGCCTTATACCACCTGATCTACATGATTTACCTGGATAAAGTAGTGGAAGACATCGAGTTAGAAGTGGCAACGGCCTATGCCGAGAAACTGGGGCTCAAGAAAGAATTGGTTGGCGACCTGTTTAAGTCTATCGCCACCCTTGGCTACGACAACTATGCTGTCACAGACGTAAAAAAAGAAGTAGAAGACTTTCTTAAGCTTCAAAACCCTTGACTATCTCTCCCTTTCGGTTTTTGAGACTTCCCAAATAAAGTTACGTTACGGATGTAGGTTTTGGTACGGATTTCATAAAATCCGTGAAGTAATTGGCAGCACCTTTGCCCCAAGAAAACACAAAACTTATGAGTACCATGAAGATGATCAACAACGCTGGGTTCAAGAGCCGGGTAAGGCAAGTTTTGTTCTTAATACTTGTGATTATCATTGGTATACTGATTTCACATGCGGTTGGAGCATAAATTGCCTGCAATAAATCAGAATTAAAAAGGACAGACACTCTATTTTTAAAATCAATCACTTGCCCTTGCCTCACGCAAGGGTTTTTTATTTATTATAGTCTCGGACCTCTGTCGACTGCGGACTGTCGACTGTAGACAACTTCGTGTAGCTTTGCATCATGCAATTGAGTGAAGAAACATTCTTAAATAATTTAGCGCAAACCTCTCCATACCCTTTTCTTATCGAAGTTGAAAAAGCAGAAGGTGTCTACCTCTTTTCGCCAGACGGAAAGAAATACATCGATATGATCTCCGGAATCGGGGTAAGCAACATCGGCCATCGGCATCCTAAAGTGGTGCAAGCCATAAAGGATCAGCTCGACAAACATTTGCACCTAATGGTTTATGGTGAATACATTCAAACTTCACCCAACCTTTTGGCCAAGAAACTTGCCGACCTTTTACCACCTCAACTCAACTGTACCTATTTCGTAAACTCAGGAACAGAGGCTAATGAAGCAGCATTGAAATTAGCTAAACGCATCACGGGCAGAACAGAGATTATTTCTTTCAAAAAATCATACCATGGAAGCACACATGGTTCAATGAGCGTATCAGGAAATGAAGTCAAGAAAAATGCCTTCCGACCTCTTTTGCCCGACGTGAAATTCATCGAGTTCAACAACGAAGCTGATATCCAGCAGATTTCGGCAAGAACATCTTGCGTGATTATGGAGACCATACAAGGTGATGCTGGCGTCCGCATCCCTACAAAGAAATATTTACAATCTATTAGAAAACGTTGTGATGAAACAGGTACGCTGCTAATCCTTGATGAAATTCAGTGCGGTATGGGTAGAACGGGGACATTATTTGCATTTGAACAATTTGGAATCATACCGGATATACTCACTATCGGCAAAGCATTTGGCGGAGGCCTTCCCATTGCAGCATTTATTTCAAATAAAAACAAAATGCAGTCACTGACTCATGACCCAATGCTTGGTCATATCACTACTTTTGGCGGAAATCCAGTGTGCTGTGCATCTGCGTTGGCCACCTTACAAGTAATTGAAGATGAGAGAATTCTGCGTGACGTTGAATCAAAGGGAAAGCTCGTCGAAAGTTTGATACAGCATTCTAAAATAAGAGAGATCAGGAGAATCGGTTTGATGTTTGCGGTCGACTTTGAAAATGAAGGTCAGGTAAACAGGATTGTTCAATCTTGTAAAGAAAATGGTGTAATCTGTTATTGGTTTTTATCACATCCCTATAGCTTTAGAATTGCACCACCACTTACAATAACAGAGGAAGAGATTCGTATTGCCTGTAGCATCATTTTGAGGGCAATTGAAAATTCTTGATCTTACTAACTATGGAGTCTCTTTCGCAAAGTAAATTGGACCAGACACTGAAAGCGCTGGTCATTATGATCATCGTCATTGCAACATTGATTTTGACAAAAGACATTGCCGTTCCCATCTTATTTGCCGCCCTATTCTCCATTGTCCTTTTGCCAGTAACAAAGCGGATTGAAAAAAAAACTGGCCGGATCCTTTCCATCATTATTGTACTCCTCGGTTCATTACTGATTTTTGGTCTTTTCACTTGGTTTATTGTTTCGCAACTGACAAGCTTGGTAAGCAGTCTTCCAGACCTGGAAGAAAAGTTTTCTGCACTGGTTAACTCTATTAGCTCCTCCATAAAGGACCAACTCAGTATTAGTACCGAAGAACAAGGTCAATTGCTTAAAGAAGGAATAAAAGATCTGTCCGCCTATGCGTCTGGTCTCCTTTTCTCCACTTCATACTTGTTGTATTTTTTTATTCAGGTTCCTATTTATGTATTTCTTTTCTTGTTGTATCGTGATCGGTTCAAGAACTTCTTATTGGCCCTAAGGCCTGATAATACGTTGAAATGGAAAGATGAAATACAAAGTGTTGCCAGGCACTACATTTCAGGGCTAGGCCTGGTAGTTTTTATTGCAGGTGTTCTTAACAGTGCCGGGCTTTTGATTTTAGGAATTGATCATGCCATCTTCTTTGGTTTTTTCTCGGGTCTGCTTACCATGATTCCTTATGTTGGAATTACCATCGGAGCAACCTTGCCAGCTCTTCTGGCTCTCATCACCAAAGACAGCGCCTGGTATTCAGTTGGCGTGATAGGCGTTCACATGGTTGTCCAGTTTTTAGAAGGCAACTTCATCACACCAAAAATTACCGGTTCAAGAATAAGTATTAATGCATTGGCAGCCATCGTTGCATTATTAGTAGCCGGAAAGATCTGGGGTATTGCGGGAATGATTTTAGCCGTTCCGTCCGTCGGCATTTTGAAAATCATCCTTTCGTATTCTAATGAATTAAAACCCTTGGTGATTTTATTAGGAGACGAAAAAAACAGCGAACCGGAAATGCGCGTCGAGGACAGTGAAAGTCAATGAGTGATTTAAAATATGAAAAAATTTATTTGCCTTTGGTTCACCTTTATACCAGTTAGTACATGGGCTCAAACTTTAGAAGAGCTATGCAAACAGCGGGTTGATTGGGGAGAGACTCCTGGAATCGCAGTTGCTATCATTGAGGATACCAAAAGCAAATTCTACTCTTTTGGAAATTCCAATGTAGAAAAGCGCGAGCCGGTGACATCAAAGACCCTATTTGAAATCGGATCCATCACTAAAGTGTTTACGTGTTCAATTCTCTCCTATCTTGTTCAAAAAAACGAACTCGCTCTGAATGATGCTGCGCAAAAGCATTTACCTTCTTCCATCTTGTTACCTGAAAAAAATGGAAAATCTATCACCTTGCTTAACCTGGCATCACAGCATTCAGGCCTTGCCCGAATGCCTGGAAATTTCAGCCCTGCCGACCAGGCCAATCCCTACATTGATTACACGGAGAAAGAACTGACAGCCTATTTGAATAATTGTGAATTGAAGTATGAACCTGGCACAACCTATGAATATTCAAACTTGGGAATGGGATTATTAGGATTCATTCTCACGCAAGAGAAAAGCAAGCCCTATTCAGAATTGATAAAAGAAGTAGTATTGTCTCCACTAGGGATGACTCAAACCTTCATCGGTGGGCAAATGAACAGTAAACTTCTTGCAACAGGTTACCGAGAATCAACCTCCGTTAAAGCATGGACCTGGACCAACCAAAGTGTGCTTACGGGAGCTGGAGGTATTGTATCAAATGCAGAAGACATGTTGAAATTTCTGAATGCTCAATTAAATTCTGAGAAGACTACCCTAAGCGCTGCTTTTCAGGAAGCCCACAAAGAGCGAAGCGAGGCGAGTAGTCCTTCCATGCAAATCGGCCTTGGCTGGCACATTCGCGATCATAAATATGTGTGGCACAATGGCGGAACCGGTGGCTTTCGTTCTTTCATTGGATTTGATCCTGTTAAGAAGCGTGGCATTGTAATCCTCATCAACTCGATCACAGGGGCTGATGATTTAGGCTTTCATTGGCTGGACGAGTCCATCCCCTTGAAAGAAATTAAAAAGCCAATGTTATTAGAACCATCCGTTTTGAAAGAATACGTAGGTGTTTACGAGATCAACCCTACATTTAAAATTGAAATTACCTCCAAGGGTTCAGCCCTTTACTTACAGGCCACCGCTCAACCACAATTTTCATTATATGCAGAGGAGGCCGACAAATTTTTTCTCAAAGTCGTGGAAGCTAAAGTCAACTTTAAAAGAGGCATCAATAATCAAATTGAGAAGCTTGTGCTTTATCAAAATGGTGCTGAGCTGAAGGGAAAGAAAATAAATTAAAATAAGCCAGGCTTTTGGGCTTGGCTTATTTTATTAAGTCCAGAGATGGGATAAAATTTGACCCAGGGCTTAAGATCTAAAATCAGCTCAATTTCTTTTCAAGTTCTTGAATTTTAGCCTGTGCATTATCATTCCCCAACGAATAGGAAAGTTTATATAACTCTAATGCTTCACGTCTTGTTTCTTTTTTCTTACGAGGAGCAAATTTGGTGCGATCGGCAGCTGTTTCAAGAGCTTGAGCCTGGGCAAAATAGAGTCCGGCTACCTTTATTCTGTTTTGATCGTTGATATCTTTCACGAGCGCTTCCAAGGCAGAAACATTTCCACTTTTAAGTTTGATCACTTCTTTTTGACTCGATATAGTTGAGTCCTTTTGGTTAAGACTTGCGGTAAGGCTACCGTTTTGATCACGCAAGTTGATCACCTCTAGTTGGAGCGACACAATTTCCTTCGACTTTGAATCAATGTCTGCCTTTAGTCTGTGTATCGTAGCCGATGAAGCTGATTTTGAATCTTTCAGCTGATTTTCTAATAAAGCAATCTTAGCCTGCGATTCCTTGATATGAGTATTGATCGCATTAAGTCTGTTTACGTATTCAGCGTAGGAGATTCCTTCCACAATTCTTAACCTCAACACATGGCGATTCATATCGATTGAATCAAGCATGACGCCCACTTCATTCATGGCAATCTCCGTTTTCTTACTTTCAATCAGAGCGTTGTTGAGCGAATCCACTTTAAGTTGAAGATGTGCCTTTTCTTTTGTGTCGCAGCCGAAAAGTGTTGCTGCAAGAGCGACTGCAAAAATGTATGTTTTCATTGGTTTTGGTTTTTTAAGTTTCACTCTTTGGTTTATAAGATTCACAATAAATCTCGCTTATTATGAGTGGAACAAAGTAAGCCCCATTTAACCCCGAGCTTGTTACACAATGGAGGAATTGAGTTACATGAATCACATATTCCAAACTCTACACCATCCTTATTTCACCTTTCTTGCCTGCTTTATACATGCACGCCCCTATCATTATTATGATGGCACCAAACATTGGTTCCCATATCCGGTGATGGATCTTTTGTTGAGCCAGTTCAATCTTCCCGGTATCTGTTACGTGTTCCTTTACCAGTATACCGAATGTAGTAATGAGGGTAAATAACAATCCAATCAAAAAAACAATGATGCCTGTCTTTTTCATAAACTCCTGGTTTTGATTTGTGTTCGATTATTCAAATTATAATCCTGAAATGAGTTTGTGCAATTCTTCTTTTGTCTTGCCCAACTTCGTCTGAAGTCGTCCCATCAACTCGTCATGCTTTCCATCTACCAGCAGAAGATCGTCATCAGTAAGCGTGGCATAGTGTTGTTTTAGTTTTCCTTTAGTCACATTCCAGTTTCCAAGTAATTCTGTAGTATTCATTTTTTTAGTATTAATTTTTTCCCTGCTGGGGCCAGTTGTGAATTTCTTTTCACTCACGCAAGTTGTGTAACTTCAGTCCCGTAAGTATTACATATCTGTGTCAAAGCATTGTAATTCTCACGCATTTGTGAAGGCGAGAATTAAACGATGATTCTTGAAATAGTCTGGGCAATTTCAAACACCCATGAGAAGAGTGCTATAATATAAAAGAAATATTTACCGTTACACTCCGGTATTCGGACCCATGAAAGATCCCCAATAACTATTGACATCAAAATAATGACTATTGGTTTCAGGCCAATGATCTTTATCAAAGCCAGGTGCTTTTTCTAAAAATTCTTTTTCAATGTTCAGTACGAAGTCTTCATTTTTTGTATTCAATTTCAAGGCAGAGAAAGGGATGGCAAATAATTTTTCATCAAATCCCATAAAGCCTCCAAACTCAATGATTAAATATTGTATTCTTCCATCCTTTGTGTTCAACATAATGTCTTTTATCTTTCCAATACTTTCACCCTGTTTGTTCTCTACATGGTCACCAATAATGGAGCTTGCCGTTAACACATGCACAGGTCTGTTTGCATTACCGCCTAGTTGGTTCTGACCTGTTGTGTTTTCCTTTTCGAGATTTGATGCCATGTTCATTTGGTTAAATTTTTATTGTGTTTCCGTTATTTGAAAGCTTTAAATCATTGTCAACCGGTTTTTTAAATAGCTTATCCAAAACAACCTTTCCTATTGATTTAATTGAATCGGAATTTTGAGCCACTAAGGTGGCCACCGTAAATTGTAAAAGGGTCCCTAAGATTTTCTTTATGGGATTAGCCGATGATCCTATTAAAATCGCTTTGGTAAAATACCCCGTTGTTAACCCTATAACATTATTGAGCATTCCGTCTTTAATTTCAGTTGACGATGCAACTTCTTTAAAAGTATGTTTGATCAGATTAATGGGTTTTAGGCTTTCATAGGTAAGATGAAACTGATTGCGCAGAAGTATTAATTCATGCGACCGCTGTATCTGCAGTCGATTAATAGATTCCGATAACATCTGTGACGCTATACTCTTTTTCATTTCTGTTTTATCATTTGAGTGATAATGGAATTACTCACTGGTGTTTTAATCCACTCGTGACGAAAGATGAAGAGAAGAGTCATCACGATCGCGTAAAAAATAGCTACTACGAAAAATCCATAATACGGTTTACCAAGCAATTCTCCCAGCCACATGGCAATTCCTATATTGATGACCAAAGTAAACACGGCTCCAACCATAAAAATCGCGAACTGTACTGCTAACGAGGAAACTACATCTGCCGATTTGTCTATTGCTGTTAGCTTAAACAATTCTAAGCTTGTTTTGCTATAGTCCTCTGCCTTTTCAAAAAGTGTTTCAATAGGGGTGGCTATGTCATTCATGATAAAAGTCATTTATTAATTTATAATGAGAGTCACCAAATCAAGCCAGTCCATTCTTTACTTCCTTCTTGATCTCATCAAATTTTGCCTTTCCTTTGGCGCTCAATTCCTCAGCTTGATGAATCGCTTTCTCATATTTTTTCGAGGCGTCTTCAATAAAACTGTCTAATTTATTAGCTAAATCATTAGTGAAGTCTTCCCTCTTGTTTAAAATCTGATTTCTTGTCACCCGTCCTTTTTCTGGCGCAAACAAAATTCCCAATACGGCGCCAATTGCCACGCCCGCCAATACTCCCAATACTACTTTTCCTGATTCCATAAATTATTTTATTTTAATTTGTTTGATGTTTTCCGTTAATAAAAGCAGTTTGCTTTCAAGACAACAAGATGCACACTTTAGTTATTCAAAGTATTGTATGATCCAATAGATAGGTTATATAATTCGCTTATTTTTGGTTTGAGCTAAGCATGGATACCACTAACCAACTCTCTCTCAAGATAAACGAGCTCCCTTTTGCTATCACGTTCTTGAATCAAACAATAATATATTCCGTTTACATAACGGTTTACTATTAACTTTAAGGATGGCCGTATTCGTTCGATAACAACTTCGCCACTTTTATATTTATTTTCCATAATCTTTCACCTGCTTTATTTCAACGAATTTGAACGTATTCAACTTATAAAGTCTTACATTATTTTTAGAAGCTCTTGTATTATTCACAGATCTATCAACGGCTAACTATAAACCAGCTAATGTACCGGTTGCGTTTTCTTCTGTTTCAATTCTGACAGGGCATGGTCGCCAACGTATTTTTCTCTTGGCGCTTCGTTATTCAATTCATGCATCTCCCGATGAGCTCTTTGCAATGATTCAGGGATTGGGCCATGGTAAATAATTTTGTAACAGGAAAAACCGCTAAAGGGAACACTGTCATTGCTGGTGTGAAATTTTACTCTGTCTGATGTTCCATTCTTAACAAAGAATTCTTTAAACGCTTTGTCTCTTTCTATCACTAATTTCTTGTAAGAAGAATTTACAGAGTTATTAGCCAGGTAAAAACTGCATTTGTCCTGAATGGTAAACATCAATGTGTCTCCGGCCCCTCTCCCCTTCTTTAGCAGGTGCATAAAGGAAGCATCCTTGATAGACATTTTATTTACTACTATCGAATCTTCTTTGGTAAAGGATTTTCCTTTAGTATGCAATGAAAGAAAATATTTTTTCTTCGCCTCAAAAAAAAGAATCTGCTCTTTCTCTTTCGATGAGTATTCGTCCGAATAAACAGTTATGCTTGTTGCTTTGTTTTTGTCAAGAAACTCAGCCATGGTTTTAATAAAGTGTCTTTGGTTAGCGCGAAGTTCATGCTGGCGCATGCTCCATTCCAGGGTGAGTGAGTTCTCAATTTCATCTTCTGCCGTTCGTAATTTTATCCCGTATGGAATGGTCACCGGTTTAATAAAAACATTTTTGAGTAAATGCATTACGGCATCATGTAAATGGAAATGAGGATTCTTGAGATTACCCGAAATAGGGATATCGTAGTCAATGACGTTGCCGCGTTCACGAACGAAAGGCATTATCCAGGATAACGGAATCCATTTAAAGTTTCTATTTCGTATTCTCTTCGATAATCGTGGTTCAATAATCAATACGTGGTTAACACTTTTGATTTCACCATTCCGCACATTCCACACGCCATTGAGATTAATCGTTCCACGATCCATGGGGAATGAAGTATACGAAATCAAGTACGGATTAAACGCGCTCGCAGCCATCTTATTAAGGTGATAGTACATATCAAAATCGCCGCTGTCCTTTGGATTGATGCTCAGCTTTATTGATAAGTCACCATAAGGCCTGACTGCTGAATTGATATGCACCGCTATCCGCTTGTTGTTCTTATTAACGGAGTCAGCATTGATGCTGAGTGAATTCGCGCTAATGCTGAATTGCTCATTCAGTGAAAAATCGCTGAACTTAATATCACCATTGAATACTCGGAACGTATTTACTTTATACTGGCTTTGAAAAAAATTTCGGCTCAGTTTTTTGAGGTAATTGCCAATTTCAATAACCAGGTTAAAACGGCTGGCTTGCGAAGTCACATCAGAGATATTCGATCCCTTTTTCCCAAGTAACATCTCCACATTGTTGAGTGAGTCGTATTCTTCATATTTAACAATGGGATGGCGCAAGGTTATAGAATCAAAATGAAATATATTATTGACCGGGCTGACTCGGTTGATCGCAATCACCAGTTTATCGAACGCTATATAATTATCTTTAACTGTCTTGCCCAGGCGAAAATCGGTAAAAGAAAATCGTCCATGCATATCGAGTCTTCTGGGATCTTTCAGATTACCAATTGATCTTACAGTCGCATCCAGCTTTGCCGAGAAAGTACCATAGTTGATCAATTCCCAGAGGTACTGTCGGATAATCTCCAAATCAAAATTCCTCACATTATTTGTAAGTCGATAGTCAAGGGTTTTCACATTGAGCGTAAAATTCCCTTTCATCCCTCCTTTCCCATCTTGTGATAAAAATGAAAATGTTGAAGCAATTGTGTCAGCATTCCATCTCTTACCCGAGCTCTCCATGTTCAGGTCCCGGACTAAATATTTTATTGGAATTGCTCTGTCACGATAATAAAATTCGCCGTGTTGTATATTGACTTTGAGAATATTAACGTTGAATGATGATTTATGTAATGACACGGTATCAGGGGCAAACCTCAAGACTATATCACTAAAGTTGAAATGCTTTTTTGCATTAATAACTACTCCTCGAGGATGATCAAGAATAAGCTCCGATATCTCCACTGTTTTTGAAAACAATTTCAATAAAGAAAAATCGGCACTTACATTTCTTGCTGAGAAGAATAACGTATCCTTTTTTACTTCATAGACTTTAAAGTTGTTGAAATGGACAAAACCAGTAAAGGGATTGACGTACGCCCAATCCATGGTTATTTGCCTGCCCGTATATTTTTCGTCATTATGCTCTACAAAATATTTGACAAGTGGGGAAATAAATAAAATAGTTAGCACCACCAGGAGAATAACAATGCCTGAAAATACCAGAAGTACTTTTTTTACTTTACGTGCTTTACTTTTATCGAGTGAAAACCGTGGCATGGGTGATAAGCTTTTATTGATTATTATGTTTTACACTGTCTTGGCCGTGACCTTTGGTTTTATCTTCACCTCGATTATCACTTTTAAACCGGGAGTTATTTTCTTCAGGCCGCTCTCCTATTGTTTTCTGTGAGGCTTCACGATAACCTATTTTATATTTCATTTTATGTTCATGAAAATTTTCGTAAGGATTTTCTCCTTGATAGTGCGTCAATACTACCTTGTATCCGTCATATAGGTCATAATTTCTATAACGACTTGGCAGACTTGGTCTCCGGTGCCACCGTCCAGTTCCATAATAAATGAAATTAGAAGATTGAACTTCATAGTAGCATAGTATATCAGGGAGATAGTAATATCTCGCTTCAGGATATCCCGCCGGTCCCCAAAGTGGTGGAGTGAGTAAGTTTGCACTGACCAAACTTTGCGCTTTCACCGAAGAGGTGAAAATGACCAGCATAGTGATAAGTAATAGCTTTATCGGATTCATCCTTGATAAATGGAATGCACAAAGTTGATCGCTTTGTATCCATTCAATGTTATGTAACTTTTAGAACTCGTTACACTTTTCACACATTATAAAATCACTTTACATAACGCAACATCTCCTGATTAACAACTAAAGTTTTTTTTTCGATCCAAAATGAATTCAGCCAGGAAGGATATCGCGGCAAGTACTAGCAAAAGATGAATCAAACCGCCGGCTGAATAACGAATAATCCCAACAAGCCAGAATATCACCAAAACAGCTGATACGATATATAAGATCTTTTCCAGGATAAACTTTTCCATTATAAATTGGTATTAGTGTTTGAGCGAGCTTGCAACTGATTGGCAATTTTCACTACTGCAAAATAACCGCTCTTTGGTGTTGGTCCTGTTACACAATTAGGAGATTGCGTTACATCATTCACAAATCTGAGCCTTGCCAAATGATTATAGGAAATCGATCTTGATCGTAGACTTCAAGGAATCATGACACGGGTGACCATGCTTAAATCATTTATGAGCGGCTGTGAAATTATTTAACACGCTGTCACAAAATCTCTTCAATTGATAATTAAATTCCAAAGGGTTTTCCAGGTTAGATAAATGACCAGCGTGACCTATAACAACAAGCAAGGACTCCTGAATTTCTTTATGTATCCTTTGCGCTGACTCTATCGGTGTGATTTTATCCTCATTACCTACGATAATAAGCACCGGTATCTTGATCTCGCTAAGTTGGTGGCAAGTTTCTTTGCGCATTGATAAAGCAAGTAAAGTATTGCAAAGCGTTTGTTTAGAAGTTCTCATAATCATATCCCTTACAGCAGCAATTTCTTTTTTCCTCGTTTGAAACGACTGGGATGCAAATAGGCTTTTTACGCTTTCATCAGCATATTTTTCTATTCCGTTTTCTTCGATGCTTTTAATTACCTTAAACCGTTTCTCTTTCGCCTCATGGGTATCGGCCGTGCATTGCGTGTCGCTCAATACCAGCCCATCAAACCGCTCCGGGTAATTTTCAACTGCATTCAAGGCAATGTAGCCACCCATAGACAAGCCACACAGAATTGCTTTATCCAGTTTCAGTTCATCCATCAAGCAGAGCAAGTCAGTCGCAAATAGGTCGATGGAAAATTCTGTATTAGTGTTTTCAGAATTTCCGTGGCCTCGTATATCATAGGCAATCACTCTATAATTGTTCTTTAATACTTCCATCTGCAAATTCCACATTGATTTATTAAGGGGAAAGCCGTGAATAAAAATAATTGCCTGGGCATCCTCCAGCCCATTATCATTATAATTGACGGTGTGATTATTTACATTCAACTTAATATTACTTTTTACCGATCGCATAGCATGTGTATTTACTTTTCTAATCCTCTGACCACAAATGGCCACAAAGGCATATTGCATAATTTATCTCTGAATAGTCCAATTCTAAAATAATTCTCTGACAACCGATTTTTTGTGCACATTCATGTCAGTTAATATTTTTTCGATTGAATCCATCATAGGAGGTGGGCCGCACAGGTAAAATAATTTACTCCATTCGCACTTCGCATTAATAAAACCTTCTGTAATCTCACCATATGCCAAATTCTCTATCTTTTCTTCTGACAAAATGTTGATGAAATGAGTGCCTAATAATTTTCTAAATTCTTTCTCAAGAATAATATCTGATTTCATCTTGTTGGCAAAGATGAGCTTGTTGTTTCCTATTTCATTTTTCGATGCCAGGTGTCTGAAGATGGAAATGAAAGGCGTGACGCCAGCCCCGCCAGCTATGAATGCGCCCTCACCCTTGTAGCTAATGGTACCAAACACATCATGTAAAATTAAACTGTCATCATTTTTAAGTTGCAGAAGTTGATTGGTTACACCCTTATGTAAAGGATAGGTTTTGATGGTAAACTCGAGATAATCGTTTGTAGGGAGACTCGTAAACGTGAATGGTCTTTTTTCCTCTAACCATCCAGTTTTGTTTATCGATACTTCCGTGGCTTGTCCGGGGGTAAAGCCATAGTCAGAAGGTCTCTCAGTTACAATAGACAAAACGTCACGAGTGATTTTATTGATTGATTTTATTTTTACCGGATAGCGCTGCATGTTGCATAGTTTATGCGTTGATCATCTGACTCAAATCATAATAATCTCATGCCTCATCCTTGGTGGTCCTCACCAAGCCAATACCTGCCATAAAAAATATCAGGCCTAGAATGCCATAGATGATAAGTGCTTTGATGTTGCGCTCAGCTGATGTGTTGACAAATAGCACGGCTGTATAAATGAGGCCTCCAATGCCGAGAATGGAAAGAAGCGCTCCAAAGATTCTTTTGATATTCATAATATTTGTTTTATAAGTTTAAATAAAAAAAGAAAAGGGCTGCTAAATTTCTTTTCGCAGCCCTGATCGTATTTTATGATATGTAGTTTTAAATTATTTATGTGGTATAACATCAATCACAACCGACCGGTTATAGAAACGCTCTTCCGGGAAATTGTTATTGAACTGTGCCAATTTTTGATCTTCACCAAAACCGTACGCTTCAAATTTAACGTCCGTCCTGTTAGCCTTGGACATGGCACTTTCAAGAATTTTTCTCACATCGTTTGCACGGGCATAAGAGAGTTCTTGATTATGATCTTCATCTCCGATAGTATCGGTATAGCCATGAATGATAACAGTTGCGTCTTTAGGGATCTTCGGTGCGACCACATCGGTGAGATACTTTTCATAAGCTACAATAGCTTTTGAATCGTTGAACTCATAAATCACAGTGAAACGCATTCCTTCTTCATCTTTAGCGGGTGTCCAGAGTACCGTGTGTATGGTTGTATCTTTCCTCGTAGTTATTCCATCCTGCCCAATCATCGTAAATTTAAAGTCACCTGAAGGGCGATCACCTAAAATAGATTTGCCAGGTATGCTAGCATCTTCTTCAGTATATGGTCCAAAGTATTCAATGATTCCTTTTTCATCTCTTACTTCCAGTGACCACGATGTGAAAGCCTTTTTCGCTCCTTTAACATTCACCGTAATATAGCTATCTACGGGCGCTGCTTGTACACCAACAATCTCCACTGGCTTGAGTGGCGTGTTAGGCCCTGTCTGATACTCTTGCATTAAAGCAGGTGACTCGCTCCAGATAGAAACTCTGCGATCTCCCTGGCGAAGTAAGTCAAGTTCAAGAGTAGCTCCTTTTTGTTCAGATGGGTCTCTCGGTTTGATACGGCCTTCAATTTTGATTCTTGCCGGGCTAATTCCAAATATATCTACGAGGTAGTGTTTAATTGATTCTGCCATTGCGATTCCATCTGGTTTACCTTGCATGGAAGCTCCTGACAATCTTACATCCGCATTGGGATTTCTTTGCATCCGATCACCCAATATGTTGAGCACATTATAATATACCGTCATTTGTCTATCTGAACGACCTGAAAGTCTCTTAGGTGTAAACACTTCCAATCTGTCTTCCTTGAAATCTTTCACCTGACCTTTAGTGAGCAACACATAACGATCAGGTATTTCTGTCGATCCTAAATCAAAGAACACATAATTGCGTATCGGGAAAGTTTCACGAACTCTACGCTCTACGGGAATGTTAGCCGGAGAATGCACAGAGAATTTAACTGGCACAGGGGCTACAACAGCCATCGCCTTGACTTCATCAGCAGGCTTCTCAATCAGATGACCCCTTCCAAATTTCAGAGCAGCACCAACGCGTAACGTTGTTACAGTCCAGGTTTCAATTGACCTAGGTGATTGACCGAAGTAAGGCTGAAAAGAGACAAATGGCGAAATCACAGTTTGGTTCTTTTTGTTTTCTGATGAAAGTTGAATGTCATAACCCGCTCCAACTTGCATTGAAATCAGCATCTGATTTACGTTGCTAAAATCTGCTTTCACTTCTGCGGGTTTAACTTGCTCTGCGTAAAGTGGGTTAGTCCCTTGCTGGTATTCGAATTGCTTTGATAAATTAAAGGCGAGGCGAGGGCCTGCAAATAAATAAAAATTAGATTTGAACGGAGCAAAGCGTAGGCTGGGCTCCACGGTAATATAAGTCATATCCGCAGATAGGTTCTGTGGGCAATTGCAAGGAGAAAGAACTTGATCGAACTTTCCATTGCGTCCGTCATACCCGACTTGAAACATTACGCCAAGCTTTTGGTCTGGGCGATGATATTCTACAAGAGGGGCAAGATATAAACCAAAACCCTGGCCATGACGAAATGCAGTAGGCACTGTTAAACTGGAGTTTAGTTCTTGTGTGGTTCCACGAAAGATATTATAGTTTGCTCCAGCAGCTACACCAAACCACCAATTGGGTTTAGTATATTGAGGAAGGGCTTCCACTTTGGACTCACCCGTTGCAGACGGTTGTGCCTGCAACCTTGCCTCGATACCTGTTATGGCTATCGCACTGAAAAGAATATTTCTGAGCGAAAGTGAATAGGACCGCGCCATGCGCGACCCTATTTTAAAATTATTTTTAGTTTTCAGCATCAACCTTTACATTAATGAAAGGGACAACGGCTGTACCGGGTACGGTAACTTACACCGGAACGACTGCTACATTTACACCGACATCCCTTTTG